>ERZ1673695.1057-NODE-1057-length-32361-cov-8.219216_pt1 | contig 32361 bp, 25 predicted proteins | sample MGYA00580225_ERZ1673695 | MGnify/ENA primary metagenome ERZ1673695 (study PRJEB41218, sample SAMN15661739) | gut metagenome | host: Homo sapiens | place: Canada: London | collected 2015-08-20/2019-03-30 | study: EMG produced TPA metagenomics assembly of... | reverse complement strand
AACGACTGAAAAGCGATTAAGGAGGTGGATGGCACATGAATGACATATTGACCGAAAAAGAATATCAGCATTTCATCATGGACAGGCTTTCGCAGGACAATGGTTACATCGTCCGCAAGGCGACCAGCTACGACCGTCTCTTTGCTATGGACCGGGAGCTTCTGTTTCAGTTTCTGAACGATACACAGCCGGATGAAATGGCTGTGCTCCGCAAAATCTACAAAGCTGATCTGGAGGACACTCTCGTCAGCTTCATCAATGCCGAGGTCACAAAAGCACGCGGCAGCCTGCTGGATGTGCTAAAGCACGGCATTGAAATCTCCAATATGAAGTTGGAGCTTATGTACACCAAGCCTGCCACCACCTTTAACCGGGAACTGCTGGCAAAGTACGAAAAGAATATTTTCTCCGTTATGGAGGAGGTCTGGGCAAGCGATGACGAGCGTGTTGACCTGGTCATTTTCCTGAACGGCATTGCTATCATGTCATTTGAACTGAAATGCAATGCCGCCGGTCAGTCGTACCAGGATGCTATTTATCAGTACCGTGTTGACCGTGATCCGAATACCAGACTGTTCCGCTTCAAGGCCGGGTGCCTTGTAAACTTTGCGATGGATTTGGAGCAGGTCTATATGACCACCAAGCTCGCCGGAAACTCTACCTTCTTCCTGCCCTTCAACATGGGCAACGGCGAAGGTGTTAATGCCGGTGCGGGTAACCCCACCTTCAAAGACAAGTACAGTGTCTCCTATATGTGGGAGGACATTCTGAAAAAAGACACCGTCCTTGACCTCATCAGCAAGTTCATCTTCATTGGAACCAAGGAAAGCAAGGATGAACTGACCGGGAAAACGAAGAAGTCCGAAAACATTATCTTTCCCCGGTATCATCAGCTGGATGTGATCCGTAAGCTGCTGGCCGATGTGCGTGAAAACGGCTCTACGCAGAATTATCTGATACAGCACAGCGCAGGCTCCGGCAAAACGAATTCTATCGCATGGCTGGCGCACCGCCTCACTTCGCTGCATGATGCGGATAATAAGATTATTTTTGACAATGTCGTCATCATCACCGATCGCGTTGTGGTCGACCGCCAGCTTCAGAAAGCCATTATGGGCATGGAGCACAAAGCCGGACTTATCCGTGTGATGGACGATAAATGCAACTCTGCCGACCTTGCGATTGCCCTGAACGGCAACACAAAGATCATTGCGACCACGATTCAGAAATTTCCGTACATCGTGGACAGCGTTGCAGGGCTGAAAGGCAAGCGATTCGCCGTTATCATCAACGAGGCGCATTCTTCCACCGCCGGTAAGGATATGGCGGCAGTCACCATGTCGCTGGGCTCCGGCGACCAGGAAATCGGCGATGTCGAAGACATGATTACGGACGAAATTCGCCGCAACGGCAAACAGGCCAATGTCTCCATGTTTGCGTTTACCGCCACGCCCAAGCCCACAACGATCCAGCAGTTCGGTCGGCTGAACACCAAAGGACAGAGAGAGGCATTCCACATCTACTCCATGAAGCAGGCCATCGAGGAAGGCTTTATTCTGGATGTGCTCCAGAACTACACCACTTACGATACCTTCTATCAGCTGAATAAGGAAATCGAAGAAGATCCCCGCTGCAAGACAGCCGATGCAAAAAGGCAGATCGCCCGTTTTGTGGAGTTGCACGAAACGAATATTGCACAGCGTGTAGAGGTCATCGTGGAGCATTTCCGCACTACGGTCATGCCGGAACTCGGCGGTATGGCAAAAGCAATGGTCATCACTGCTTCCCGGCAGGGTGCGGTCAAATACCGTCAGGCTTTTGAGAATTACACTCAGAAAAAAGGCTACGCCGACATCAAGGCACTGGTCGCTTTCTCCGGCAAGGTGAAACTGCCGGACGATGACACCGAATATTCCGAGGCTTCCATGAACGGCTTCCCGGAGGATCGGTTGACAAAGGAGTTCGACAAGGACGACTACCAGGTGCTGCTGGTTGCCAACAAGTATCAGACCGGATTTGACCAGCCGAAGCTCTGCGCCATGTATGTACTGAAGAAACTGAAGGGCGTGTCCGCCGTGCAGACGCTATCCCGGCTGAACCGCATCTGCCCGCCGTTTGAGAAGAAAACCTTCGTACTGGACTTTGTGAATACATACGAGGACATCAAGGCAGCGTTTGCACCGTATTATACGACCACCTTGCTTTCCACTTCCGTAACGCCGACGGCGATCTACGATTTGGAGACACAGATCGATGCGTATACTGTTCTTGACCCTGATGATATTGAAAAAGCCAACGAACTGCTCTACAAGGGGAATATCTCCTCCAAGGATAAGCAGAAGCTGACTTTCTACTTCAAGCGGACAAAGAATATGATCGAGCAATACGAACTAATCAAACAGCATGAGATCGTGTCCATGATGCGCCATTTCGTCCGATTTTATGAGTTTCTGCTGCAGGTGTCCTGTTTCGAGGATACCGACCTGCATAAGAAATATAACTTCATCACTTATCTACTGGCTTATATCAATATCAAGCATCCAGGCGGTGGATATAATCTGGACGGTAAAATCAAGGCTACCAATTTTGTTCAAAAAAAGGCGGAGGAACATACGACTCCAAACCTTGTCGCACAGCCTGTGGTAAAGCTGCCGACCGCCGAGAGCTTTGGCCTGACCGAGGCAAAAGAAGAACGGCTTTCTCAGATCATTGCGGAAATCAACAGTCGCACAGGAAAAGCCTACGATAACGATGTGGCGGTCAAAGCCATGCTGCAGATCCGGGATATTCTGCTGAAGTCCGACAAGCTGAAAACCAGCGCACGGAACAATACCGTCAAGGATTTTGAGTTTTCGTATTTCGATGACATTGACGATGCGCTGATTGAGGGCTTGGAGCAGAACCAGGATTTCTTCTCGCTTCTTCTCAGCAACGATGAGATCAAGCGGCAGGTACTTGGCATCTTTACAGACGAGATTTATAAAAGCCTGAGAGAGGCATAAAGGGGTGATATCATGTTTGACCAATTTCGATTGAAAGATGTACTGGCGCAGTACAAACAGAATTTTGTCTCCACGCAGTGGGGCAACGAAAAATACAAATGGGAAGCCGTGAAGTGGTTTCAGGACAACTGGGATGTGAATGCAGCTGATTTTGCAGAAATGCTGAATCGTTCGCTGGATAAGACATTCAACCTGCTGGCTTCTAATAACAACTTCCCGAAGGGCATGATTGTCGGTTTTGCAAAATCCGCTCCGGAAGAGGTCCGGGCAATGTTTATTGCCTTGTTCGACGAGAGCAAGGATGTGTATGAGCGCATGAATGCGTTTAAATTGCAGTCCTCTATTCTGCTTGAGAAATACGGAAACGGCGCTGCGCAGCATTATCAGTATGAGAACGCCATCAGTACATATCTCTGGCTGCGTTACCCGGATAAGTATTACATCTATAAGTTCGGTGAAGTAAAAATTGTCGCAAGTGAGCTTGAGGCGGATTACCGTTTCAAGAAAGGTGCCTATGCCGATAACATCCGGAACTTTCTTAAGCTCTACGATGAAATCAGCTTTGCTCTCAAAGAGGACACGGAGCTCGTCAATCTGTTTCAGTCACAGCTGACCGACACCTGCTATCCCGACCCCGAACTCAAAACATTGACCATTGATGTGGGATTTTATATCAGCAGATTTTATTCTCAGAAGGATTCGGACATTCAAACGGAGAATGAGTGGTTCCCGGCAACATATACTCCCGGCTTCTCTGAGGATGACTGGGTGAAACTGCTGGGCGATCCCGAAATATTCACCACCGGCAGTCTTGAAATCATGAAGCGCATGAAAGACTACGGTGGTCAGGCTACCTGCACACAGCTTGCAGTCAAATACGGCGAATCCAAAAATTTTTACAGTGCCGGATCATTTGCGCTTGCCAGAAGAATAGCGGATAAAACGGGCTGCCCGGTTATGGAGGAGGATACGGAAAACCTGAAATGGTGGCCGATTCTCTATGTGGGACGCTATGCATCAAAAGAGGAACAAGGCTCCTGCACCTGGAGGCTTCGTGACGAGCTGTCCGCCGCCTTAGATAAGGTTGATCTGTCAGGAATTGAACTGTATGTGAAAGCAGCGCCCGGCGAAGAAGACCGCGGCTATTGGTGGCTGAATGCGAATCCGAAAATCTGGAGCTTTTCCGACATTGCAGTCGGAGAGGTGCAGTCCTACACTCTCTACAATGAAAACGGTAATAAACGCCGTATCTTTCAGAATTTCCTGGATGCAAAATCCAGCGACATGGTGATCGGATACGAATCCAATCCGGTAAAGCAGATTGTAGCAATCGGCCGTATCAGTGCAGAACAGGATGGCGAAAAACTGTTCTTTGAGAAAGTTGAAGGCTTGACATCTCCCATTGACTATGCGACGCTGAAGGAATGCCCGGAACTGGAGCGCATGGAGTATTTCCAGAATCCGCAGGGCAGCCTTTTCAAACTCACAAGGGGCGAATATGACTTCATCCTCGATATGATTCGGGAAGAAAATCCGGTTGCTGCGGAGTTATCCATCGATGCTTACACAAAGAGTGATTTTCTGGATGAAGTATATATGACCGAAAAGCACTATGAAAACCTTGTGGCAGTTCTCCGTAACAAGAAGAACATCATTCTGCAGGGCGCTCCCGGTGTCGGCAAGACCTTTGCCGCAAGGCGTCTGGCATGGTCTGTGATGGGAGAAAAGGATGACAGTCGCATCGAGTTCGTCCAGTTCCATCAGAATTACTCCTACGAAGACTTCATGATGGGCTACAAGCCTGTAGAGGACGGCTTTGAACTGAAATACGGCATCTTCTACCGTTTCTGTCAGAAAGCTGCCAACCAACCGGACAAGGAATTTTTCTTCATTATCGATGAGATCAACCGTGGCAACATGAGCAAAATTTTCGGTGAGCTGCTCATGTTGATCGAAAAGGATTACCGTGGTACCAAGGCAACGCTGGCGTACAACGGGCTTTCTTTCTCCGTTCCCAAGAACTTATATATCATCGGTATGATGAACACAGCAGACCGCAGTCTCGCCATGATTGACTATGCGCTCCGCCGCCGTTTCAGCTTCTTTGAGGTGGAACCGGGCTTTGATTCTGAGGGCTTCATCCATTATCAGAACGGGCTGAATAACGAAACGCTGAACGAACTGGTGTCCAAGGTGAAGGATCTGAATCGTGAAATTGCCACAGACAAGTCTCTTGGCAAGGGCTTTTGCATCGGTCACAGCTATTTCTGCGGCAGGGATGTTTGCACCGAGGAGTGGCTGCACTCCATCGTTGACTATGACATTCTTCCGATGCTTAGTGAATACTGGTTTGATGACGCCAACAAGCTCCAGCGATGGGAAAACATTCTGCAAGGTGTGTTTCAATGATTAAGGATAAGAGCATCTTCATAAAAAACATATACTATATGCTTTCGTATGCGTTCACGACGCTGAATCAAGGCGGATATGAGGATGTTGCTACCGAAGAGTTCGAGAACATCCATAACCTCTTCGCTGCGATTCTGGCGAAAGGCATCAGCCGACAATTGAAACAGGGGCTGTACCGGGAGTACTTGAACCGCAAAGAGGATGTTGCGGTAGTCCGTGGCAAAATCGATATGCCGGGAACCATTCAGAACCGCCTGTCAAGGAAGCGAGTATTGACCTGTGAATGCGACGAGCTATCCGAAAACAATCTGCTGAACCAGATTCTTAAAACGACGGTCATGCTCTTACTGCGTCATGCAATAGTGGATCAAGAATACAAAAGCGATTTGAAGAAGGAAATGTTGTTTTTCTCGAATGTTGACACAATCGATCCCGCCACGATCCGCTGGTCAGCCATCCGGTTCCAGAGAAACAACAATACTTACCGTATGCTCATCAGTTTATGCCAACTGATTCTCGAAGGAATGCTTCTGACCACGGACTCCGGCGAATACCGACTGGCTTCTTTCATCGAAGAGCAGCGTATGAACCGGTTGTATGAAAAATTCATCCTCGAATACTACGCCAGGGAGTGCCCGCAGGTAACGGCAACTGCATCTCAAATCCCGTGGGCGTTAGACGATGGTATCGGAACTATGCTCCCGGTCATGCAAAGCGATATTATGCTGACCAGAGGCAATGAGGTTCTCATCATTGATGCCAAGTACTATACACACACCACACAAGCTCAGTATGATGTGCATACCTTGCATTCCGGTAATCTGTATCAGATATTCACCTATGTGAAGAACAAAGAGGCGGAATTCGGCAGCGAACCGCATCGGGTATCCGGTATGCTTCTGTATGCCGCAACAGACGAAGCAATTCAGCCGGATAACAGCTATCAGATGAGCGGCAATCAAATCAGTGTGAAAACGCTTGATTTGAATCGGGATTTTTCGGAAATCACCGCACAGCTGAACGCAATCGTCGATAAGCACTTTGAGTAAGGACAATTTTTAATGAATACCCTCAGTAGTTCAACGATTACTCGACTGTTTAACGATTATAGCAGAGCAGAAAGACGCAATCCGCATAAAAAGCATAAAACCCCGCCGCAGAATTGCTCCGCAGCGGGGGTTCGTTATAGGCTGGAACAGCCGAAAAGCCTGATTGCAAGCAATTTTCGGGCATAGAAAAAATCCACCGTAATTCTATCAGAATTACGGTGGATTTCTGGCGGAGAAAGAGGGATTTGAACCCTCGCGCCGGTTTCCCGACCTACTCCCTTAGCAGGGGAGCCCCTTCACCACTTGGGTATTTCTCCAATGGCAGTGTTGTATCCTCTCAAGGGTGTTGGCGGAGAGGGTGGGATTCGAACCCACGGTCCCTTGCGGGATCACTGGTTTTCAAGACCAGCTCCTTAAACCACTCGGACACCTCTCCATGTATGGCGGATACACCGATTACATGAATCAGCTTTATTATATTAGCACAGTCCGCCAATTTTGTCAACCCCTTTTTCGCACATTTTTGATATTTCCGTTTCTTGACTTTCATAGCGAAAGCCTGTACAATAGTATAAGATGCCTGTGCAGCAGGCGGAAGGCTCCCTTGCGCAGGCTTGTGCAGTGTGCCGAATCTTTCAGAATTCGAGGATTATACCTATGAACAATAAATGGATACGCGGGCTGCTCCCCCCAGTGGTGATGCTGCTGATTTTCAGCATCTTCTACACCGTCTGCGGCATTGCCCCCTTCGGCACCAAAAGCATTGCCTGGTGCGACATGGAGCAGCAGGTCATCCCCCTGATGCTGGACCTGCGGCATGTGCTCACCGGAGACGGCAGTATGTTCTACAACGGAGGAAACGCCGGAGGCATGAATATGTGGGGGGTCTACTTCTTCTTTGTGGCAAGCCCCTTCTCCCTGCTGGTATGCCTGGTGCAGGAATCCCAGATGCTCACTCTGATGAATCTGCTGGTGATGCTGAAGCTGGCGGTTGCCGCCTGGAGCGCCGGCTGGTATCTGCGGCGTCGGTATCCCACTCTGCGCACCTCCTGGATGCTGCTGTTGAGCCTGACCTACGGGCTATGCGGCTACGGATTGCTGTATTATCAAAACCTGGTGTGGCTGGATCTGCTGTACCTGTTTCCCCTGCTGATGCTCTCTCTGGACGCTCTGATCCGGGACGGAAAAATGCTGGGGTATATCTGCGCATGCAGTGCCTGTGTAGCGGTGCTGTACTATCTGGGTTTCAGCATCGGCATATTCCTTATATTATATGTAGGGCTGCAATATTACTTCATGTCCGATCAGACACGGCGGCAGCAGATCGCCTTCCGGTTCGTGTACGCCAGCGCATGCGCCCTGCTGATCACGGCTGTGATCTGGCTCCCCTCCCTGCTACAGGTCATGGACTCCGGCAGAGTGGGCACCACCATGGAGAAGCTCCGGGAGACTTTGGTGTTCAAAAGCATCGGGGACAAGATCGCCCTGCTCATGTGTACCACCATCTGCCTGGTGCCTCTGTTTTTCCTGTTCGGCAAGCGCCGGGCATCCGTCACCCCCCACACCAAGTGGATGTATATGCTCATGCTGATCCCGGTACTGCTGGAGCCGGTGAATCTGCTCTGGCACACGGGCAGCTACCAGTGCTATCCCCTCCGGTACGGGTATATCACCGTGCTGCTGGGTCTGAGCCTGGTAGCGGAGATCCTCACCGCCCAGCCGGCACCGCCCCCTGCCCAGGGTCGGGGACACATCCGGGCTGCTTATGCCATGGTGGGGATTCTGATCGCTCTGACCGTATCCATCGTGATCCTGTGTACCCAGTGGTACAACACCATATGCAGCTACACGGACACCCTTTGGCACAGTGTGGCATCCTTCTTCCTGCTGCTGATCCCTGCATCCATTGCCCTGTTCGGCTACTACTGCGGCATCCGGTTCTACCGGGAGGGACTCCTGTCCCGGCGGATCCTTACCGTGTCCCTGTCCCTGCTGTTCGCCCTGGAAAGCGGATTGAATCTGTCGGTGTACATTGCCCGTCCCGCTGTGGAGGATACCCTCTACGCCCAGACTCTGAGCCTGTCGGATCTCGCCGATGACCCGGATTATTACCGGGTGCGGATGGAGCGGAAGTACAGCCATGTAAATATGATCGGTGCCATTGGGTACAATACCATCGGGCACTACACCTCTCTGACTGCCTCCCGTACCATGCAGATGATGAAGAAGATGGGGTACAGCTCCTACTGGATGGAGATCGGCACCACCGGCGGCACAGTGCTGTCGGATGCCATTCTCGCCAACCGGTACATTTTCGGCCTGGAGGATGAGTTTGCCCCCTGGCAGACCCTTACCACCACCACAGCCTGCGGCTTGAGCCTGGCAAAAAACCAGCTTTGCATGCCCGTAGGCACGGTGCAGTCCGGCGATCCCGCCCTGCTGAACGGTATCACAGGCAATGACCGGATCGCTGACCAGAAGGCGCTGGCAAAGGCATGGTTTGGCACGGACAGCATGATTACCAGCTACGAGCCTACGAAGGAGAGCCACGCCGCCTATGAGTATGCGAACGGCAAGCACAATGTAAATATCGTGGGCGAAAGCGCCGATCACTCCATTTCCTACAGCTTTTTCGTTTCCGGCAGACAGGCACTGTACTTTGACCTGTTCGACACCTGCGAGGGTGCGCCCATTGTATCCGATACCTACGAATCCGTGGCGGTCAGCATCAACGGCCATTTCGTGACCCTGGATTATCCGGAAAAGAAAAGCAACGGCTTGCTGGAGCTTGGGGTGGTGGAGAATCAGAACGTCACCGTCCGGGTGGTACTGCGGCACAATATCTCCGTATCCTCCATGGGGGTATTCGGCATCGACCTGGATGGTATGGAACAGGCGCTGGAGCAGGTCAACGGTGCCTATGTAACGGGCTCCGGCAATGACATTACCGCATCCTGCACAGCGGACGCCCCCTCCTACCTGTACCTGGCGATTCCCTGGGATCCGGGCTTCACCGCCACCGTCAACGGCAAGCCCTGTGAGATCCAGACCATTGACGACTGCTTTATGGCAATTCCGGTAGAGCCAGGCGAAAATCAGATCCAGCTGCATTTCGTGCCCCGGGGCTTTCACTTCGCCCTGGGCATCACCATAGCCGGTACGCTGACTGCCGTCGGGTATCTGGTGATCCGGCGGATCCGCCGGAAAAAGCCGCCCTTTGCGCCGGAATGGATGTGCAAACTCATGCAGGCAGTGTTCTGGTGCGTGCTGGTGGTATTCTACGCCTGCACCATGATCATCAACATATTCTGACACCAACTGCCGCAGTCTGCGGCAGTTCTGTTTTGAAAGGAGCTTTTCCATGGTATCCATCCTCACCAACCAGGTCGCCATCATGCTGCTGCTGATCCTCGCCGGCATGCTGTGCTACAGGCTGCATCTGCTCACAGACCGGGGCGTCAAGGAGCTGTCCGGCATCGTATTGCAGGTGGTCAACCCCATCGTGATCCTGCTTGCCTATCACCGGGAGCTGGAGCTGCGGCTGGTGCAGAATCTGGGATGGACATTCCTCCTGTCCGCCGTTGCCATGGGGGCAGGCATCGGGCTCGCCACCCTGCTGATCCGGAACAAGCCCGGCAGGGAAACCGCCGTGGAGCGGCTGTCCGCCGTATATTCCAACTGCGGCTTTATGGGGATCCCTCTGGTAAAGGCACTGCTGGGGTATGAGGGGGTCTTTTATCTGACCGCCTTCCTTACCGTATTCAACCTGCTGATCTGGACCCATGGCATCATGTCCGTTACCGGCAGCCGGGATCCCCGTTCCCTGCTGCATGTGCTGCGTTCCCCTGCCATTCTGGCAATCCCCCTGGGCATGATCCTGTTTTTCGGCAGGATCACCCTGCCGGGCTTTCTGTCAGAAACCTTAGAGCAGATTGCCGGCATGAACACGCCCCTTGCCATGCTGGTTGCCGGTGCCACCATCGCCCAGGGCAGTCTGAAGCAGGCACTGCTGCAAAAGCGGGTATATCTGATTGCCGGGTACAAGCTGCTGCTGATGCCTCTGCTCACCATAGGCATGTTCTTTGCCCTGCCCCTGGATCCGGCGGTGTTTACCACAGTGGTTCTGTCCATGGCCGCACCCACCGCTATCACCTGTACCCTGTTTGCGGTACAGAACGATAAAAATGCGGAATATGCTTCACAGATCTTTGCGATAAGTACCGTATTTTCTTTGTTAACTTTACCCGTGGTGGGCGTTTTGTTAGAAGCGATCGAAAAGTAACATTTTAGACACATATAGTTCATAGTATATACACCAGTAGAGTGTTGATATCTGATATAATAAATGTGAACTAAATCAGATTCATAAGCACCAGATTTATAAAAAACAATCTCTGCTGAATGCTGAAAGTCATTACATTTCATTGGCGACGGAATAAACACATATCGAAAATTATATGACAAGGCGGTGCAGAACATGGAACAAAGAGGTATCAGTAAACTTGACCTCAAGCGACAGAATCGGCTTCAGATTCTGCGGGTCGTACACGAAAACGGCGCAATTTCCCGGGTGGACATTGCCTCCCAGCTGCAGCTGACCCGTGCAGCTGTTACCATCATTACAAATGAAATGATCTCCGAGGGCGTATTGCAGGAGCTGGGCGAGGCTCCCATAGAGCTGGATAAGCTCCAGAAAGGCAGAAGAAAGATTCTCATCGGCATCAACGCCACCAACAAGTTCGCACTGGGTGCAACCATCTCCGAGGGCTATGTCAGCGTGGGTCTGTCCACCCTGGATGCAGAGGTGCTGGACAAGGCTATGATGCCCATCGGCGAGGAAACCACAAACCAGGATGTTATGGACTTTATCGTTTCCTCCTGCAATGATATGATTTCCAACAGCTGTCTGAGCAAGAACAAGATCCTTGGCCTGGGCGTAGCTGTAATGCCCAATATGTGGAGCAAGATGCGGATCAGGATCCGGGACGGCGCACTGTACTGCCGCAGGGTGATAGATCCGTTGCAGAAGGCGCTGGAGCTGCCGGTGCTTTGCGGGAATGCTGTAGGGCTGCTGGCAATGGCAACCCAGGATCACCGAACCCATGAGGGCAAACGGTTCAATCATATCCTGCTGGCCCTGGGCGAGAAAATCAATCTGGCTGTGCTCAACCAAAACAGTCTGATGTCCGATTACCAGATCCACACGGATCGGGTGGAGCGGATGATCGTGCGTCCCGGCGGAAAGTCATGTCCTGACTATCCGGATGGCAGCGTCAAGGCGGAACTGGCAGAGCATGTATTAATCGAGTCCATCAAGGAGGCATACTCCCAGGAGACCATGCCCTACCTGTACAACGCCACCGGCGGCGACAGAGAGCGCATTACCGAGGAGTTGTTCAACGACGCATACACCCACGGGGACAAGAGCGTACAGGAGATTGCACATTACACCCTGGATACCATGGCTGTGCTCATCAACAACCTGATCTGTGCTCATTATGCCGACAAGGTAGTGCTGCACAACTGCAAGATGAACGAATACTGCTTCGATTATCTGAAGAACAAGCTGGCAGAGCTGTTGGGCGTGGAGGACGTAAACGACATGCTGGAGTTCAGCCGGGCAGACGGCAGATACAGCTTCCTGGCAGGCTGCGCACTGTCCATCTATGAGCTGTTCTACGTCAAGGGCGGTCTCTGATTCCGAAAACAAAACAGCCCCGCACGATGCAAATCGTGCGGGGCTTTCTGTTTCCTGCCTTATTGCATATGCAGCAGCACATACACCAGAACTGCCGCTGCAAGGAAAATAATACCGAAGATCAGGGAGCCTCCCACAGCGCTCCTGCCCGGGAAGTATGCGTCCTCCGGATCCTCCGGGTTGATGTAGATGGTCATGGTATCCCCAATCTCGAAATCCTGTTCACTCTGGCGAACCTCCGCCTGGGTTTCGTACTCGTTGCCAAACCATTCGTATTTCACCCGGGGCGCATATCTGGTCTGGGTCTTGTGAGTCATATTGTTGGTACTGGTGAAGGTGACCACCTTTTCGATGACCTGGGCGGTAATCTCCTGGCTGCATCGCTTCTCCTTCAGCCGATGGGTAATGATGCCGCCGAACAGCAGAACCAGTCCGAACAATGCACAGCCCAGGCATCCCAGATTCGGTGCAGCCTCCAGCATCCGGTCTTTCTGACCCACATCACCGTACCGGAGCCGGTATGCCACAAACATGCCGATGAGAGACTCCAGACCCACGGTGAGGAACACCAGGTTGCCCACGTTCAGACGCTTGATATGCTGAAAGCCTGCCAGCAGGAACATGAAGCCAAAAAAGCCAAAGGCGATCACCAGGCACAGGTAGGTGTCGGTCTGGGATGCGATATACATGGCGATGATGCTGCCGATAAAGGCGATCAGAAACAGAATCCCCCCGATGATGCTCGCCGGGGATTGCTTTTTGTTGGGATCCTTCATGATGACTTTCCTCATTTCGTCACACCTCTGCTGTGGGGGCAGGATATGCAGCCTCCAGCCGCTCCCGTGCCACTGCCAGCATCAGCTTGATGCGGTTTTCTTGATTGACCCGGGTGGCACCCGGATCGTAGTCGATGGGTACGATATTGGCAATGGGGTTTTTGGCCTTGATCTTCCGGATCATGCCCTTGCCCACAATGTGATTGGGCAGACAGCCGAAGGGCTGACAGCAGACAATGTTCTCATACCCGTGGGCGATCAGCTCCAGCATTTCACCGGTCAGAAACCAGCCCTCCCCCATCTTACTGCCGTAGCCGATGATCCCCCGCACCATTTCCTTGATCTGCATATAGGAAGCAGGCACGGAAAACTGCCGTGTGACCCGGATGCTGTCCAGAAAAACGGACTCGATATTGGTCAGATATTTGATGAGGAACCGCACCAGAGTCGCCTTGGCACGGCTGCCGCCGTAGAGCTTGATATCCTCCAGCCGGTTATCCACCTTGAAGATCAGAAAGCCCATGAGCCCGGGCAGCATTACCTCGCAGTCCTGGCTCCGGAGGAATTCCTCCAGGTGGTTGTTGGCAAGGGGGGAGAATTTTGCATACACCTCGCCAACCACCCCCACCCGTACCTTCTGGGTACGCTGCACCGGAATGGCGGCAAAGGCAGTACTGATCTGGGACAGGGTCTGCCGCAGCTGTTCAAATTTGGTGGGGCGCCGGGGCACGATCCGTGCGGAAAGCTGCTGGATCCACTGACCGATCAGCTGATCCGTTTCCCCGGGATTCACCTCATAGGGACGCACCTGGTTCCCCAGGATCATCAGCATATCCGCATAGGACAGCAGTGCCACCGCCTCCTTCAGCAACGGCAGGGTCAGCTTGAATGCGCTTTCCTTCTCCAGTCCAGACATATTCAGAGAAATCACCGGCACATGGGTCAGCCCCGCTTTTTTCAGCGCCTTCCGCAGCAGGTGAATGTAGTTGGACGCCCGGCATCCGCCTCCGGTCTGGGTAATCATCACTGCCGTATGCTCCAGATCATATGCGCCGCTTTCCAGGGCATGCATCAACTGCCCGATGGCAAGCAGTGCCGGATAGCAGGTGTCGTTGTGGACATATTTCAGTCCGGCGTCAATGACCGCCTGGCCATCGGAGCGGAGCAGCTCCACATGATAGCCGTAGGCATTGAACAGCGCCCGAAGCAGCTCAAAATGCAGCGGCGCCATATTGGGAATGAGAATTGTGTAATCCTTCTGCATTTCCTTGGTAAAGCAGACCTGTGGTTCGTTGGTGCTCATGTATCCATAAACCGTCCTTTCGGTGTACCAGTATTCCGTTACGCCTGCAATGCGGCAAACAGGCTGCGCAGGCGGATCTTCACCGCCCCCAGGTTGGTGATCTCGTCAATTTTGATCTGGGTGTAGATCTTGCCGCCTCGTTCCAGGATCTCCCGGACTTCGTCGGTGGTAATGGCGTCCACCCCGCAGCCGAAGGACACTAGCTGCACCAGGTTCAGCATGGGGTCGCCGCTGTCCGCCACATATTTTGCTGCCGCATACAGCCGGGAGTGATACGTCCACTGATCCAGCACATGGGTGTTGAACCGCTGCACCAGATGGCTGATGGAATCCTCCGTAATGACCACTGCACCGCAGGAGCAGATCAGCTTGTCGATGCCGTGGTTGATCTCCGGATCCAGGTGGTAGGGTCTGCCTGCCAGGACGATCACCGGCAGATGCTCCTTCCGGGCAATTTCCAGATATTCTGCACCCTTTTTCCGCACCTGCTCCTGGTATGCGGCATGGGCGGCGAATGCCTGCGCCACGGCGTGCTTGACCTCTGACAGGGGGATCTCCCCGAACTGCCGGCACAGCACGGCGTGGATCTTTTTTGTAAAGTCCTTGGGGCGATGCAGCCCTAAATAATCGTACAGAAAGGGCACCTGCTGCACCGCCTTCACGTTGGCTTCGATCACCTCCGGGTAGTATGCCACCACGGGACAGTTGTAGTGATTGTCCCCCAGTCCCTCGTCCAGGTTATAGGTCATGCAGGGGTAGAAGATGGCGTCCACATGCTCCCGGAGCAGGGCTTCCACATGTCCGTGCATGAGCTTTGCCGGGAAGCATACCGTGTCCGAGGGGATGGTATGCTGACCGCTCAGGTACAGCTTCCGGTTGGAGGGGGGAGAGGTCACGGTCTCAAAGCCAAGATCCGTGAAGAAGGCATGCCAGAAGGGCAGCAGCTCATAGAAATTCAGCCCCATGGGCAGGCCGATCCTGCCACGCTTGCCGGGCACACCCTTGCACTGTGCCAACAGCTCCCGCTTGTAGTCGTACAGATTGTAGTGCTTGCCGGCGTTCCCGGTGGCAAGGGGCTTTTCGCACCGATTGCCCCCGATGAATTTCCGCTTGCCGTCAAAGGTATTCACCGTCAGCCGGCAGGCGTTGGGACAGCCCTTGCAGGTGATGACCTGCACCTGATGCTGAAACTGGGTCAACTGCCGGGCGTCCAGCAGACTGCCCTGGGCGGAAGCCTTGTGCGCCTGGGCGTAAAGCGCCGCCCCGTATGCACCCATCAAGCCGGAAATGGAGGGACGGATCACCTCTCTGCCGATCTCCTGTTCAAATGCCCGGAGCACGGCGTCGTTCAGGAAGGTGCCCCCCTGTACCACGATATGCTGTCCCAAAGCGTCTGCGCTGTTGGCACGGATCACCTTGTACAGGGCATTTTTCACCACGCTGATGGATAAGCCGGCGCTGATGTTCTCGATGCCGGCGTTGTCCTTTTGCGCCTGCTTGACGCTGGAATTCATGAACACGGTACACCGGGAGCCAAGATCCACCGGCTTTTCCGCAAACAGCCCCAGCTTGGCAAAGTCCTGCATCTCATAGCCCAAGGCACCTGCAAAGGTCTGTAAAAAGGAACCGCAGCCGGAGGAGCATGCCTCATTGAGGAAAATGTTGTCAATGGCACCGTTCCGGATCTTAAAACACTTGATATCCTGTCCCCCGATGTCGATGATAAAATCCACATCCGGCCGGAATTCCTTTGCCGCTGTGTAGTGGGCAATGGTTTCCACGATGCCGAAATCCACCCCAAAGGCGCTGCGGATCATTTCCTCCCCGTATCCGGTGACAGCGGAGGCGGTCACATGGAGCGTTGGGAAATCCGCATACAGCCCGGTGAGAAAGCTCCGGATCAAAGGCACCGGGTTGCCGCTGTTGGGCAGGTACTCGGAGCGGATGATCCGCCGCTGCTGATCCATCAACACCGCCTTTACGGTGGTGGAGCCTGCGTCAATGCCCAGGAATACCTCCCCTTCCGGGGTATCCCCAAAGCGGATATGGGCGGAGTTTTTCCTATGCCGCTTACGAAAGGCATCATACTCCTGCTGACTGGTAAACAGGGGCTTGCAGAAGGCGTAGGTACCGGAGGAGCGATAAGCTGCCGCCTGGCGGATGATCTCATGCAGGGACACCTGTCCCTCGTTCCCGGCAAAGGCTGCCCCCATGGCAACAAAGTACAGAGAATGGTCGGGGCAGACGCCCTCCACTCCCAGAATATGGTCAAATGCACGGCGCAGTTCCGACAAAAAGGTCAGGGGCCCGCCCAGGTACACCACCTTGCCCCGGATCTCTCTGCCCTGGGCAAGACCGGCAACGGTCTGGTTCACCACGGCGGCAAAAATGCTGGCGGAAATGTCATTCCGCTTGGCACCCTGGTTCAGCAGGGGCTGAATGTCGGATTTTGCGAACACGCCGCACCGGGAAGCGATGGTGTAGATCTTCTGGTAGTCCTTTGCCGCCTCATTCATCTCATCCGGGGTGATCCCCAGCAGGGTCGCCATCTGGTCGATGAATGCACCGGTGCCCCCGGCGCAGGAGCCGTTCATGCGCACCTCCAGCCCACCGTAGGAAGCGTCCTCATCGGTCAGAAACAGGATCTTTGCATCCTCTCCCCCAAGCTCAATGATTACATCTGCACCGGGGATCAGCCGGTTAACGGCGATCCGGGTGGCATAGACCTCCTGCACAAAGGGAATCTGCAAATCGTTGGCGATGCCCATACCCGCAGAGCCGGAAATGCATAGCTGTACCCGGTCCAGATCGGGAAATTTTTCCGCAATGTCCGAAAGCATCCCGGCAATTTTTTCTGAAATCTGAGAGTAATGGCGTTCATACGCAGCGTATAGAATATTCCCGTCCGCATCCAGCAGGACGCTTTTGAGGGTGGTGGAGCCTACATCCAGTCCTATTTTCACAATAGTTCTCCATTCCCGGCAATGCCGATACTATATACAATTTATTATAGCACAACGCACAGCAAATTGCAACACGCCCGGAGGAATGTATAAAAGCGGAAGCAGCGTCCATACTACACTTGACGGGAGCGAGAATCCTACTTCGCTCCCACAGGCTGCGGTTACCGGTATCGCTCTCCGCACAGGCGGCACCGGGCTTTGCCCTGCCTGTCCGTGCGGAGAAAAGGAGATTGTCATGAACAATCAGAATAACCAGAACCAGCAGCAGAACAAGAACAACCAGAATCAGCAGAATCAGCAGAACCAGCAGCAAAACAAGAATCAGCAGAACAACCAGCGGTAATCTGCGCAAAAGGCGGTATGGCTCTGCGCCACACCGCCTGCTGTTACATATTCGATTCCAGGGCGAACCGCTCTCTGCCGTCCGGCAGGCTGTCCAGGAACATGGCCTTGGGTCTTGCCCATACGGCACCGTCCTCCCCGCAGGACTGGTAGATCACCAGCTCCTCCAGCGTCTCGCTGTGCTTTGCCACTGTCAGCACCCGGTACTGTCCACCCTTGAAGTGCCGGTATACGCCGCCCACCTGCAGGGTCCTGGGCAGAACCATCGCCAGCTCCGGCTGCTCCGGCTCCCGGTTGAGAATATCGTCCCGCACCAGGATCATGCCCGTATGAGGCGGCACATCCGCACAGGCTCTGCCGCCGCTGACCGGAATGCTGCTGCCGCTGAGTACATCCACCATTTCCGGCATGGGCGTATCAAACTCGAACCGGTAGCCCTCATCGCTCAGGTTCAGTGCCACGAAAATGGTCTGATCCTGCAAGGTCTTGGAAAACAGTACCTGCTGATTCCGGATGATGACCGTGTGGTATTCTCCCGTGCGCAGTGCAGGATACGCCCGGTAGATCCGCCCCAGCTTGACAATGTGCTGGTACAGCGCCCGGTTGGCACCGGGCAGCTCCTGGTAATCGTAGCAGGGACGCAGCGGATCATCGGAATTGTTCTCCTTCCTGCCGGCAATGCCGTATTCACTGCCGTAGTAGATGGAGGGGATCCCGGGCATGGCGTACAGCAGGGTATACACGTTGAACAGATGTGCCGGGTTGTTCAGCATGCTGGCGATCCGGTTCACATCGTGGTTGTCCACAAAGTTGTACAGGGCGATGCCCTTGTAGATGCCGTTGGCACCGGACTGCCGGTTGATGGAGTAATCGATCTCAAAGTAGTTCTTGTCGTTGTGGGAGGAGTAGATCCCCTTGTAGCACTCGTAGTTGGTAACGGAGTCCAGCATCTCCGGGTTCGCCCAACGCTTGTAGTCCCCGTGGATGATCTCCCCCATAAGCCAGAAATCCGGCTTCCGGCTCTTGCAGTACTGCCGCAGCCGGCGGAAGAAATCAAAGTCGATGCAGTCCGCCGCATCCAGCCGCAGACCGTCAATGTCAAACCGATCGATCCACATGCCCACGGATTCCAGCAGATAGTCGCACACTGCCGGGTTGTGGAGATTCAGCTTCACCAGATTGTAGTGACCATTCCAGCCCTCGTACCAGAAGGGATCCCCACAGGGACTGGGGCCGCCGAAATTCAGATTGTCAAACCAGCCGCAGTAGGGGGAATTCTGTCCGTTTTTCTGAATGTCTGTAAACTGAGGAAAGCTGCGCCCCACATGGTTGAATACCCCGTCCAGGATCACCCGGATGCCGTTTTCGTGCAGGGTCTTACAGATCCGGGCAAAGCCTTCATTGGTGCCCAGCCGCCGGTCGATGCAACGGTAGTCTGTGGTGTCATAGCCGTGGGAAACGGATTCAAACACCGGGCCAAAATACACCGTGTCCACGTTCATTTCCTTCAGATGGGGCAGGATCTCCAGCACCTTGTCCAGCCGCTGCACCGGCTCCCCGCCGGTGTTGACCTTGGGTGCGCCGCAAAAGCCCATGGGGTAAATATGATAAATGATCGCATGTTCAAACCAATTTTGCATCGTGTATGCCTCCAATTACATCCATCAGGAATCGCTTCCCTCAATGAAATAGCTTGCTTCCATATCTGCCACGTTCAGCGCCATGGCAAGAGGGTATTTCTCCAGCGCCCTGCCGATGGTGTTTTTATCCTCCGTACCGGAAAAGCCCATATGATACCGGATAGCGAACGCCTCCTCCCGGGTGAGCCGCCCCTCTCCGTACAAAAAGCCGGAAATGATGTACACGGACTTTTCCCCGTGACCGTAGGGCATGGCGTCGTCAATGGTGTAATAGGGCACCTTTTCCCATACCCCCTGGTCGTTCTTCACGTTCCGGGTGCTGACCTTGTAAAAGTCGATCTTGCACAGGTCGTGGAGCAGCGCCACAATGGCGATGGTCTCCTCCGAATAGCGCATACCATACAGCTCCTGTACCCGTGGCCGTGCCAGGTAATCCTTCAGGCAGTGATACACATTCACGCTGTGCTCCACCAGTCCCCCCTCATGGGCGCCGTGATACCGGCTGCTGGAGGGAGCACGGAAAAAATCGCTGCGGTGCAGATACTCCAGCAGTCTGTCCGCACCCTCCCGGTGGATGTTCTCCTTGTAAATCTCGATGAATTCTTCCTTTGCTGACATAAGCATCCTCCATTCCCGGAATGTCATTGTCTGTATTATAGCACACTTGAAGGACGGTTGCAAGGGGAACAGGATCCGGGACGGTTTTGTGCGGTGCTCCAACAAGATACTTGCATTTTTAACAAAACAGGTGTATAATAATTATGGGCAATACCGCACAAAGATTGTGCAGTAGATGTGCTAACAGATTTTTCGTCAGATTGCATAGAAACGACGCAGGAATACTGGCGTATTGCAAGGAGTTTCTGTGTGATATGACGGAAAATTCGTCAACAGATGCTGTGCAAAGCCGCCAGGCGTGCTTTGTGCGGTGTTGCCCATGATACCCGTTTATCGGGAAAAAAGTTTGGGGGTATACATATGCAAAAACCGCACCAGCTGATGCACGAATTGACCGGATTGTTCCTGGACAAGAACACCGGGGTGTATTTCGGCACCTATGGAGGATTTTCCGTATTCATCAAGCCGGTGGAAAACCGGATGGAGATCTCCGCCGGCTTTCCCGATGCAGCAACCACCACGGGGAATCTGCTGCTGCTGCAATCCGCACTGGATTCCATACCCGGGCAGCACAAGTACATGCAGACCTGTCAGTACAACGATTCCACCCGGCAGGTGGTCTGCACCTGGAAACAGCTTGCCCAGTCCGTCAAGAAAAACGGGGAAATGTATGCGGCATTTCTGGATTCCATCCTTTCCGTACTGCGGAATTTCAACATGCACTCCTGCTGCAATCTGTGCGGCAGTGAACAGTCCCTGGATTACTACTGTGCCGATGGGCATCTTCTGGTGGCATGCCCCAGTTGTCTGAACCGACTGGAGCAGGAGCTGGGGAGCAAACGGGAAACCGCCTCCATGGTGCCGGAGGATCGGGTACACGGCATTCTGGGCGCTGCCATCGGGGCACTGGTACTGGCGCTGATGACCTGGCTCCTGTGGGAAATGGGGTACGTTGCCTACATTACCGGCTTTGTGGGAATGACCGTGGCAGTGACTCTGTACAAGAAATTCGCCGGGAAGATCTCTATGGTGGGCGCCGTGATCTGTGCGGTCATGTGCCTGGTCTTCAGCGTGGGCACCAACTACTTCTGCGTGGCAAAGGAATTTGTGAAGGTCTTTGCGGATGACGGAAAATATGTACAGGCTGTTCAACAGACCAAGAGCGAGCTGGAGGCAGCAGCCGCCGATGTGTACAACGTCAGCGATGAGGACATCAAGCTGTATTCTGAGGACTACAACAGCAAGGATGAATTCATCGCCGCATACAACAACGCACTGAGCACCTGTAAAACCGAACTGGAATTTGCAAAGGAGCACCAGAGCATTCCTGCCTGCATGGCGGACATGTCCGAGATCCTGGACAATTACGATGAGGGCGGCGAGATTCAAAGCAACCTGAACGAGTGCCTGCTCTGGGGCGTACTGAGTATTCTGATCGTTTCTGTGCTTATGATCCCCAACATCAAAAAGCAGCTTCAGCAGGAGAACACCATTCAGATCCTTCAAGCAGCAGAGCTGTAAGAATCCCGTACATACACAAAACCCCGGCAGGACGCTCCCTGCCGGGGTTTTTCTTTGGATACTGCACAGAGATTGTATGGTATCCTAGATCCGCCGGGTGCCCACACTCAACAGCGTTACCCCCGTCCAGATTAGATGGTAGAGTATAAACAAGGTGGCAGACAGCTCCGCATAAGCCTGCATGGACAGATACACCAGGGCAATGACAAGTCCCAGGCATGCAGAGGCGGTCTGTAGGATCACACCTAAGCATGCGGCAGAGCGGATGGACTTTGCCCCCAGCAGCAGTTGTACAAAGCCGGGGAACCTGCCTGCACATGCCATGGAAGCGTTGGTATGCTTCACGGGAGCGGTTTCCGCGTTAAAGTCCTCATGCATGCGACTGGGCAGAATCTTTACCATCTCCTGGGAAATATCATACAGCTTTGCGATCCGGTACAGGGTGATGATGGCATCGTGACTGCGAACCAGCACGCACATTTCCTGTTTTTCCAGCTCCTTGAGCCAGTAGCGCACCGCCTTGCTGCCCTTGATATCCACCACGAACATGGCTGCCAGATTGCCGGACACGGACAGGTAAATCGCCTCCCTGCCCCCTTCCGTCAGCTCGTTTTCCTTGGTTTTGGTGGGAAGCCCCTCGATGTTGTGACCGGTCATCAGCTCCCGATTGCCGAACAGCACCCGCTTGTTGTTGATCCAGCCGCAAAGCCCCAGGGATTCTTCATAAGCAAAGTTCTCCACCTTCCGGAGCATGCCCTCCTTGCCGACGATGGCGTTGCTGAACAGACCCTGCATGACGCTGCCTGCATGCCGGGTCAGACTGGCAGCATCCAGAATGGCGTCATCGATCTTGGTGTCGGAAAAGATCTTGATGGAGGACAGCTGCACACTTCCCTCCGGAAACAATGCGGAGGCATCCACCATAATGGAGTTCACATCATAGAAATCATCCACGCTCTGGTAGCCGAGCATAACCGCCTTGTTCTTGATGAATTTCTTCGTGCCCTTTTCCAGGGGCAGGTTTGCCACCAAAGTGATCGATGCACAGGCGCAGGCGGCAAAGCACATGGAAAATACGCTCAGACCGAAGCACAGGGTGCTTTCCAGACTGGGCGCCCGGAGAATGGACAGGAAGATGGACACGATGATGGAGATCACCAGGATGATGGGGCATGCCATCCGGCAGAACTTATCCGCCAGATCCGTGGAAAAGGTGTACCGGAGAAAATCCACTGTCTGCTCCGTTTTCCGCATGGTGGCGAGAATGGGGAAATCCCCGATGGTGCCCCGGGTGAGGGATTCCGCACGCTTTTCGTTTTCCACGCATACCACGGCGTGATCCGCCACCTTATCGGCGATCAGATGAAAGTTCCGTGCCGCCCGGCGGACGATCAGCAGCTGTCCCACTGTATTGCCCAGCAGGGTCAGCAGGGCGATGGGCATGTAGATATGCACCACATGGCTCTGTACCATACCGGGATGGAACAGGCACGCCGCAGCCGCTCCAAGGGAGGAGACGGTGGTCATGGACGTCAGGGTATCACAGTCTGCCCGAAGCTGGAACAGCTTCCGGATGCCGCCGCCGATGACGCTTGCAGCAGTAGCAGTACCCAGCAGTCCGAACAGCAGCTGCATGCCCACATAGCTTCTGGGGGCAGCGGCAAGCCGCATATTGGAAAAAACGGGCAGACCGTAGGAATCCGCCAGCGCCAGATATCCGCTGATGACTGCCAGCAGTCCCAGCACCAATACCCGGAGGGACAGGCTGCTGCGCATCTCAAGGATCTCCCGGCGGACTGCCTTGGCATCCTCCTCATGATCCAGACTCCTTGCCCGCTTGGGCTGATCCTCCAGCAGGATCCGCTCCCCGTTGAATTTCACATCCAGCTCGTTGGGATCCTCCGTCCGGTGATTGCTCAGGTCAATGCTGGTTTTTTCCGCCTTGCTGACGCATTCCGTGGGCTGCACAGCCTGATACGGGGTTTCCAGAAAGGTTTCCGGAATGGAATCCGGCACCTTGTTGGGATCCTGCAGATCCTCCACCACCACCCGCACCTTCCGCTTGGACGGTGTCTGTTCCGCTTCCGCATGCTTCCGGGGCATGGCATTGGGGGATTCCCGCTCGTATGTAAACTGTACATGCCGACGGCGCTTTTTGCTCTGCATTTCCTTTGCCCGGGTGGAGTTGCTCATCTTCCGGATCATGGGCTGGTAGTCCACATCCGGTGCCGGACGCTTCATGACCACTGTATCGTAATTTGCCTGTGGCTTTTCCTGCTCCGGATTCATCTTGGCACGCTGGGCAGCCTCAATGGCTGCAGCGGAATTGATGAAGGACACCTCCGGCTTTTTCACATCCGAGGGCTTGAAGGTATCCGCCGGGGCACGGCGATGCAGCTTGTCCTGCCGCCGTTTCCGGGTCTGGGGGGTAATGGGCCTGGTCACCGGCTGGGTCAGGGGAGTGCCGGTCTGCTCCGGCTTGGGAGCAGCATCCGGGGCGGCCTGTTCCGGTTCCTTGGGGGCGTTGGGGTCGTATTCCTTGAGGATATCCTCCAGATTCAGATCACGTTTTGCCATCACACCGCCCCCTTACGCCTTTGCCGTCCGCTGCCGCAAGATCTCGTACATGAAGATCCCGGCTGCCACGGAGGCGTTCAGAGAGGTGATCCTGCCGCACATGGGCAACCGCAGCAGAAAGTCGCACTTTTCCCGCACCAGTCTGCCCATGCCGAAGCCCTCGGAGCCGATCACCAGGGCAACGGGGCCGGTGAGATCCACCTTGTCGTAGGCATCGCCGGATGCATCCGTACCGTAGATCCAGACCCCTGCTTCCTTCAGGGTATCCAGGGCTGCCGCCAGGTTCGCCACCCGTGCCACCGGCAGCCAGCTTGCCGCCCCGGCAGAGGTTTTATGCACCGTGGCATTCAGAGAAGCGCTGCGGCGCTTGGGGATGATGACCCCGTCCGCCCCGGCGGTCTCTGCGGTACGGATGATGGCACCCAGGTTGTGGGGATCCTCGATCTCGTCACAGACGATCAGAAAAGGGGCTGTCCCCTTTTTCCGGGAAATATCCAGCAGATCCTCCAGGGTCACATAGGAGGCGCAGGCACCGGTGGCAATGACTCCCTGATGCGCAGCGCCGTTTGCCATCTGGCTCAGCTTCTGTTCGGTGACGTTCTTGACCACAATGCCCCGGCTTTTCGCCATGGTGCAGATCCTGCCAAGACTGCCGCCGGTTCCGTTCATATATATTGTATCAAGCGGTTCTTCCGCCTTTAATGCTTCTAAAACAGGATTTCGCCCGATGATGAGGGCTTCGTCTTTTTCCTGTGTCTGCATCAATCATGCTCCCTCCGATTTGTTATTTCCGCCCCGGGGACGGTTTCATTTCTTTCTGTGCAGTTCGCAAAAAACCGCTCTTTTGTCCATACACATGCCTATAATTAAGTATAGCACAATGCTCGAATAATTACAAGACGATTACAAAATTTTTGCCGCCGCATTTTCTGGAAACAGGCAGAAAAATGCCGGCACAGTGAGAACCATGCCGGCATTTCGACAGCAGCACCGCCTGTGCCATGTCGCCTTATACATTCTGTTGATGCTTTTCCCGCAAATGCTGCTTGAGCTTTTCAAAGGACTCCACGCTGATGTCATGCTCCAGCTTGCAGGCATCCTCCATGGCGGTTTTCTCATCCACCCCGATGCCCACCAGCCAGTCCGTCAGCACCCGGTGCCGCTCGTAAATCCGTTCTGCCACTTCTCTGCCTGCGGGGGTCAGGGTGATAAACCCATCGGAGGGATCCACCTCAATAAAGCCTCCGTTTTTCAGAATGCCCACTGCCCGGCTGACGCTTGGCTTGGAAAACTCCATTTCCGTGGCAATGTCCACGGAACGCACATTCTTCCCCTGGTTGTGGAGCACCAGAATGGTTTCCAGATAATTTTCGCCGGACTCATACAATTTCGCCATACTCTATCCTCCCGGGTGTCCCCGCAACTCAAATTCTATCTGTAAATGGATGCGCTGCCTCAAACTTTTCTTTTTTATTATACCACGATCTGCCGCCCTTGACAAGCCCTTTTACCGGCGCTATACTAAGGACAAGGAGGGATCCTATGACCTATACAGAACGGCTTTTGAAGGACTGCACCCTGTGCCCCCGGCGATGCCATGCAAACCGGCTCCGGGGAGAACGGGGTGCCTGCGGCATGGCCAATGAGATCCGGATCGCCCGGGTAGCGCTACACCCCTGGGAGGAGCCATGCATCAGCGGAGAACATGGCTCCGGCACGGTGTTTTTCTCCGGCTGTCCCCTGCAATGCATCTACTGTCAGAACCGGGAGATCGCTGCCGGCAGGCTGGGCAAGCCATATACCGTGCAGAAGCTGGCGGATGCTTTTCTGGATCTGCAGGAGCAGCATGCCCACAACGTCAACCTGGTGACCCCGACCCATATGGTGCCCCAGATTCTGGACGCCTTGCAGCTGGCAAAGGCACAGGGACTCCACATTCCCATTGTATACAACACCGGGGGCTATGAGAACACGGAAACCCTGAAACTTCTGGAGGGGTGGGTGGACGTGTATCTGACGGACTTCAAGTACCTAAGCACCGCCCTGTCCGGGGCATACTCCCACGCAGCAGATTATGCAGAAGCGGCAAAACCTGCTCTGGCGGAAATGGTACGGCAGACCGGCGCAGCCCGGTTCTCACCGGAGGGCATGATGGAGCGGGGCGTTATCGTGCGGCATCTGCTGCTGCCGGGGCAGACGGCGGATGCCAGGGCGGTGGTGGAATATCTGTATCACACCTACGGGGATCGGATCTGGATCAGTCTGATGAACCAGTACACCCCCCTGCCCTGGGTACAGCAGGATCCGTTGCTGTGCCGCCGGGTCACCCGGCAGGAGTATGACGCAGTGGTGGACTATGCAGTAGCCCTTGGAGTGGAAAACGGCTTTACCCAGGAAGGGGAAGCCGCCTCCGAAAGCTTCATCCCGCAGTTTGAGGGGGAATAAAATAACCCGGGAGGGCGCACCTCCCGGGTTATTTCTTTTTATCCGCATGCAAAACGCATGCAGCTTGGAAAGAAAATGAAGCTTACTTCAGTCTGCTCTCCAGCATATCCAGCTCAGCAGCCAGAGCCTTCGGCAGTCTGTCACCGAACTGCTTGTAGAATTCACGCATTTCGGAAACTTCCTTGGTCCACAGATCCTTGTCAACAGCCAGCAGCTTGTCCATGATCTCCGGTGTTACCTCGTCCTCAATGCCGGAAACGTTGATATCACCCTTCTTGGGCAGGTAGCCGATGGCAGTCTCCTCTGCGTCGATCTCACCGTCGCAGCGCTTTACGATCCAGTCCAGCACTCTCATGTTGTCGCCGAAGCCCGGCCAGATGAAGTGACCGTTCTCATCCTGCTTGAACCAGTTTACGTTGAAGATCTTCGGAGCCTTGTCGCCCAGCTTCTCGCCCATTTCCAGCCAATGAGCCCAGTAGTCGCCCATGTGGTAGCCGCAGAAGGGCTTCATAGCCATAGGATCGTGGCGGAGTACGCCTACTGCGCCGGTTGCAGCGGCAGTGGTCTCGGAGGAAACAGCGGAACCAACGTAGGTGCCGTGTGTCCAGTCAAAGGACTGATATACCAGCGGGGTGGTTGCTGCACGACGACCGCCAAAGATGATGGCAGAGATCGGCACACCCTGGGGGTTGTTGAATTCAGGAGAAATGCAGGGGCAGTTTTCTGCCGGTGCGGTAAATCTGGAGTTGGGGTGTGCGAGCTTGTTGCCGGCAGCGGTAAATTCCTTGCCGTTTACCTTTTCGCCCTTCCACTCGGTTGCATTCTCCGGCGGGTTCTTGTCCAGACCCTCCCACCAAACGGTCATGTCATCGTTGTTGATGGCAACGTTGGTGAAGATGGTGTTCTTTCTGGTGGATGCCAGTGCGTTGTAGTTGGACTTTGCATTGGTGCCGGGCGCTACGCCAAAGAAGCCGTTCTCCGGGTTGATGGCATAAAGTCTGCCGTCCGGACCGGGCTTGAGCCATGCAATATCGTCACCAACGGTAAATACCTCGTAGCCCTGCTCCTTGTACAGCTCCGGCGGAATCAGCATTGCCAGGTTGGTCTTACCGCATGCAGAGGGGAACGCTGCACAGATGTACTTGGTCTCCTTGCCGGGCTTCTTCAGACCCAGAATCAGCATATGCTCTGCCATCCAGCCCTCGTTCTTGCCCTGGAAGGAAGCGATACGCAGTGCGAAGCACTTCTTGCCCAGCAGAACGTTGCCGCCGTAAGCGGAGTTGATGCTCCAGATGGTGTTATCCTCCGGGAAGTGTACGATGTAACGCTTCTCCGGATCTACGTCAGCCTTGGAGTGGAGGCCTCGTACAAAGTCATTGGAGGTATCACCCAGATTCTCGAATGCAGCTACACCCATTCTGGTCATGATGTGCATGTTCAGAACAACGTAGATGGAGTCAGTCAGCTCTACGCCAACCTTTGCCAGAGGAGAACCGATGGGACCCATGGAATAAGGGATCACATACATGGTTCTGCCCTTCATAACCCCGTCGAACAGAGGGGTCAGCTTTGCGTACATTTCCTTGGGATCGCACCAGTTGTTGGTGGGGCCTGCGTCTTCCTTGTTGCGGGAGCAGATAAAGGTTCTGTCCTCAACACGGGCTACGTCGTTGGGCAGGGTTCTATGATAAAGGCATCCGGGGAGCTTTTCCTCGTTGAGACGATACATCTTATCTCTGTTGCCCTCGGGCAGTGCACAAACCTCATCGGTCAGCGCATCCAGCTGCGCCTGGGAGCCATCGATCCAGACTACCTTATCAGGCTTTGTCAGTGCAACCATTTCGTCAACCCACTTGTTGACATTCGGGTTCTTTGTTAGTGACATGATGATTCCTCCTTAAACAATTACGGAATTTCGGCAGCAAACCAGCGCCGCCCTCGGAAAATCAAATTTTCCACAAATACTATTATAGCCGAATGGCACTCCGGTGTCAAGTCCGGGAATCAAAATCCTTGTTATTTTTTTGGCATACCTCTATGCCATTCCGGCATTACTGCAAAAACCTTGCTGTGACCTGCCGCTTGTCCATTTCGATCATGCCCTCGTTTTTCAGCTTCCGGATCTCCCGGAGCATGGCGCTCCGGTCCACACACAGGTAATCCGCCAAAGCGGTGCCCGTAAAGGGAATGGAGAACACAGTCTGCTTGGCGTGATCCGCACACAGATTAAAATAGCACAGCAGACGATCCCGGATGGAGCGGCGGCTCAGCACCTCCACCCGTTCACTGAGACCCAGCGCCTTTTCGGAAATGAGCCGGAACAGATTTTCCGTGATCTGGGTGTGGCAGGCGCAGGCGTTGCTGCATCGCTTGGAGATCTCATCGTAGGTGATGAAGCTGATCTCGCAGTCCGTGTCGGCGGTTACATAGATGGCGTCCTGATTGCCGGAAAAAGCAAGACATTCACCGAACAGTCCGCCCTCCTCCACCCGTTCCAGAATGGTACGGCTGCCGTTTTCATCGGTGCGGATCAGGGACGCCATGCCCTTGAGGACGATGCCGATTCTGCCGGAGGTCTTTTCATAGTCACAGATCACGGCGCCGGCAGGAAAATTTGCGTTGGTGGCGTGAAAGCACTGCATCATCCGCTCGCAGTCATGGTGGGAAACATTTTCAAACAAGGCAATATTGCAAAAATCCAAAAAAAACACCCCCGAATTTCGTAAATGTTGCAATTGCAACAGAATTTCGTTTTCCTTTATGATAAACTAAATACAACGAAAAGTCAAGGCAGACTTTTCAAATCTAAAAAATCATATATGGAGGATACGAGTATGAAAAAGTTTGTATGTTCTGTTTGCGGTTATGTACACGAAGGAAACGAGCCCCCGGCATTCTGTCCGCAGTGCAAGGCACCTGCTTCCAAGTTTGTAGAGCAGAAGGAGGACGCTGTGGCATGGGCTGACCAGCACGTGGTAGGCGTTGCAAAGGGTGTGGATCCGGAAATCGTGGAGGGTCTGCGCCAGAACTTCACCGGGGAATGTACCGAGGTGGGCATGTACCTGGCAATGGCAAGAGTTGCATTCCGGGAGGGCTATCCGGAGATCGGTCAGTACTGGGAGAAGGCGGCTTACGAGGAGGCGGAGCATGCGGCAAAGTTCGCAGAGCTGCTGGGCGAGGTCATCACCGACTCCACCAAGAAGAACCTGGAGATGCGGGTAGCCGCAGAGAGCGGTGCCTGCGAGGGTAAGAAGAAGCTTGCCGCAAAGGCAAAGGAGCTGAATCTGGACGCCATCCACGATACGGTTCACGAAATGGCAAAGGACGAAGCAAGACATGGCTGCGCATTTGCAGGCCTGCTGAAGCGGTACTTCGGCTGATGGAAAACTACACGATCTGCCACTGCATGCAGGTGACCTATGCAGACGTGGAAAACGCCCTGCACCGGGAGACCCGGTTTGAAAACGTGGAGAGCGCATTTGAAGATGTGCAGAAGATCACCCACTGCTCCACCGGCTGCGGCGGCTGCCACGATAAGATTCTGGACGTGATTTCCCAGATCATGAGCAAGTAAACGGAAAACAGGAGCCTGTTGCAGACAGGCTCCTGTTTTTGCTTGCACAACCACCGGGCATATGCTATAATACATAACAGTAACGTATCAAGGCAAGGCAATACCGCACAAAGATTGTGCAGCAGATGTGCTAACAGATTTTTCGTCAGATTGCATAGAAACGACGCAGGAATACTGGCGTATTGCAAGGAGTTTCTGTGTGATATGACGGAAAATTCGTCAACAGATGCGGTGCAAAGCCGCCAGGCGTGCTTTGCGCGGTGTTGCCACAACATCAAACAATGGGAGGGCATATCATGCAAGCAGCATTTTCACCGGCGGACATTCTCCTGCCGGGCAAGGACATTGACAAAACCAAGTGGGCAGTGGTGGCATGCGACCAGTACACCAGCGAGCCGGATTACTGGAACGCTGTGGCGCAGCAGGTGGGAGACAGTCCCTCCACCCTGCAGCTGATCCTGCCGGAGCTGTACCTGGAGCAGCCAGATGTGGAGCATCGGATCGAAAAGATCCAGGCTGCCATGCAGGCGGATCTGGAGGCAGGCTGCCTGGACTGCTTCCCGGATGCGCTGATCTATGTGGAGCGGATCCAGAGCGACGGCAAATGCCGGCAGGGGCTGATCGGCAAGCTGGATCTGGAGCAGTACGACTACGCCAAGGGCAGCACCTCCCCGGTGCGGGCAACGGAAGCCACCGTGCTGGAGCGGATCCCGCCCCGGAAAAAGGTACGGCATGGTGCGCCCCTGGAGCTGCCCCATATTATGATCCTCATCGATGATATCCGCAGAACCGTCATCGAGCCTATGGCGGCACGGAAGGACAGTATGCAGAAGCTGTACGATTTTGACCTGATGCAGGGAGGCGGACATCTCACAGGTTATCTGATCCCGGCGGACATGCAGCAGCAGGTACTGGATGCTCTGGACGCTCTGGCGGATCCGGCGGCTTTTGCAGAAAAATATGACCTTGCTCCCGGCACTCCGGTGCTCCAGTACGCCATGGGGGACGGGAACCACTCCCTTGCCACTGCAAAGGCATGCTACGAGCAGCTGAAAGCGGAGCATCCGGGAGAGGATCTGTCCAGCCATCCGGCACGGTATGCCCTGGTAGAGCTTGTGAATCTGCACAGTGACGCATTGCAGTTTGAAGCCATTCACCGGATCGTTACCGGCGTGGATCCGGCGGATCTGATGGGACAGATGCAGCAGGCGTTGCAGCTGACAGAGGGGACGCAGGCAGACTGCCAGTGCTTTACCTGGATCCAGGGGGGGAAGCAGGGTGTGTCTGCGGTGCATGCGCCCACTTCCAAGCTGACGGTGGGCAGCTTGCAGCAATTTCTGGACGGCTATCTGGCAGCCCACCCGGGGGCAAAGATCGACTATATCCACGGGGCGGACGTGGTACAGCGGCTGGCTGCAGCGCCGGATGCCATTGGCTTTTTGCTGCCGGACATGGGCAAGGAGGAGCTGTTCCCCACAGTCATCGGAGACGGGGCACTGCCCAGAAAAACCTTCTCCATGGGGCATGCGGCGGACAAGCGGTTCTATATGGAATGCCGCAGAATCACCGAATAAGGAAATGACCCGGAGGCGAAAAACCTCCGGGTATTTTTCTGCATAGTTGCACGAAAGCGTGCAACTTTCCGAAAAAAAGCGCTGTTTGCAGATGCGGCAAACGCATACTTTACAGCGAAAGGAAGTCATAGAATGACGCTCAAAGCAAACGGCAAGCGCATTGACTGCGGTGCCATCGCCCACCTGTTTTCCCAGGGGGAGCGGCACGCAGACAAGGTGGCATTCGCCCTGCCCCGATACTATGGGGGATGGGACTTGTCCGGCTGCACCTTTGCCCTGACCGGGGAGAATGCAGAGGGAAAGCAAGCCCAACAGGTTCTGGAAAAGGCGGTATCGGAGGATACGGTCACGGTACAGTGGGAGGTGACCGGAGCATTCACCATAGCCCCGGGGGTGCTGAAGCTATCCCTGCGGGCGTTCACCACAGCGGATGCAGCAGAAGCATCCGGCGGCGAAACCAATTCGGACACCTGGCAGGAGGATGGCACGCTGGTGCTGGAGTATCAGCTGACGGACATTGAGATCCTGCCGGCGGTCAGCGCCGTAACGGATCCTGCCACGGTGACGTTGGCGGCGCAGGCGCTGAATCAGCTGGCGGCAAAGCTGGAACAGGCACTGGCAGAGCTGGACGCACGGGCGGCGGCTCTGAAGCTGACGGGCTTTGAAAACAGGCTCACAGCCCTGGAGGGGCGGATCCAACCGGTGACCCAGGCGGAATACAACGCCCTGACCCCGGGTGCTGACACCCTGTATCTTATTGTAGAGGAGGTGGAAGCATGATTGGCACCGGCACACAAGCAGACCCCTATATCGTAAGCACCCTGGCAGACCTGCGCACAGCGGCGGGCACAGCCGGGGCGTATGTGGAGA
>ERZ1673695.1050-NODE-1050-length-32520-cov-16.670383_pt1 | contig 32520 bp, 29 predicted proteins | sample MGYA00580225_ERZ1673695 | MGnify/ENA primary metagenome ERZ1673695 (study PRJEB41218, sample SAMN15661739) | gut metagenome | host: Homo sapiens | place: Canada: London | collected 2015-08-20/2019-03-30 | study: EMG produced TPA metagenomics assembly of... | reverse complement strand
GACTTCGCTATTTTTTTCTAGGTTCAACTGTAACACATGTATTGTAATCCTACATATTTTTGAAAACTCAAAACAGGCGGGATATTATCTGTCCAATAAAATTATTTTCATATATATATTTTGCAATATGCGAATCCTCCACGGCCGAAACGATCCCCCGCATGCTCTGAGTCGAAGAGAAAACGGAAAGCAGCAGCGCCAGGACACAGATAAACAGAACTCCCTGTACAAAACCGATCAGCACGCCGCCGACCGCGTCTGCCTGTTTGAGCACCGGGAGCTTCGAGGCCAGCTTTAATATAATCTTCAGCACCATCATGATTACCATTACTATGAAAAAAATAAGAATAAAAGCAATGACGCCGCAGATCAATTCGGCGGATTTTATTCCGACGCGTTCGGAAACGCTTTTTATCGGACTCGCCGCGCTTTCTTCGGCATCCTCAGCGATTTTTCCCGTCAAAAAGCTCGGAAGCGGCAGCTCTTCGGCGGCTTCCTCCGTGCTGATGTCAGCGTTTTCTCCAAATTTCTCTGTCAGCTCGGTTTCGACATAAGCCGAAATTTTCGTTTCCAGCTTATCCTGAAGCCCCGTCTTTTCAAGCCCGGCCGATACGGCGGGCGATAAAACACAGGCGAGCGCGACGGCAACAATCATGGAAAAAAGAGCATAAACGGAAAGCAGAAAGCCCCTTTTCCATCCCACCAGAATAAAAGCAAGCACGATTACGACAACTATAATATCGACCAACATCTCCATGACCTCCGTAAAAATTATTGAAACGATACGGAAAGAACCCTTCCGTCCCCGTATACCGCAGCGTGGCGGCTGTCCGTGCATACGGCTTTCTTAATCGTAAAGCCTGCCTCCTGCGTCCCGATCAGGAGCCCCTTTTCATTATACATATATATATATCGGTCTGTATAAAGCAGCACGGCGTCTCCGGCGGTATGCATACCGATAATATTGCCGGATATTTCAAAATTTAAACGTTCTTTTCCCGCAGTATCATAGCCCTTGACCACAGTTTTCCCAGAATTCTCAGAGTTCAGCGCTGCGACGAGATATTTTCCGTTCACCAGCACGGCGTCCGCAAGCAGCTCCCGGCCATTTTCCCGGTTCCAGATTTCCTGGTCCGAATCCTCCTCGGAGGACGCTGTCAGAGAATGATATAAAACGCGCACGGAATCGCTGTTTGCGGCAAACAGCCTCCCATCGTCTGCATAAAACATTTTTACATAAATTTCGTCTTCCGCATCGCTGGTAAAAACTTCGCCGTCGGACATTCTCAGAAAGGATACGATTCCGGCTGCGTCGCCGCCCTTCGAATATGCGCCGGAAAGCGCCAACTGCCTGCCGTCCGCAGAAACGGCTCCCGCCAGCATATAATGCGAGCCGAATTTCCGAGTGAAAAGCTCCCTCAGTTCGGAAGATTTCTCGTCATATTCAAAAATCGTTGCAACCGAGAGGTATTCGTTTTCTTCATGGATCATACAGATCTGTCCCGAATCGCCGCCGAACACGGCCATGAGCTTCTTCTCGCTGCCATAGCGCCACAGGATTCCCTCCGGGCCGAACGCGTATGCGGCAGTGCCGCCCGAATCCGTATAAACCACGCTGCCGCCGCAGTAGGACACGACGGGATTTTCCAGCGTACAGGCCTCGTTCCATTTCCATTTTCCGTCCGATCCGTAACCGGTTACGCCCTGTTCGTCATAAATGATTATCGTACCGCCGACGCCGGCTATGACGGGTTCGCCTTTCAGCTCGCACGCAACTTCCGTAATCGTCGGCGTCACGGCAATATTCCGTTCTATGCCCAGAAAATCAAGAATTTTTTCATATCCGCCCTTTGCGAAAAACACGATCAGCAAAACGGCTGCAATGACGGCGGCAATCAGACCCAGGAGGCGCCTGCGCTTTCTTTTCTGCGCTGCGCGGCGTTTGTCCATTTCTCCATGCGGTATGATTTTCGACCGTTTTTCGTGCTTTTCTTTTGTATCCGGCAAACTCTTCCCGACCTCTCCGATATGATCCTGTTTTGATATTATACATTTTTCTTCCCTATCAGCGCAAGTACAATCATCAAAAATATTCCTGCGACGCCGAATATAGGATACAGCACATCCATAAGCTTTCCAAATGTAATATAAGTCGCAGGAATTGCGGCAAGGCCCAGAAGAATCCCCATTTTCCGTTCCGGCAAAAGGCCCGTAAAGAAAACGCAGGTGCTGGTCAGGCCCGAAATCGCCGAGAGGAACATCGTAGTCAGAAGCACCGCATGAAAAACGATACTTTCTTCCGTAAATAAAGCCAATACCGGCATTTCGTACCGATTCGGCGGAATACCGCCGTGTACCAACGCAACCAGCACAGCGGTTCCGGATAGAAAAAGCATTGCGGCGCCGAGGATTGCGCCCCGGACGGCGGTTTTTCCGGATTCCAGCAAATGAAGGGAACGGCCGAGAACGCAAATAGAAGTCAGTACATTGTATCCCGCATAGAGAATTGCTTTTACTGCAATTTGGAGCGGCTTGCATTCATAAGCGGCTGCCGCGGCAGCCCCGGCTCCGCTAAAAGAGCCCCCAAGCGCCGTTATTGCGATTGCAACTGCGAGGAACGGCGCACAGATCCCACAAATTTTTACAAGCATGCCAAAGCCCTTATATAACACGATATATGCACAAACTGAAACGAGAAGAACGGCTGCCAGACTGCCGCCGCAGAGCTGCCGAATTCCTGCAAGCATGATAATATAAGCGGAATAAGCAAACAGGCCGCAGCAGATCGTAAGAAACGTCCCAAAGCCCTTTCCACCCAGCGCGATATTCAGCGCATGCGGATCAAGAATTCTTCCGCGCAAAACCGTGAGAAGCGCCTTTGCACCGCAAAACGCAATCAGAGCGCACGCTGCGAAAAGGCCGATCAGTCCCGGGTATCCAAAGCGCGCAAAATAGGTCATTATTTCTCTGCCGGTAGCAAAGCCGGCGCCGATAATCGCAGAAAGATAAACGGCGCCGACAATAAACGCTTTTTTGATCTGAAACAGCTTCTTTACAGATGTCGTTCTCTATTATGGTATGAAGCTTTGCCCTAATTCATTCCTGATAATGTCCTGAAATTTTCCAGCGTTCCGAGAATTCCGTAAGCGTCATTGGTCCCTGTAATCTGGCGGATATGATCGTAGCCTCCGCAGTAGACGCCGTTTTCATAAAGGCTCATCGTCGTTTCGTCCCTTCGGAAGCCTTCCACTAGAATCGTTTCTCCGCTGCTGGTGTGATATTCAACTGCGATCAGACGTTCCCCTTTTTTCTCCGGCTCGGGAGCCAGCCCGACCAGATCGAGCGAATAAAGCGCCGTATTCATTCTTCGGAACGCCCGGATAATGGTATTGTCGTCTGGAAGCGGCGCATCGTTAAAATACAGCTGTTCTCCGTCCTCCCAAATGTCAAAGCCCATCGTGTACGACTCATTATATTCCCCGCAGGTCACGTCGATTTTAATCAATTCAAGCTCCGTATACATTCTGTTGAAAATGGAAGGATTCATGTATTTGAGCTCCGTATCGTCAAGGAAGGTCAGGGTAGAGGTCCCTACGGTAAAAACATTGTTTTCTCCGCCGAAAATACAATAATATGCATTTCCCTCCGGAACCTTATTACCGAGGGACAGCGTCTGTGTTCCCTTGTTGTCCGTGAGCCGCAGAACATAGTACGGATTTTCAAGACCGTATTTTGAAAGATCCTGGCAGTCTCCCTCGATGTAATCCTCAGTATACAGGGCAGTCACCGCCGTAAGCACATCCTCGATATGCGAATCGTCGCCCTCTCTGTTCAGGGGAAATTCCATGGTCCACGCTCTGTTTTCATCAGATAAAACCGCAGAAAGAACCACAAACTGCTCTCCGGACTTTTGGATTTCTATTCCTTTGATTTTTCCTTCATCATTAAAATTAAAGATCTTTGTATGAAGCAGATTTTCTTTCGTTATAATGATGGAATCTTTATACGTGCTGTTCATTAGATATACTTTATTCATTTCTTCCACAACGGCAAAGCAGGACGACGTGCCCGGCTTCTGCATCCCGAAGTGCAGCGTATATTCCGTTCCGTCCTTCAGCTGTACCTTGATATATTCGGTGCGTGAAATTTCATAGTTTTTTATGATTTCGTCGGTGATCTCACCTTCGTATACGAGGACCGCCATACATTGCCTGATCGAGTTGAGTCCGGAGACGATTCCTGCCTCATAGAGCGTCAGATCCGGATAAGACGTACAAGTCCATTCGTCGGAGGAGCCTCGTTCCAGCCTGATGTCGTCAACAATATTGCATTCGTATGCGCTGATTTCCGAAACACTTTCAATATTAAAGATTTTCTCGCCCGATTGCTCTTCCGCGGTGGCGCCGGCAGGATTCTCATTCGTCTGATTTCGGTCGAGTACGGCAGATACAATGAAAAACCCCGCCGCTACCACCGCGATGATAATAAGGGATATGATCGTTGTTTTGTACTGCTTCATAGCTCGTTTCCTCCTGACTTTACAGATGGCGCCGCTTCAGCCAGATTACCAGACCGACCGCAATAATAGCCACCGGATATAGGATCACAGAAAAAGCAAAGATCCATTTGCTCTTGGCGCTGTCTACCGTAAGAACCGTTGTAGAATACTGTTTTGTTTCAATATTCAGCGATTCCATCGTATCCTCTCCCATCATCCAGTCGACGCTGTATAGGAACAGAAGCTCGGATGCCGTGTCGGAATATTGCTGAATATTTTCATCCGTAAGGCCGAGGCTTGACCCCAAAACGACGACACGCGAATGTTCCCCGTTTCCGTAATACTCACCGCACGCAGCCAGCGTTGCGACTCCTACCGTTTCCGATCCCGTCCCGTACGCAGTCGAAGTGGCGGTGGACGAGGTCTGAATCAGAGGAAACGATTCAAAATATCCGGCAGTGCTGAGCAGATTAATGCTTCTGGAATCATAGGAAAAGTACGTTTTATTCAGCTGATTTACGGAAAGCGGGCCGTTGTTTTGCGCAGAGGCCGTAATTACAGACGGCTTTGCCGCCGCTGCGATCTGATAGGCCTCCTCGTCGGATACGATATCATTGTTGACGGATAAGCCGTACAGCTCCGAAAGCAGGAGATTGAAGCGCTCCAGGCTCGTCGCCGTCATATCGGAATCAAATGCGAAAAACGCCATCCCCCCGTCATAAGAAAGCCACTGGTGCAGCATGTCGTATTCCAGCTCGGACAAATCCCGCTTCGGGCTCAGGAAAAGGATTGCTCCCGCATCCTCAGGGATTGCGTCAACCTGGGACAGGTTAATTTCTTTTACAAGGATGTTCATATTATCCAGATCTTCGAATATTTTTCCAAAGTAAGACATGTCTTCTTCCTGCAGCCCGGTAGAAACGTACAGATTGGGGATCGTTTCCAGCGTCACATATTTAATCGCCGTGCTCACCCGAAGCTCCGTCTGATTGCCGGTGGCGTAAGTAACCGGTATAATATTGCTGATATATTGCGTAGACGTTTCAAACATATCGTTTGCTGCAATCCGTTTCGTACGTTTTCCGCTTTTTACAATATAGTCGCCTTCGGAATAGGCGGCTGCGCTCGCCTGGCCTACCGTCTCGTTGACGATATTCGGGTTGCTGTCCAGAGAAACATAGGAGACGTTGACGTGTGAATACGCATCATAAAGATCCAGAATCCGGATTACCTCTGCACGCTGCGTATCTGCCATCCCTTTTACCCGATCGTAAAGCGCAATGATTTCAACGTCTTCAGTGAGATTCTCCAGAATATCCTTCGTTTCATCCGTAATGGAAAACTGCTCATTGGCCGTCAGATCCACAGACATCGGCAGTCGTTCGAGAATGACATTCACCACCACAAATACCACGATCGTAGCGACAATCAGCAAAACATACCCGATTCCGTAATTAACGCGTCTTTTTAACAAGCTGCCTGTTTTAGGAGGCGTATGTTCGTCCAGAGGAGTTTCTTTTCTGTTTTTCTTAAGCATAGATTTCCGTTCCTTTCAAAAGCAGGCGCTCAGTTCCAGCGTTTTCTTTCCAGATTGACATAGGTCATAAACACGAGCATCGCCGAAAAGGAAATATAAAAGATCAGCGAAGCAAAATTAAAAGAGCCTACCGTGAAGTCCTGATATCTTGCAAGCGGAGCAATCCATTGCAGCGCGGCGCCGAACGCCGTTCCCAGAGACGCGCCGATCGACTGCAGAAAATAGAAAATGATCAAGGTAACGATTCCCGCTACCGCCGCCACCGCCTGACTTTCCGTAAAGGAGGAGACAAACAGGCTGATTGCTAAGTAAGATGCTCCCAATAAGAAGAACCCGATATAACTGCCCATATCCTGCGCAGTCCCCAGCACGGCTCCTTCCTCCGCAAGGAATGCGATCAGCACGGGAAAGATAAACGTAAGCAGCGTCATGATCAGAAAAAGCGTAACGGAAGCAAGATATTTTCCGGTTACGATCTTCCACATCGGAACGGGACACGTTCTGAGCAATACCTCCGTTCCGTTCTTTTTTTCATCCGACAGAAGCTTCATCGTAATAATCGGAACAAGAAACGTCAGAAATACGCCTATGGAGCTCAGTGTCTGGGAAAACTGCGCTGAAGCGTTCAGAATATTGTTGATCCAGAACATCAGACCCACGATCGCCATAAAAAAACCCATAATGCAATACGCCACAGGAGAACGGAAATAAGACGCCATCTCCCTTTTGTAAATTGTTAACATATAAAAACACGCACCTTTGACTTATTCCGCAGCAGGAACCTGCTCCTTGCTGACGATATCGATGAAAATTTCTTCCAGCGTCCGGCCGACCGGGCGCAGCTCAATTTCAGCCATATTCGCATGCGCCAGCGCATTAAACACGCCGCGCCGCACGTCGCTCTTCTTTTCGGATTCCACATTGAAAATAAATGCGTCCTTATCTACGCGCACAAAATCTACGCGGCGGACGCCGTCCACATTCTGCAGCACTTTTTGGATTTCGGATTTTCCGCTGCCTCCCACAACGCTGATCATAAATTTACTAACGGTGCCTTCGGCCGCCGTAAAGTCAGAAACGGAACCTGACGCCGCCAATTTTCCTTTATTGATTACGGCTACCGTGCTGCAGACGGCGTTGACCTCCTGCAGAATATGCGTGCTCAGTATGATCGTATGCTCATGACGCAGCGCCCCGATCAGCTTCCGAATCTCAATGATCTGCTTGGGATCCAGGCCTACGGTAGGCTCGTCCAGAACCAAAACCTGAGGGTTGCCGACAAGCGCCTGAGCAACGCCGACTCTTTGCTTATACCCTTTTGATAAATTCTTGATCAGCCGGTCCCTCATGTCGCCGATTTTGACAAGATACAGAATTTCGTCCAGCTGGCGCCGGCGCTGTTTCAGCGGAACGCTTTTTAAATCGCAGATAAAACGCAAATACTCGTTTACCGTCATGTCGTAATAAAGCGGCGGCTGCTCCGGCAGATATCCGATCAGACGCTTCGCCTCCCGCGGCGAATCCATGATATCGTATCCGCCGACCGAAACTGAACCTGACGTAGCGGAAATATATCCCGTCAGTATATTCATGGTAGTGGATTTTCCCGCGCCGTTCGGCCCCAGGAAGCCCAGGATCTCTCCTTTTTTGATTGTAAGCGAAATATCGTCTACAGCCCGTATCTGTCCATACCGTTTCGTGAGATTTTTTATCTCAATCATCCAACTGCCCTCCGAAATCCATGCATTTTTCGCATTTATAGCGCAATGCCGCGCGAATAATTATTTTAAAGTATACAAAAGTATCTTGTATTGCGCATGTCGCCGGAAGAAATATTTTTGAATAATTAATTAACTTTCGCTGAATTATATGCTTTTTTCTCCATATTCCGTTCCGGATGATAGGTCGGCACGTTTCGTTTCAGGCATTCAATGATTGCTTCGTCGGACGAAGCGGCGAGCGCTTCCTGCAGCTCCTTTAATATTCTTTCAATTTCTTCCCACGTCACGTGAGAAGGACTGCCAATGAAAATTCCGTCGTGTGACGTTTGGGAAGTGCCCTCTTCATCCTGAAGCAGTTCTTCATACAGCTTTTCACCCGGACGCAGCCCTGTAAACTCGATTTTCATGTCGACGCCGGGGGTATAGCCGGAAATTCGGATCATATCCATCGCCAGATCTAAAATTTTAACAGGCTTTCCCATATCCAGCACGAAAATTTCTCCGCCCTTTGCCATGGAGCCGGCCTGAATCACAAGTCTCGCCGCTTCCGGAATTGTCATGAAAAAGCGCGTAATTTCCGGGTGCGTGACGGTCACGGGGCCGCCGTTTGCGATCTGACGCTTGAACAGGGGAACCACGCTGCCGTTGCTGTTCAGTACGTTTCCGAAACGCACTGCAACGAAACGCGTCTGACTTATCTGCGCATATGCCTGGACAACCAGCTCCGCAAGGCGCTTTGTCGTACCCATAACATTGGTGGGATTGACGGCTTTGTCCGTGGAAATCAGGACGAACGTTCCGACATGGTTCAAATCCGCCGCTTTTGCAACGTGATACGTTCCGAATACGTTGTTCTTGACGGCCTCTCCCGGCGCCTCCTCCATAAACGGAACGTGCTTATGCGCCGCCGCGTGGAAAATCACATCCGGCCGTTCCTGCGCGCAGATCCCGTTGATGCGTTCGAAATCTCGCACCGAGCCGATATAAGAAACAATTTCCATTTCCTGGTCGAGATGCAGATTGATCGTCAGCTCGCTGATCAGATCGTACATGTTATTCTCATAAATATCAAACAGAACAAGACGGCGCGGCCGGAACCTGGAAATCTGGCGGCAAAGCTCGGAGCCGATGGAACCGCCGGCTCCCGTAACAAGGATCGTCCTTCCGCAGATATATCCGCTTACGTCCTCTATATTGATATTTTTTTCTTTCCTGCCGAGCAGATCGTTGACGTCGATGTTCCGAAGATTCCGATACAGGCTTTCCTCTTCGATCACCAGATCATATAGCAGCGGCAGGATTTTCAGCCGGCATCCCAGAGATTTGCAGCGGTTGACCATTTCCGTCTGATGCTCGCCGGAAGCCGACGGAACAGCGATAATAATAGTTTTAATGGCGTAATCGTGGACGATCCTCTGAAGACTGCTTCCCGGGCCGTATATTTTCAGACCGTTCAGCCGGCTGCCGGCTTTCTGCGGATCGTCGTCGTAGTAGCAGCAGACGCGCATTCCCAGTTCCGGATTCCGTGCAAATTCTTTGTACAGCGTGCTTCCGGCCTGCCCCGCTCCGTATATCATAACGTTTTGACATGTTTTATTGGGATTCCTTTTACTTTTCACCTGATACCGCAAGATAATGGCCGCACGCGGCGCGCAGCGCACGAAGCAGGAGCCCAGCAGAATGAGCGCCGACGCCATCAGCACCACGCCGTAATGAAAGGACGGCAGCCTGTCCTTCAGAACGCCGGCGAAGAAAAAGTTTACGGCTAACGACAGGACCATCGAAGACAGGTTGGCAAAAAAAATGGTGAAAAGATCCGGAAACGAGATCTGGCGGAGCGAAATATTATACATATCGAACAAAAAATATACGATTAAATATACAGCGGCCAGCGCACAGATCAGCGGCAGGCAGCGGATCAGCTCCGGCGCGGAAGCAGGAGCGTTCAGATCCCAGAATAGAAAACAAAGCGTATAACTTGTAAAAATTACAATGAGATCGATCGGAATCAGCAAAAGATATTTTAATTTAACGCGCAAGAGAATCATGCCCCCCTATTCATACATGCGAGAAATATTATACAGATTTGGTTTTCCTGTGTCAATCTTCCCTTCATGTTTTGCTCATTTTCATTACAAGATTGTGGGGCAGCAGCTTGGCAAGCACTCTGTAAAATTTATAGAACAGCCGCGGCGTGTAAACGCATTTTCCCTTTTTGGCCCGTTTGAGCGACCGAACCGCTACCATCTCCGGATCGCAGTACGGCAGCGTTTCAAAGGTTTTCGATTTTCCGCCGCTGATTCCCGCGACATCCAGAAACTCTGTGCGCATCGGGCTGGGGCAAACCGCAAGAGCGTTGATGCCCTTCGGCCTGAGCTCCGCGCGCAGTCCTTTGGTAAAACTCAGAACATACGCCTTCGTAGAGCTGTAGACCGTCATTCGCGGAGTCGGCGCAAACGCGGCAATTGAGCAGGTATTGATCAGATAGCTTCCGGTATGCATATGTTTCAGCGCAATTGCGGCGACTGCGGTCAGCGCCCGTACGTTCAGGTCCGTCATCCGGATCTGTCCCTCCGGCGGCATGTCCGCCACGTTGCCGAGCACGCCGCAGCCTGCGTTGTTAATCAGTACGCGTACGTCCGCCTCCTCGGTACGGAGCAGCTCTGCCAGTTTTTCATAAGCTGCCGTCTCCGTAAGATCCATCGGAATCGGGCGGATCTTTTGCGCGGCTGCGCCGCATTCCGAGGCGGCCGCCGAAAGCTTTTCCAGCCTTCTTGCTATAATCCAGATTTCATCGAAATCCGGGGCGTCCGGCAGCAGCGCCTTCAGAAATTCCTTTCCCAGTCCGGACGACGCGCCCGTTATGATTGCAATTCTTTTTGCCATTTTCGTTTTTCCTCCGCACGATCCGTTATAAAATAAATCTCAGTCCGTCCAATATTTCCGGCGCGCGGCCGTCGGAGGCCGCAAGCTCCGGCTTTTCTCCGCACAGCGCGGCAAACCGTTCTGCGGCGCAGCGCGCGTCGGCATATTCGCTGAGTCCGTCGTTTCCGGCCTCCGGGTGGAGCAATCCCGTAAAAATATCGCAGATTCCGTGAAAAAGCTCCCGTTCTTCTGCCGGAGAGAAGCGGCCCTCTCGCAGCTCCGAGAGCACATCGGCCAATTTTCCTTTTGTTGCGCAGACGTTCGAGAGATAGGATAAGCCTACGGTGTTTTCGCAGCCATGCTTGATTGCCCACAGGCAAGCGGCGGGATCTGAATAGTCCAGCTCGTAAAGAACGGCGATTTTTCCCCAGCCCTGTACGCGTTCGGCCAGCTCCAGAAGATAAGCGCCGCGCGCAGGCGGCTGCAGCAGCCGAACCGCGGTGCCCGCTGCGTACAGAGTGAATTCATTATGGAGCCCCAGGGGCTTGATCCGCTCCGCGTCGTCCGGCGTTCCGCAGATGCCGAGCAGCGCGATTCCAACCTTGACTGGCTCCCGCTTTTCTCCGCGGAGGGCCAGCTCCATCGCCAGGCGGCGCAGCGCTTCTTTTTTCTCCGGCGAGGAAACAAGCCCAAGCGCCACGCAGATGGAGCAAAGCGGATCGACCAGGGAAATTGCAGAATATTTTGACAGCAATTTTTCCAGCTTAGCCAACCGTGCCTCCGAAGGCTGCAGCGCCTGCTTCCTGACGGCTCCGGCGATCCGGTAATTCATCAGCAAATGCTGCTTGATCCGTATGTCGGTCCGCAGAATCGTTCCTTCAAATGCGCCGGGTACCCAGGCTTCCCCCGCGCGCAGGCACAAATCCCCGCTGTCAGGCAAAGAGCAGCTGTCCGACGCGGTGTTCTCCGTATTTTTCTCTTTCAGAAATTCGTAGATGCTCATGCCTTCGCCCCGTCATCTGAGGCTTGCGCCGAATTTGGTTTCCAGGCCGTTCAGAATTTTCTTCATATATTTATTGACATCCTCGTCCGTAAGCGTTTTGGCCGGATCGCGGAATGAAAGCGCATAGGCGAGGCTCTTTTTCCCCTCTGGCACCTGAGCGCCGATGTAGCAATCGAACAGGGAGCAGCTTTCCAGCGCTTTTCCGCCGCGTTCGCGGATCATGCGCTCCACGTGCCCCGCCGGAACATCCCGATCCAGAACGACCGCAAGGTCTCTCATAACGGCAGGGAATTTGGGAAGCTCCCTGTTTTTCGGAATATCAACGGTATGCGCGGCAAGCGCTTCCGTTTCCAGCATCGCCGCAAAGGTGTTTTCCGGGCAGCCCCATCTGCGCGCCGTTTCGGGATGAAGCTGTCCGAGGACGCCGGCTTCTTTGCCGCCGATCAGCAGGCGCGCCGTACGGCCGGGATGCAGATACGGCAGATTCGGTTCCGGTTCAAATTCGTATTTTTCGATTTTCAGCGCCTGAAGCAGCGTTTCAACGTCGCCCTTGAAGGAAAAGAAATCGGCTTTCCCATCTTTTGCATATCCGCCGAATGTAAGAAGCTCCCGGTGCTCCGGCAGTTCATACGGGTATTTGTCCGTTTTCAGATATATATAGGAAATTTCAAACAGGGCGGCCTCCTCTACGCGGCGGGAGTAATTATTTGCCAGCGAATCCAAAAGGGAAGGCAGCATTGTCGTGCGCATAATGCTGTAATCTTCTCCCAGCGGATTTTGAATCACTACGGCGTCTCTCAGGGGACTGTCCTCCGGCAGGCCCAGCTTCTCGAATACGGTCGGGCTGGTAAAAGAGAACGTCAGCATCTCGCTGTAGCCGAGCCCCGTCATCAGCCTCCGGATGCGGTCCTGAATTTTCTGGCGGCGGTTCCTGCGGCCGAGCGTGGTTGAGCAGCCGGTCAGAAGGCGCGATTCAATTTTATTGTAGCCGTAAAATCTTGCAATTTCTTCTGCGATGTCCGCGCTGCACAGCAGATCTCCGCGGAAGCTCGGCGCGGTGACGTAGCCCTTGTCAAAATGCGGGCGGCATTCGAGCGCCGTAAGAATGCTTTCCATTTCCTGCTGCGTCGCGGAGATGCCGATAAACGCATTCACCGCTTCTACGCTGCAGGGAATCCGGCGTTCCTCTGCTTTCCAGGCGCATCGGTCGATTACGCCCTTGCAGACCGTTCCGGCTCCCAGCTCTTCGGTAAGCTGCGCGGCTCTGTCAAGCGCTTCGAGACACGTTACGGGATCGAGCCCCTTCTCGAAGCGAGAGGAGGACTCGGTACGCAGGCCGACCTTTTTGGCCCCCCTGCGGACGGTCACGGCGTCAAATACGGCAGACTCGAATACGATTTCGGTTGTATCCGGCTGAATCTCGGAATCGAGACCGCCCATAACGCCGGCGATTGCGCTGCCTCTTTCGGCATCCGCAATGACAAGCATGGAAGCGTCCAGCGTCCGCTCCTGTCCGTCCAGCGTCGTCAGTTTTTCTCCGTCTGCGGCGCGGCGCACAATGATTTTATCGCCTTTAATGGTCCGTTTGTCGAAGGCGTGCATCGGCTGCCCGTACTCCAGCATCACGTAATTCGTGATATCGACAATATTGTTGATGGAGCGCACGCCTGCCGCCTGCAGCCGTTCTCTCATCCATTTGGGAGAGGGGCCGATTTTGACATCCTTTACGACTCTGGCCGCGTAGCGCGGGCACAGCTCCGGGGCGCGCACCTCGACGTCCAGAACGTCCTCCGCACGCGCGGCGCATTCTTCCTTTACTTTGACTTCCGGCTTCCGGAAATGGCCGTTCATAGTCACTGCCGCCTCGCGCGCCAGCCCCAGAATGCTGAAGCAGTCGGCGCGGTTCGAGGTCACCTCGAAATCAATGACCGTCTCGTCGGCGCCAAGCGCAGGGATAATATCCGTTCCGATCAGCTTCTCGAAATCGGCCTCGCTGTAATCGCGAAATTCGCCGAGATCCTGTAAAATCATGATTCCGTCGTTGCTTCCGCCCTCATAATCCTTGCAGTCCAGGCCGATCTCTTCAAAGGAGCACATCATCCCGTTTGATTCCAAGCCGCGGAGCTTTCCGGCCTTGATGACGCGGCCTCCCGCGATCGTCGAGCCGTCCAGCGCAGCCGGAACGTAAGCGCCTGCGCGCATGTTCTGAGCGCCTGTAATGATCTGGATCGGTTCGTCTGCGCCAATATCCAGCTTGCAGACAAACAGGTGGTCCGAATTTTCATGTCTTCTGACCTCGAGGCATTTCGCCACGACTACCCGGTCGATTTCTTCCCCTTTCGATACTACTTCTTCCACCTTGGTGCCGGTCAGCGTCATTTCGCTTGCCAGCTCGTGGATTTCTTCTTTCGTATTGATCTTTAAGTCTGTGTAGCTCAACAGCCATTTTAACGGTGCCAGCATTTTGAAAACCCCTTTCTCGATCTGATCAGAATTGCGCCAGGAAGCGCGCGTCTCCTTCGAAGAACTGCCGCATATCCGTTACGCCGAAGCGTGCCATGGCTGTTCTTTCCACGCCGATTCCGAATGCAAAGCCGCTGTAAACCTCTGGGTCAATGCCGCAGCGCCGCAGCACGTCGGGATGCACCATTCCGCAGCCCAGAACTTCAATCCAGCCCTCTCCCTTGCACATCCGGCAGCCTTTCCCTCCGCACGTCCAGCAGGAAACGTCTACCTCGGCGCTCGGCTCCGTGAACGGGAAGTGGTGCGGACGCAGGCGGATTTTCGTCTCCGGTCCGAACATGTGCTTTGCGTAAACCTCAAGCGTTCCCTTCAGATCTCCCATCGTAACGCCCCTGTCCACCACTAGCCCTTCAATCTGGTGGAAAATCGGTGAATGCGTCGCGTCTACGTTGTCTGCGCGGTACACCTTTCCGGGGCAAATGATCCTGATCGGCGGCTTCTGCTGCTCCATGACACGGACCTGAACCGAGGAGGTCTGCGTTCTGAGCAGCATTTTATCCGTAATGTAAAAGGTGTCCTGTGTGTCCCGGGCCGGGTGGCCTTCCGGGAGATTCAGCGCCTCGAAGTTGTAATAGTCGAATTCAATTTCCGGGCCGTCGGCGATTTCATAGCCCATGCCGATGAAGAGGTCCTTCATTTCGTCGCTGATTTGCTGAATCGGATGCAGGGAGCCTGTTTTTCTTGTCTTTCCGGGCATCGTCACGTCTACGGCTTCCTGCTCCAGCTTCAGCCGAAGAGCGGCGGCCTTCAGCTCCTCCGCTTTTCCTGCGAGGCTTTGCTCTATATAGGCGCGTACCTGATTCACGAGCTGTCCGGCGGCAGGCCGTTCCTCCGGGCTCAGCTGGCCCATTCCTTTCAGAAGCGCTGTCAGCGCGCCCTTCTTTCCCAGATACGCCACCTTCAGCTCATCCAGCCCGGCCAGACCGGACACAGCTGCGAGCCGCGCTTCAAACTCTTTTTGAATGGTATCCAATTGATCCTTCATATAATATGAATCCTCCTTATTTACCGAAAACGTTTTTGTAATACCTGCCGGTCTGGCCCTGCAGGAGCCGCAGGCACTCCGCGGCAGTCCGGTCCTTCTGCCCCGACCAGTACCGGTACATCAGATAGCCCTCTTCTGCGCACATTTCGTCGTGCAGCGGAAAATAGTTGGCTGCCAGGAAGTGCGCATATTTTACAAGGCGGAATTCGCCGTAAATATGCATCGTCTCTCCGGGCAGATGCGTAACGGCTACGCTGAAGCCCTGCTTTACAGCGTCGATGACGCCGCTGCCGCTCGCTTCGTCCGCGAATACGATGGTGTAATACCTGCCGAACAGCTCGTCCTGCTCCGTGGCGTGCGCGTCGCTGACGCCGACGATGCCCCGCCGGCTTCCTTCCCAATACGATTGCAGGAAGCGGGCGATTTCCAGATCATTGCTGAACGTCTGATTCTTATAATATCCGCCGATCAGCTCCTCCGCGTCCTGCGGCGTATGGCGGAACAGATACTCGTTGACCTCCTTCAGATCCTGGCAGCCCTCCGGAATATACCAGAACGGATGACAAAAAATACCAAGACCGCCGTTTTCGCGAATCTTGCGGAAGCACCAGAGGCAGGAAGCGCAGACCTCGCGCCCCATTCCGGAAACCTCCTCTAGGCTTTTCTCCGTACGCAGGAGTTCCTGCACTTCCCCGGCATATTCCGCCGGATGCTCCCGCATATAATCATTAATGCTGATTTTGGCTCCGAAATTGATCATATGGACATGATTGCCCTCTGGATGCACCTCTTCCCCGGGCATCATAATCAAATCTACCGGCGCGTCTTCATATGCCGCGATGGCCTCCAGCGACGGAGCATACTGTCTGTGATCCGTAAGCGCCATAAAATCGAAGCCGATCTTGCGGCACATGGCCGGGACGTGCGGCGCGTAATCCGCGCCGTCCGAATTGTTGCTGTGCATATGGAAATCGCCCTTCATGGGCACCTTTCCGAAAAGATCCGGCGCAAGAGAATAAATGGAAAATCGGAGGTTCTTAGTGACGTCGATCCCTTCAATATCCACGTAATGCTCCTGTTCTCCGTAAAAGCGCTGCGTAAAGGTAATCGACCGTGCGGCAGCGACGACCTCCTGCTCGCGCCACAGCGGCGCGGGAAGATTGTCGCTCCTGTCAACCGCAAAATACCGAAGTCGGTATCTTTTGCCGTCCTGGAATCCGTTTCTGGGATCAAGACTCTGAATCGTAACCGTCGTTTCCTGATCGGCCGGCACAATCTGCGGCGTAACCCTGAAATATCGGACCGTTTCTTTGACAGCCATACAAATTTCCTCCGTTTTCATTCCTTGATTGGAGTCTGATGCCGTAAATATGCATACGATATTTATCATACATTTTTAGCAGAATGATTGCAAGATAAAATTCCTTGGATTCTGGCAATTTTTGTATTTTTTCCTATAACAGCAGGGGATTCATGAGCGCTTCTTCCCTTTGAAGGACGTTATTTCGCTCCGTCCGGCGAAGAAGGCGCCTGCAAAATAAAAAATATTATGCCTGCTCCGACAGGAATATTTTTCATAAATCGCGGCAATAATACCCATAAACCAATTTACTGTGAAAGGAAGCTTCATACATGAAAGATAAGATTTTCGAATTTTTCAAATCCAAAGGTTATATCTTTATCGCGCTGATCTGTCTCGCCGCTGTGATCGCGGCCGGCGTCTCGATCATCAATCTTAGCAATGAAGAAGCGGACGAGCCGGTCGCCGCGTACCGCACGCCCTCCGGAGACCGCTCCGACGTTTCGACGCCCACGAAAAATCCGAACGGCTCGAATCCGCAGTCCACAATTGCTTCGAAGCCAATCGACGACAATGAGAATAACAATAATGAAAACAACGAGGAGCCCGGTACCATTTCCATCGTAAAGCCTGTGGATGGAGAGCTTCAGACCGAATTTGCCGCGAAAAAGCTCGTATTCAATGAGACGCTGCAGGAATGGCGCACCCATTCCGGCGTTGATATCGCTGCAAATGTCGGAACAGAAATTAAAGCCGCTGCAAACGGCAAAATATCCGCGGTAAAGTCGGATCCGAGATACGGCCTTACGGTTGTGATTGATCACGATATCAACGAGAAAACATTTACCACAATTTACTGCGGCCTGCAAAGCACGGCAGACGGCCTGCTTCCCGGGAATGAAGTAAAATCCGGCGATGTGATCGGAACCGTGGGAGAGGATATTTTCTGCGAAAGAGCGCAGGGCGCACATCTCCACTTTGAACTGATTGAAAATAATATCCCGCTGGATCCCGCCGAATATTGGGGATAAGAACAAAAACAACACAGGCAGATCAGGAACTTTATAATAAAAGGAGTTATGATCATAGTACTAATGCGTTGCAGCGATGGCAGGCAAAAATGCTTGCCGTCGTTTTTTATTATCAGGTAACTGGGGCTTTGATTCAGAAATATTTTTACTTTTTTCTTGAGGCCTGAGTAAAAATCACATGACCTCACAAACTTTTTTACTTTGCCACGGCCGGCCAAGTAAAAATTCCCCCAAAACCTTCTGTTCCCTGCCGACTGAAATATTTTTTACTTTCTTCTCAAGGCCTGAGTAAAAATCACATGGCCCGGCAATTTTTTCGTCTCAGAACGCCGTTCATTCGCTTATAAGCCTTCCGTCTTTCATAATGATCTGCCGGCCGCATTTTGCCGCAAGCGCCGGATTGTGCGTAACAATTACAACCGTTTTTCCCATTTCATTCAGCTTTATCAGAATTTCCGCCACAGCGTCTGCGCTTTGACTGTCCAGAGAGCCGGTCGGTTCGTCTGCCAGGATGATCTGCGGATCATTCGCCAGCGCTCTGGCGATCGCCACGCGCTGCCGCTCTCCGCCGGACATGCATTTTACCTGCTTTTTGAAATGCGTTTCGGGCAGACCGACTTTGCGGAGCATTTCTTCGGCAGTTTTCCGGATACGGGAAACTTTCGTTTTACTGAAATACATCGGAAGCGATACGTTATAGAGCGCTGTTTCATTATTCAGCAATTCATATTCCTGGAAAACGAATCCGATGCTTCTGTTCCGAAGCTCCGCCTTCCTTCTGTCGCTCAGCTTTCCCACGTTTTCGTTCTGGAAAAAATACTCGCCCGCGTCGTATGTGTCCAGCAGGCCAATCAGATTCAGCAGCGTCGTCTTCCCTGATCCGGAGGCTCCCGTAACGGCAATCAATTCCCCCTCCCGGATCTCAAAAGAAATCCCATGCAGCGCCGTATACCTTTCTTTTCCCAGCGGATAGCTTTTTATTATATTGCGAAAAGAAATGAGATTCATAGCTCGGCCTCCTTCGTTTTCAGAGCAATAATCGATTTCCGGCGATAGAACAATGCGGCAGAAAGCAGCGCGATTGCAGAAATCATCAGAAAATACAAAAACAATACGATAAAGTCAAGGGCAGAACACGCACTGCAGCAGACGATCACAAGATTTACTGCAAGAGGGATAAAACAGAGAAGCCCGATCGCTCCCCAAATCAAAAAATAACTTTTTATTTTACTAAGCCCCAGAATATAATATATCATAAAAGTTCTGCTTTTCATATGAATAAACAGCACCGTCAAAGAAACGGAAAGCAGGAAAGACAGCGTCAGCGCCAGCAGCGGAAGCGGCAAAGCGCTGCTGAGGTTTTCCTGCGTGATTTTTTCCGAGTCTTTCAGAATGGCTTCATACGTTTTGTAGAAGTACCCGTTTTCCTGCAGCGCATCGAAGACAGCCGCCTGCCCGCCCTCTGCCTGCGCATCAAATACAAGGATCCCGTTTGGATAAAGCTCCGTTTCAGTAAGTCCCAGACGTTCTGTAAGCGTACCGTTGTCAAGCAAAATAACGCCATCTATCTGCCAAAATATGTTATAGATCGAGATCCCGCTGCCTCCAATATGAAAGTAGGGTAAATAAGCGTCTTCTTGCGATAATATTTCCGCAATGGATACATCCAGCCGATGACTTCCGCTTTTGTTTCTGACGGTCAGCTGAATCTCATTTCCCTTTTTGGGACTTTCCCGCAGCTTTCCGGAAAGAACGGCCCTCGTACTTTCCGAAGCGTCATAATCCAGCTTGCAGACGGAGGAAACCAGTTCTTCATTCATAACAAAAACAGGAAGCTCTTCCCCGCCCATCTCGGCGCTGCCGGCCGCATAACACTGAAACAAATATTTTATATTTTGATCCGCGGTAAAATCAGGCAGCTTTTTTATGGCTGCATCCGGATCATACATGCTTCCCGCTTCATAATAGTAAATGGAATGCTCGATTCCGGGGATCCGGTGATACGCCCTTTGTATCGATACGGTATCCGCCAAAGTATTCGACAAAAACAAAAGACTCAGCTGTGCGATGAAGAAAACACCGGCAAGCAGCGCAGAATTTAATTTAATTTTATGATAAAATTTTAATATGAGCATAAATGCTGTTTTCATAGAGCGATCGTCCTTTTCATGTCATTTGATTTTCTTTTAAAATCGTCGTATATGATTTTTTGAAAAAAGAAATCACAAAAGGCAGACTTACAATAAAAACAGAGACGATTTCAATCAGATTGATTACGACGTAATCCACGAATTCCATCTTACTTCCAGGTAAATTCATGATTTTATGAAACGCATCTTTTGTGACAAAATGCAGGAGGGAGGAAAAAATCATCGTGAGCGATACGTAAAAGATTCTTTCGATGTATAAAATAAGAAAAATGGTACTGCGCTCCGCGCCTAAAATCCCATAAAGAATATAGGATTTTTTTGTTTTATCTGAGATAAACTGCAGCAGGAAAAGAAAAGAAAAATTTATAACAATAAATATAATCGTAAAGCCGGCGCGTTCCAGCACCGCCTGCTTCATTTCCTGTTCGGCCGAATTATAAAAGGAAATCATATTAATATTACTGTCGTCTATTGCATGAAGCATCTCCTCCTGCTCTTTCGCCGTAAGTTTATTCTTTACGATATAAGTAAAACGATGAATGTCCAGATTCAATTCTTGATACGTACGAAACGGAATGTAAAATAAATTTTCCTGCGGCGTGTCAAGCACTCCGACAACCAGATATTGATCGTCTGCCGATAATGAGATCCGGTCGCCGAGCTTTCCCAGATTGGGAGAGACAATCGCGCTTTTTACATCGCCCGTTAATTCTGTTTCCGTAAAATTGCGCCGTCCCGCCGCAAGAAGAAGATTCTCGGGCAGTTCAGACGTTTCGGAGGAGCGGATCCTGAAAAAATTCTCTTCCGTCTCAAAAAGAGATTCATATATGTAAAATCTGCTGCTGCCAACGTAATTTATGCTTTTTAATTTCTGTACATTCTCAAATTTTTCAGGATTTTTATAATCAATCAGATACGTGCATTTTACCAAATCCTCGCTTCTTTTTTCAAGGATATGGATATTAAACGCTCCGTATAAAAAGCAGACGATATAATTGATTACGATCAACGAAACGATATAAAGACTGAATATAGCCTTGCAATGCGCTATATTCAGTCTGATTTGATGAATTAGGACGGTAATGATTTTCCTCATGCGAATAAGTTCTTCAGCTTTACAATCACGTCGGCAAGCAGCTCCGTTGTGTTCAGGCCCTCCACGCCCGCAACAAGATTCCCGCATTTATTGACGGGAATCAGGATTTTAGCGGCAGGACTGCGTCCGACCGAGACGGCCATTTCAGCCGTCACCTCGCCGATCAGCGCATCCGCAATGACAATGCCGAGCGGACCTATGATGACGTCTGCGCTCCGTGATGCGACAGCCACGGGGTTTTCGCCCGTAGCGGCAAAATCCGCGCCGGCCTTCAGCATTGCGGCGGTCGCAATGCTGTTTGTCCCGACAGCGGTGATCGAAATTGAATATTCAGGCAAGCGGTCCCGGATCATCGAAATCACCTGGGAGCCGATTTTTCCGCCCTGTCCATCAATGATTAAAATTTCCCACGCTTTCATCGTCTTATTTTACTGCGGCAAGCCAGGGCTTTTCCGCAAAGAGGCAGAGGAGCCGGAAAAATTCGAGAACGGATTCCTCCTCCGGTTCCTCGGTGTAAAAGGCAAGCGTCAGACTGCCGCCGCTCAGCGTAAGCTGCGGCTCCGGAGATGGAAGCAGACAAAAATTCAGCGCGCCGTTTTCCGGGATTCTTATGCAGGGCTCCGCGCTGCAGGAAAGGCCCGTCTGTTCCGCCGCTTTCCGATAGGCAAGCCGGAGGACCGTCTCCGGGGATACCGCTTCGTCCCGGAAAAGCGATATCTGCGCGGAAAGAATACACGGCGCGGCTCCGGAAACCGGTTTGCCGGCGCCGCGCATATGCGCAAGCACGTCCCGCTCTATAATCAGCCCCTCCGGACCCGAGGGCACAATACCGCGCAGATCGACGCCGTGCTCAGCGGCGGCCGTTTTCGCACGCGGCGTAGCGAAGAGGCGTTCCGACCGTTTTGCGGGCGCCTTCGGCTGTTCCGCGCGAGGCTCTGCGGGTGCGGCGGCGGGCGCCTCGTTTTCCGGAGCAGCCGGAACCGGCGCCTCCGGTACGGGATCTCCCTCCTCGCCCACATAGGCAATCACCGTTGTAATCGGGACAGTGGAGCCTTCCGGGTACAATATTTTCAGAAGCGTTCCCGAATATGCCGCATCGATGGTAATTACGAGCTTATCCGTCTCCATTTCAAAGAGCGGCTCGCCCGCCTGAATCCGGTCGCCCTCCTTGTGCAGCCATCGGGTGATAAAGCCCTCCGTCATCTGAAGCCCCTGTTTCGGCAAAATAATGTTCTGAATCAAACCCGACCGACCTCCTTACGCCTGATACAGCGCCCTTTTGCAGGCCGCATAAATATCGGATTCCTGGGGAACGACGGCGTTTTCCAGGCCAAGATTAAATGGAAGCGGGCAGGACTTCGCGCCCAGCCGCAGGATCGGACTGTCGAGATACCGGAACGTCCGCTCAGAAAGCTCGGCCGCAATTTCGGCGCCGGCGCCGCCTGTGCGGTGCGCTTCATGCACAACAACGGCGCGCCCTGTTTTTTCCACAGAGGCCGCCATGGCGTCCCAGTCCATCGGCACGAGCGTACGCGGATCGATTACCTCGGCGGAAATCCCCTCGGCCGCCAGTTTTTCCGCCACATTTAAAGATTTCTGCACATACGTATGCGTAGCGATGATCGTCACGTCGGTTCCCTCGCGCAAAATCCGGGCCTTCCCGAACGGCACTGAAAAATCCGGGGAGTCATCCACCTCGCATTTTGATGTATATAAAGCCTTATGCTCAAAGAACATCACCGGGTTGTCGTCGCGGATCGCGGTCCGCAGCAGTCCCGCCGCATCGCTTGCATCTGAAGGCATCGCAACCTTCAGGCCGGGAAAATGCAGGAAAACAGCCTCCATGGACTGCGAATGCGTCGCCGCGTTGCCGCGCCCGACGCCCTGCTGTCCCCGGATGACAAGCGGTATGACTGCCTTCCCGCCGAAAATATATCTCGTTTTTGCAATTTGGTTGATAATCTGGTCCATGGCAACCAGCGTAAAATCCATGTACATCAGCTCAATGATCGGGCGCATTCCCGCGCACGCCGCGCCGAGCCCCGCGCCGCAGAAGCCTGCCTCGGAGATCGGCGTGTTCCGCACGCGCTCAGGTCCGAATTCATCGATCAGGCCTCTGGTACACCCGAAAATTCCGCCCTGCTCGGCAATGTCCTCTCCCATGATAAAGACCTTTCCGTCGCGTCTCATTTCTTCGGCAATCACGTCTCTGATCGCCTGCGCGTATGATTTGATACTCATCAGAAACCGGCTCCTTCCGCTGATAAATTCGTGTCGTTGAATACGTCGTCCATGACACGGGCCGGATCCGGCTCCAGGCTCGACAGAGCGTATTCCGCCGCGGCCTCCGCATCGGCCCGCGCCTTTTTTTCGATCGCGTCAAGCTCGGCTTCAGACGCCAGATTCTTTTCCAGCATATACCCGCGCATATATTGAATCGGGCATCTTTTCTTCCATTCCTCGACCTCTTCCCGTGTCCTGTATACGCAGGGATCTCCCGTCCAGTGCCCGAGCCAGCGATAGGTTTTAAATTCCAGAAGCGTCGGTCCTCCGCCCGTTCTGGCCCGACCGACCGCTCTGGCCGCCGCCGCCAAAACCTCCGGCGCCTTATTTCCATCTGCCGTTTCATACGGCATATCATAGGCCAAGCCGCGCACTGCGATATCCTTGACCGATGTGGACTGCCATTGCGGTACGGAAATGCCGTATCCGTTATTTTCACAGACAAATATAACGGGCAGCTTCCAGACGGAGGCGAGATTCATCGCCTCGTGAACCACGCCCTGATTGGAGGCTCCATCCCCAAAAAAGGAAATCGCAACCGGCATTTTTCCTTCAGCCGCCAGGTCAGAATGCTGCAGCTTCGATGCGAGCGCAGCGCCTACCGCGATCGGCACGCCGCCTCCTACAATGGCGTTCGCGCCGAGATTTCCGCGTTCCAGGTCGGCGATATGCATGCTTCCGCCCTTTCCCTTGCAGTACCCCGTAGCTTTTCCCATCAGCTCCGCCATCGCGCGGTCCAGGCGGGCGCCTTTGGCGATGCAGTGGCCGTGGCCCCTGTGCGTGGAGGCAATATAATCCGCGTCGTCAAGCAGCGAGCAAACAGCGGCGGGAATCGCTTCCTCTCCGATGCAGAGATGCACGGAGCCGCGGAGCCGGTTCGCCTCGAACAGGCTGAGCGCTTTTTCCTCGAAGCATCGGATTTCATTCATTGTCTGATAGATCCACAGCGCACGCGCCCTGTCCAGTATCTCATTTTTTTCCATTTCCGGATCTCCTTCCCTTTAAAACTTTATGCCATAATTTTGTGCAGGCAGGACACAATCTCCGCCGTGCTGTCGGCGATGACGGCGCCCGCCTCGGAAAGCGCCCTGATTTTGGAATCTGCGCTTCCCGTTCCATCCGCGGAAACAATCGCGCCCGCATGGCCCATAGAGCGTCCCTTCGGCGCGTTTTTCCCTGCGATCAGCGCTACGACCGGCTTTGTGATCCGTTCCCGGATCAGCGCGGCGGCCAGCTCCTCCTCATTCCCGCCGATCTCGCCGATCATGACGATCGCCTTCGTCTCCGGATCCCCTTCAAACAGCGGGAGAAGGTCGGAGAAGGAGCTCCCGGCAATCATGTCGCCGCCGATCCCGACGCAGGTGGACTGCCCGATGCCGGCATTTGTCAGCATGAATACCGTTTCATAGCAATTGGTTGCCGAGCGGGACATCAGTCCGACATGGCCCGGCAGGAAAATCCGGTGCGCCATGAAGCCGGCCTTTGATTTTCCCGGGGAAATGACGCCGAACGAGTTCGGCCCGATGACGCGCGTTCCTTTCAGGCGTCCATAATGATACACGCGCATCATGTCCTGTACCGGGACATGCTCCGCAATCGTAATGACGAGCGGAAGCCCCGCGTCGATCGCCTCCAGTGCGCCGCTCATCATATGCATGGCAGGCACGAAAATCACCGACGCGTTTGCCCCGGTCTTCTCCGCCGCTTCCCGCACCGTGTTGAATACCGGGACGCCGAGCACCGTCTGGCCGCCCTTTCCCGGTGTGACGCCGGCGACGACGTTCGTGCCGTATTCCAGCATCTGCCCGGTATGGAAGGTTCCCTCCCGGCCAGTAATGCCCTGAACGATCAGGCGTGTGTTCTGGTCGATTAAAATACTCATTCCCGTACGCCTCCCTTGCTGCCGTTTTTCTCCGCGCAGAGCACTGCAACGCCCTCCAGAAGGCTGTCTGCATAGGCAACGCCGGGGATTCCGGAAATGATCTCCAGTCCTCTTGCCTTGTTCGTTCCTTCAAAGCGGAGGATGACAGGCTTCGTCAGGTGCCCCGCCTCATACGCTCTTCTGATTCCTCCGGCCACCTCGTCGCAGCGTGTGATCCCGCCAAATATATTGATAAATAAATATTTTGTCCGTTCGTCGCTCAGGATGATGCGGACGGCCTCCTGAATCCGCTCCGCGGTGGCTCCGCCTCCCAGGTCGAGCACGGCGCGGACGCGCATCCCCTCCTTCGTGATCAGATCGATGCAGCTCATCAGCATCCCGGAGCCGTTTGACATCACGGCGATCTCTCCGTCCTCTTCGCAGGGAATATAAAGAAACCCGAAGCTTTCCGCTTCCCTGCTCAGCGGATGCTTCGGCATGGCGGCGGCGTACTCCGCGAGCCACGGCTGACGCTTCACGGCGGAGTCGTCTATGGAAACCTTCCCGTCCAGCGCAAGCAAATGCTCCGCGCCGTCCTTCCGGCAGAGCGCCAGAGGATTCACCTCGCAAAGCAGGCAGTCGTTCTTCAGGAAAAGCGTATACAGATTCCGCAGTAAAGCGGTCAGCTCCTTCTGAAGCTCCGCGCCGAACTCCGGATATACAAGCCTGATTTTGTCCGCCAGATAAGCCGCATGATAGGCCTCAATTCCACCCAGCGGATGAACTGGCGTTTTAAAAATCATTTCCGGAGAATCCTTTGCAACCTGCTCGATTTCCATGCCGCCCAGAGGCGAAAAAATGATGACTGGCCCCTTTGTCACGCGGTCCAGCATGACGGAAAGATAAAATTCCCGAACAACCTCCGCCTTTTCCGCGATCATAACGCTGCGCACCGTGTGCCCCTTGATCTCCATGCCGATGATTTCCCGCGTGCGTTTTACCAGCTCCGTCTCATTCTCTGCAAATTTGATGCCGCCGGCTTTGCCGCGGCCGCCTGTCATTACCTGCGCTTTGACGACAACCGGATAGGCAAGCTCTGCGGCCGCCCGGATCAGCTCCGCGTCTCCGCGCGCAAGAATGTCCTCTCCGATGTGCGCAAATTTCTGCACCGGAAGGCCGCCCGCAGCAAAAAGCTCTTTTGCCTTGTATTCCATTAAATCCATATTGGGCGTTTCGCTCCTTTACTGAAAAATTTCTTCATCCGAGGGCGCCTTCGCTCCCGGAATCTCATAGGCAATTCTGGTAATATTGATAAGATGCTTATAGCTGAAGTTTTCCGAAATGGAATTGTTCCCCCAGGAGCCGCAGCCGAGCGTTGTGGTCGGCGTCAGGCTGTTGAAGAAGCTGCCTCCGTTCATCGTAGAGCAGATCTGGTTCACGAGAACGCGGCATACCGTAACGTGATTAGCTGCGTATTCGATATGCTCTTTATTGTGTGAGTGAATTGCAACGGAATGGCCGCGTCCCTCTACGTCGAGATTTGCCTGCGCTATGGCCACAGCGTCTTCCCAGGTATCATATGCGTATGCGGAAATAACGGGGCACATTTTTTCTTTGGACAGGCAGTCGTCTTTGCCGCGGCCGTCTGCCTTGACCAGAAGCACCTTCGTATCCGCCGGCACCTCGATTCCGGCCTCCTGCGCTACGCAAACGGCGCTCTGCCCGACCAGCTTTTTGTTCATGGCATATCCGCCCGTTTCCGTAACGGTAAACAGCGTGTCCCTGAGCCTGCGGACGTCCTCCGGCCGTTCAATATATGCGCATCCGTTTTCGGTAAAAATATTTATGATTTCGTCGTAATCCTCCTTCGGCACAAGAATCGTCTGCTCGCCGGAGCAGATGATGCCGTTGTCGAAGCGGCGGCCTTCGATGATCTTCGGGGCGGCTTCCCGGTAGTCGACGCCGCGGTCTATGATGCACTGCACGTTGCCCGCGCCCACTCCGTACGCCGGCTTTCCGGAGGAATACGCCGCTTTTACCATCCCCATGCCGCCCGTCGCCACAACGACGTCGCATTTGCTCATCAGCTCCGCGGAAAGCGCCGTGGACGGTTCTTCTACCAGCAGCACCAGATCGGCGGGCGCTCCCAGCCGCTCGATTTCACCGCGAAACAGATCCGTAACGACCCTGGCGCACTTTTTGGCGCGCGGATGCGGCGCGATAATGATTGCGTTTCTTCCCTTGATCGCATACATGGCGTTGCACATCGGAGTTACAATGGGATTGGTGCAGGGGGTAATGGCGGCGACGACGCCCATCGGACGCGCGACCTCCGTAATGCAGGTTCTGTCGTCCCGGCTGATTACACCGACGGATTTCTTATCCTTGAGGAAGCTCCAGATAATTCTTGCTTTTCCTTTATTTTTATTGATCTTATCTTCGTACAGGCCCATGCCGGATTCCTCGGCGGCAAGCTTTGCCAGCGGCTCGGCGTTTTCGTAAACCGTTTTGGCAATGGCTTTTACGATTGCGTCTACGCTTTCCTGCGTTGCCGTTTTTTCAAACTCCGCCTGCGCGGCTCTGGCTCTGCTGATCAGTTCCGATATACTTTCCATTACAGTAATCCTTCTTTCTTTAAAATATTTATTATCGCTTTTTCGATGTGCTCCTTCATTTCACGCGCCGCGCCCTCCGCGTCTCCGGCCTCGATGGCGTCGGCAATCCGCTCGTGATCCCGCAATGATTTTTCTCCCTGGCCGGTGATTGTGAGCGTGGCGTATCGGCCGGAGTTCAGGATATCGCAGCATTGCTCCAGGATCATGCACATGGCATTGTTCCCGGCGGCTTTTGCAACGGCGGCATGAAAGTCGCTGTCCCCGCCGACACCGAGTCCGCCTGCGTTGATTTCCGCCTGCATACCGGCTAAAGAAATGCGGATCGCTTTCAGATCCTCCGGCTGCGCGTGCTCCGCCGCAAGCCGCGCGGTTTCGCATTCAATCGCGCGCCGCACCTCCAGAAATTCAATCTGCGTCCGGCTGCTCACGCGGCTTACGTAATTGCCTCCGCCCTGTACGGAACGGATGTATCCCCATGCCGCAAGGCGCTTGAGCGCCTCCCGGACCGTTGTACGCGATACGCCAAGCAAAGCGGCCAGCTCGCGCTCGGGCGGCAGGCGATCGCCCTCGACGTACCGGTTTTCATGGATCATCCGTATGACCGAGGACGCCGTTGCTTCCGCCATATTCATGGGCAAATCCTCACAAGCGCCTTGATCCGCTCTCCGCCCGTTTCGGCCGCCCGGGCAAAGAACGCGGGAACCTCCGAAAACTCTATGCGGTGCGTGACCATTCCCTCGACCGGCAAGCCCTTTGCCAGATATTCCGCCGCCTCCGGGACAAGGCCGAAGCCTCCCATAACGCCCTTTACGGTCAGCTCCTTCGACACAAGCGTATCGATCGGAAAGGCATCGAGCGTCCGCTCGTAAAATGCAAGCAGCGCCACGGTGCCGCGCCTGACTGCAAGGCGCATTGCGTCCTCTACGGTTGTAGGACCGCCGGAGGCCTCTATGACGAAGTCCGCGCCTTTTCCTCCCGTGATTTCGCGCAGCCGTTCTTGGGCGTTTTCCCGTGTGGAATTGATAATGTGCGTCGCCCCGCATTTCAGCGCGGCCTGCAGTTTAAAATCTTTTCTGCCGATTACAACAACCTGCTTTGCTCCTTTAACGCTTGCCAGCGCGGCGGCTCCCAGCGCAATGGAGCCGGTGCCGATCACGGCGACGGTCGTCTCCGGCCGGATCTCGTATTTTTTCACAGCGCCGAGGGCGATGGACAGCGGCTCTGCGAGTGCTGCCTCTTCCAGGCTTACGGAGTCGGCCAGGGGATAGGTGTGGCATTCCGGCATGTACATGTATTCTGCATAGCAGCCGTCCCAGCAGTTGATCGTGCCGACCGACATGATCTCGGTACAGGCGAAGCGGTCGCCGCATCTGCAGTTATCGCATTCCCCGCAGGAAACGCCGTTGTCCGTGATAACTCTGTCGCCCTTTTTGAATTTTGTGACGCTTTCGCCGACCTCCTCCACGATTCCGGACCATTCATGGCCGATGCGGCAGGGATATCTGATTTCGCCGCTTTTTATAAAACTGCTTTCTCCGGTATAAATAGACAGGTCCGTGGCGCAGATCCCCGTCCAGGCGACGCGAACAAGAACCTCGTCTTTTTTGAGAGGACGCAGGGGGACATCCTCAATGCGCATGTCTCCCGGGCCGTATACGGTAATTGCTTTCATGGCGCTTTTCATTTAATTGCCTCCTTTCAGCAGCTTTTCGATCTCTTCACGGTATGGCATTGCCGGCGATGTTCCCCGGCGCGTTACCGAAAGCGCCGCCAGGGCGTTTGCAAACAGAAGCGCGTCGCGTACGTTTTTTCCTTCTGCGAGCGCCGTACAGAAGCCGCCGTTGAACGCGTCGCCGGCTCCCGTGGTGTCGACGGCATTTACGCGGAAGGACGGTACGATACCCTGAAATTCTTCCGTTTTTGCGTAAACACCTGTTTTTCCCAATGTTATCACGACGTTTTTCACGCCCTTTTCCAGCAGGCGGTCAGCAGCCTGTTCCGCCGTTTGCTCATCGGCAACCCGGATGCCGGTGTAAAATTCGGCTTCTGTTTCGTTGGGTGTAAAATAATCAATGTCTCTGAAAAGCGCCTCGTCGATTTCCCCTGCGGGAGCCGGATTCAGCACGACGGTTTTTCCGTATCTGCGTGCCAGCCGGACGGATTCGGTTACGGAGATTTCGCTTGCTTCAAGCTGCGTAAGCAGAACGTCGCAGGTCTGAAATTCCGCCTCCGCAAGATCGATTTCTTCTTTTGTGAGCGCGTCGTTTGCTCCTTTTAACACAATAATCCGATTCTCCGCCGTTTCGCTGTTGATCTCGATGAGAGCCGTGCCCGTCTCGCCGCCCTCCTGCGTGTAAACGTATTTCTGCGTCATATTTTCGTTTTTGTAATGTGTGCGTGCGATTTCGCTCATAAAATCCGTCCCGATTTTAGTGATCATGATCACTTCTGCGCCGGCACGTCTGGCTGCTGTCGCCTGATTCGAGCCTTTTCCTCCCGGCCCGAACTGGAGGCTCGCGCCTGCCACCGTTTCTCCGTCTGCGGGGAACCGCGGTGTGCGTACGGCAATATCAGTGATAAACGAGCCCGTCACAACGACCTTTCCTCTTTTTGTCTGTTCCATGGCCTCCTCCTGTCTTTTTCGTGCGAAGCTGTGAGAAACAGCTTCCATTTCCGGGTGCCGCCCTTGGGGATCGTCACGTCGGCGCCGCGTTCTTCCGCTTTGCCTGGCGTATCGTATGCGCCGGTACAGAATTCCGCCGCGACGTTGTACATCCCTTTAAAGCGTCCGTTATTGATCCAGATCCCGAGATAATCTGCGTTTTCGGTCCTTACAGTTAAATTTCCGTATTTGAACGATCCTGTATACGGTTTTTTTATGTAAAATTTATATGCGTTTCCGTCGCGGCTCCAGGGGGCACTCCTCAGCAGAGCGCAGCCGTTCCTGAGCTTTGTCTCGGTGCCTGCCTGCGCAACCGACGCGTCCTCGCAAAACATAAATTCTGCCTCGTATGCGTCGTCTCCTGACAGCGTTACGGCCTCGCCCTCGCGCGCCTTCAGCATCAGATGAGAGGCCCAGATGGCCTTCAGCGGCTTTCCTCCGATATTTTCCGCCTCGTATGCAATTTCAAGGCCGTCCTCCAGCTCCTTGTAGCTTTTTCGGAAAACGTAATCCCCAAAGGGAGAAAGGACGGACAAATGAAGCGATGCCATACCGTCGTTCCTTATGATATATGCATTTGGGAGCCTGCAGACTTCCCCATGATCGGCATATTCCCGTTCTCCGTTATACCAGGGATCGACCGTGGGAAACAGATCGTCGAAGGCGGAGCACTCACTGTCGATATAGCTTCCGTTAAAAGTCAGCTCTTTATAAACGCCGCCCTCTGCCTGTGCAAGCAATTCCTCGCCTGAGAGCCTTTCGCGGAGAGAGACCATTTTGCCGCCCTCGTCTGGTAAAACAATGCATTCGAGCCTGGCGGCGCGGAGCCTGATTCCCTGTTTATTTTTGTAGCGGACATTACAGAGCTCCAACAATCTCCGCTCCTTCTATAATTGCGATTCCGGAGGAGGTTCCAAGACGCTCGGCGCCGGCTTCAATTAAAGCGATGGCGTCTTCATAGGTTCGGATCCCTGATGACGCTTTGACCTGGACATCTTCATATTCCGGAATGTTTTCAAGCATCAGCTTGACGTCTTCTACTGTTGCCTTCCCGGGAGATACTCCCGTGCAGGTTTTGACGAATTGCGCGCCCGCGTCGCAGGCAAGCTTTGTGGCCATGGATTTTTCGTATTCCGTAAGCAGTCCCGTTTCAATAATTACTTTAACCGTCCTGCCCTCCACCGCTTCCACAACAGCCTTGATTTCATCTCTGACATAGTCGTACAGGCCGTCTTTGAGCGCTCCGATATTGATTACCATATCGAATTCGTCGCATCCGTTTTCATAGGCTTCTCTGGCTTCCATCACTTTGATTTTTGTTGTATTGGCTCCAAGAGGGAATCCGATTACGGTGCAGACGTTGACATCCGTGCCTTTTAAAAGGGCTTTTGCCAGGGGAACGTTGTACGGGTTCACGCAAACCGAGGCAAACTGCCATCTCGCCGCCTCGGTGCACAGCTTTTCAATATCCATTTTCTGCGCCATAGGCTTTAAATTTGTGTGATCGATATACTTGCTGAGTTGTCTGTCCATGATAAAACCTCCAATACTGTTTTGAGCTCCTGTATTCATTTGGTATGACCAATTATGTCATTTATAATACATGAAACTGGATGTATGGTCAATATCAATAAAAAAAGATTTAACTGTTTTAAAGTTTTTACTTGGAGGGAGATGCGAGAGTAAAAAAGGTGAGAGAAGAGAAGAAATTGAGATTTTTACTGTGGGAGTGAGAGAAAGTAAAAAGGAAAGAAAAGGAATAAATTACAGATATTTCTTGATTGATTTTATGAAAAAATCTGATATAATAAAGGCATGTTTTATCCTTGGGGAGGGATGACAATGCGGTATCATGAGTCCGATCGCGGGAAACGGGCCTCGGAGCTCTGGAGGGATGCGTGCTGCCTGCATCATCTGCTGCAGATCAATCTGGAACGATATCCAAAGGGGAACGTCATCCGGAAGCAATCCGTGCAGAAGCGCGTTTTGCGGGATGGGAAGGAAAAGACGTATACCTACTATTATGAGAACGTGGATGTCTGGGGCGAGGGACAGTACCACCTGCCGGTGAAGCGGAAATGGCGGCCGAAGGAACGGCTGTGGGATTTGCGCTGCAAGGTGCTTTACCGGAAGGAGATAGAGGAACGGATTGAGACGCTGAGGAAACGGCTGGCAAACGGAATCCGGGCGATGAACGTGTATCTGGGGAGCAAGGAGAGGACCGGCACAGTGGAGGAGGTTCTGCGGCTTGCCGGGGAAGCGAGCGGGCGCAGAGCACAGTACCAGGAGAGCCGGCGGAGAGCCAGAGGAAAGATACAGGGAAAAGTAGAGCTCGTTACGGATTATGGGGAACGTGTAAGATCGAAGAACGAGTGTCTGTTTGCGTGCAA
>ERZ1673695.1045-NODE-1045-length-32594-cov-6.893359_pt1 | contig 32594 bp, 30 predicted proteins | sample MGYA00580225_ERZ1673695 | MGnify/ENA primary metagenome ERZ1673695 (study PRJEB41218, sample SAMN15661739) | gut metagenome | host: Homo sapiens | place: Canada: London | collected 2015-08-20/2019-03-30 | study: EMG produced TPA metagenomics assembly of... | reverse complement strand
ATCGACATGTGCAGCGAGGCAGAGAGCGAATTCCGTCCCCTGTACGATGAAATGCTGCCCATCAAGGAAAAGATCCGTATCATTGCCACCGAGATCTACCGGGCAGATGATGTGGTGTATACGGCACAGGCAGAAAAGGCCATCAAGGAGATCGAAGGGCTGGGCTTTGGAAATATTCCGGTCTGCATCGCCAAGACCCAGTACTCCCTGTCCGACAATCCCGCACTGCTGGGCAAGCCCAAACATTTCAGCATTACCGTCCGGGATCTGCGGCTGTCCTCCGGCGCCGGGTTCGTGGTTGCCCTCACCGGAGATATTATGACCATGCCGGGTCTGCCCAAGGAGCCTGCCGCTCTGCGCATCGACTGCGACAACAACGGCTGCATCACCGGACTGTTCTGATGATGCGGCAGATTATCACCCACAGCCCGGAAGAAACCATCGCCCTTGCGGAAGCCATCGGCAGGCTGCTGCGCAAGGGGGACGTGATCGCCTATACCGGAGAACTGGGTGCCGGAAAAACCACCTTTACCCGGGGCATCGCCCAGGGCATGGGACTGCCGGACGAGGTGCATTCCCCCACCTTTGCCCTGGTGAACGAATACCTGGGAAAGCCAGGCACCACACCCCTGTACCACTTTGACATGTACCGGATCACCCTGCCGGAGGCACTGGAATCCACCGGCTTTTATGATTACCCCCTGTCTGACTCGGTGTTTGCCATCGAGTGGTCGGAAAACATCCCCTACGCCCTGCCGGAGCAGTGTCTGCGGATCGGCATTGCCTACGGAGCGGGGGACACCCGTATCATTACCATAGAAGGAGATGACCGCTTTGCTGATCCTGGCGATTGACACATCGGGACATACCGCCTCCGCAGCCCTGCTGGAGGACAGCACCCTGCGGGCACAGGTGTCCCTGTACACCCTGCGCACCCATTCCCAGGTCATGCTACCCCTTTGCCGGCAGCTGCTGGACAATGCAGGGGTGGCCCTGGAGGAGATCGACTTGTTTGCGGTCGCGGACGGCCCCGGCTCCTACACAGGTCTGCGAATCGGCATCTCCGCCGTCAAGGGCATGGCGTTTGCCCTGGGCAAGCCCTGCGCCGGCATCTCCACCCTGGAGGGCATGGCGTACAATCTGCTTGGCACCCGGGGCACCCTCTGCTGCGCCATTCACGCCCGGCAGCAGCTTCACTACTGCGGCATTTTTTCCTCGGACGGCAGGGAGATCACCCGGCTGACGGAGGATGCCATCCTACCCCAGGAACAGCTGCTGGAACAGCTCCGCACCCTGCCCCAACCGGTAACTGTATGCGGAGACGGTGCAGTCATGCTGCTGGAAGCAGAGCCTGGGCTGATCCAGGCTCCTCCCCATCTGCTGCTCCAGTCCGCAGCCGGAATCGCCCTTGCCGCCCGGCATGCCCAGCCGGTGGATGCAGACGCCCTGTGTGCCCGGTACCTACAGGCTACCCAGGCGGAAAAGCTCAAACACGAATAGGAGCCTATCATGGATTTTCAGCTTCACTGCGGCGCATGGAACCAGATGTTCCCGGTTCCCAATGCGGTTGCAGATCACTTTTTAAAGCTTGCATCTCCGGACGCCCTCCGGGTACTGCTGTACCTGCTGCGACACGGCAACGAAGCCCTGACCGATGAAGCCATCGGGGAGGCACTCTCCATCTCCAGGGAACAGGTGGAGGATGCTTTTTTGTTCTGGGAGCAGGCCAATATTCTGGAGCGATCCGGCACGGCACAGCCCCAGGAGCCAGTCCGGCAAAATGCGCCTGCTCCGGCACCGGCAGCCCCCACACCCCAGCCTGCTACGGAGGTGCCCAAGCCCTTTGCCCAGCGCTCCAGCGCCGGCTTCCTGCCCACCCCCTCAGAGCTTGCTGCCCGGATCCAGGAATCCAGGGAGATCAAGAGCCTGTTCGACATGGCGGAGCAGCAGTTTCACCGGATGCTGACTCCCACGGAGCAGCGCTCCCTGCTGTGGATGCGAGACTATCTGGGACTTGGGCCGGATGTGATCCTGATGCTGATCGGGTACTGCATTTCCATCGAGAAGCCCCATGTACGCTACATTGAAACCGTTGCAGTCAGCTGGCAGGAGCGGGATATTCTCACCTTCCAGCGTGCCCAGCAGGAGGTACAGGCACTGACGGCGCAGCGCACCTTTACTGCGGATATCATGCGGGCGTTTGAAATGCAGCGCCGCCCCACCACCAAGCAGCAGGCATTCATCGACCAGTGGCAGCGTAAGGGCTATAAGCTGGAGATGATCACCTACGCCTACGAGCTCTGCGTGGAATCCATCGACAAGCTGAATTTCTCCTACATCGACAAAATTCTTGCCACCTGGGAGAACGAGGGGCTGACCAGCCGGGAGGCGGTGGATGCCGCCCGGGCAAAGCGGAGCAGCCCGGACACCGATACGCACTCCTATTCCCTGGAGGATTACAAACAGTTGATGAATAACTTTTGACAAGGATGCAGGCTTTTTCCCCTGTTTTCCTGTGAAAAGTGATAAAAACACAAAAAGCTCTTGACAAATCCGGCGCATGCTCGTATAATAAAAACATGCTCATAATTTTACAGGAGGAGGAACCACCATGGCACAGTTTTTCGTCGTGAACCTAGCAGTCGTGCGTCTGAAGAATACTGTGCGCCCTCTGTTATGTGCATGATCGGAGCTGCGCTGTTCCGCTGGAATTGCGTCCTGTTCTGATAGAATGGTCAATAACGGTTAAAGGCGTATGCTTTTAACCGTTTTTTATTTGCCCGCATAAGGGACATCAAAAAGGAGGAACTACTATGCAAAGCGAAATCAGTGAAATCGCAAACCGCATCCGGGAGCTACGGGAGGTGTGCGACTATTCCACCGCACAGCTGGCAAAGGAGCTGGGCATTTCTGAAGAAACCTACATCGGCTACGAAACAGAAGGCAATTTCCCCATCAGCACCATTTACGAAATTTCCAAAATGTTTAAGGTCGATTTTACAGAGCTGGTCACAGGTTCTCCTGCAAGACTGGATACATATCACGTCGTCCGCCGGGGGCATGGCATGAGCTTCAGCCGGTACGAAGGCTACCGCTACAAGGATCTGGCGTTCCGTTATACCGACAAGATCATGCAGCCCCTGCTGGTTACACTGGATCCGACCGATGCGCCTGCTTCCCTGGTAACCCATGCGGGTCAGGAGTTCAATCTGGTGCTCAAGGGCAGTGTTGCCGTTGTGTTTGAAGACAAGGAGATCATCCTGAACGAGGGCGACTCCATCTACTTTAACCCCACCTACCCCCACGGTCAGCGTTGCGTGGGCGACTCCAAGGCAAGATTTTTGACCGTGATCGCTGAATAACCCACATATAAGAGAGGAAGTAATTATAATATGCTGCTAGACCGATACCTACCGCGGATCGACTTCGATTCCTATGAGGATTTTAAGGAAAATTTCAAGATCAACGTTCCGGAGAACTTCAACTTCGGCTTTGACATCGTAGATGAATGGGCAAAGCAGGAGCCGGACAAGCTGGCACTGGTTTGGTGCAATGACCACGATGAGGAACGCCGCTTCACCTTTACCGATATCAAGAAGCTGTCCAACCAGGCGGCAAACTACTTTGTAAGCCTGGGCATCCAAAAGGGCGATGTGGTGATGATGATCCTGCGCCGCCGCTGGGAGTACTGGATCTGTGCGGTTGCCCTGCACAAGATCGGCGCAACGCTGATCCCGGGCACCCTGCAGTTGACCACCAAGGACATTGTATACCGGGGCAATGCTGCCGGCGTCAAGGCAATCATCTGCGTCAACGATGACTTTGTAATGAACCAGGTCAATGCAGCATTCCCCCAGATTGACACCCTCCAGTATAAGATCATGGTAGCAGAAAAGCGGGAAGGCTGGGCATACCTGGAGGAGGAAATTGCCAAGTTCCCGGATACCTTTGAGCGCCCCACCGGGGAGGCTGCCACCCGCTGGGATGATATCATGCTGGTATACTTCACCTCCGGCACCACCGGCATGCCCAAGATGGTTCGCCACAACTTTGCACACCCTCTGGGACACATCATCACCGCGAAGTACTGGCAGCAGGTGCAGGAAAACAAGCTGCATATGAGCGTATCCGACTCCGGCTGGGCAAAGTTCGGCTGGGGCAAGATCTACGGTCAGTGGATCTGCGGTGCAGTCATCTTCTGCTACGATATGGACAAGTTCATCCCCCTGAAGCTGCTGGAGAAGATCAGCAAGTACCGGATCACCACCTTCTGCGCACCGCCCACCATGTACCGGTTCATGCTACAGGAGGATATGTCCAAGTTTGACCTGTCCAGCATTGAAAACTTCTGCAATGCCGGAGAGCCTCTGAATCCGGAGGTATTCCGCAAGATCTACGATCTGACCGGTCTGAAGATGCGGGAAGGCTTCGGGCAGACAGAAGGCCCGGTTCTGATTGCAAACTTCAAGTGGATCGACCCCAAGCCCGGCTCCACCGGCAAGCCCTCCCCCCTGTTCAACATTCAGCTGCTGGACAGTGAAGGTAACCTGTGTGACGACGGCGAGGAAGGCACCATTTCCATCTGTGATATCGACAAATCCTTCCCGGTAGGTCTGTTCACCGGCTATTACAAGAACCCGGAGCTGACAGAAAAGGTTCTGGGCGGCAAGAATTACAACACCGGCGACATGGCTTGGCGTGATTCCAACGGCTACTACTGGTTCGTTGGCAGAAACGATGATGTCATCAAGTGCTCCGGCTACCGGATCGGACCCTTTGAGGTTGAAAGTGCGCTGATCGAGCATCCGGCTGTTGTAGAATGCGCCATCACTGCCGCACCGGATCCCATCCGTGGACAGGTAGTAAAGGCAACCATCGTCCTGGCAAAGGGCTATACTGCCAGCCAGGAGCTGACCAAGGAGCTGCAGAACCATGTAAAGCATGTAACAGCCCCCTACAAATACCCCCGTATCATTGAATATGTAGATGAACTCCCCAAGACCCTGGGCGGCAAGATCAAGCGTGCCCAGATCCGTCAGAAGGATCATCAAAAATAAGGAGAGACTTTCGTTATGAAGATCAGTTTTTCAACAATCGCCTGTCCGGATTATTCCTGGGTGGATATTTACTCCATGGCAAAGGATCTTGGCTTTGACGGCATCGAGATCCGGGGCATGGGCGATGACTTTGCCGCTTACAAGGCAATGCCCTTTACTGAGGCAAACCGCCCCAAGACCATGGCAAAGCTGAAGGCACTGAACATTGAGATCCCCTGCCTTTCCTCCGGCTGCTGCCTGAAGTTCAAGGAAAAGGAAGCAGAAACCATTGCGGAACTGACCGAATACTGCAAGCTGGCGCAGCAGATCAACGCCCCCTATATCCGGGTTCTGGCGGATCTGGAGGCTGCACCCAACGGAGAAGTGGATGATTCCTATGTAGCAGAGCAACTCAAGAAGCTGGCGCCCATTGCAGCGCAGTATGATGTGACCCTGTTGGTGGAAACCAACGGTGTTTACAGCGATACCCACCGGCTCAGAGCACTGCTGGATAGCGTAAACAGCCACAAGATCGCTGCTTTGTGGGATATGCATCACCCCTATCGGTTTGCCGGTGAATCCCCGGAGCAGACAGTTGCAAACCTTGGAGAACTGATCAAGTACGTCCACATCAAGGACAGTGTGATGGAAAATGGCAAGGTGGTCTACAAGATGATGGGCGAAGGCGATCTGCCCATCCAGAAGATGATCGAAGCCCTCCAGTCCATCCAGTACACCGGCTATGTATCCCTGGAATGGGTCAAGCTGTGGATGCCCAATCTGCTGGATGCCGGCGTGGTATTCCCCCAGTATGCAGAATTTATGCGTCCCTTTCGCAGAAAGCATAAGCACCCGCTCCAGGACAACAGCCGGAAAACCGGCAAGTATATCTGGCCCAAGGAGCGGCTCATTGACTACACCTTCCCGGATGTGCTGGATCGTGTGTGCGAGGAATTCCCCACCCAGTATGCGTTCCGCTACACGGAGCTGGATTACACCAGAACCTATCCGGAATTTCGCAGCGATGTGGACACCTTTGCCCGGGCTTTGATCGCCATGGGTGTACGCAAGGGGGATCACGTCGCCATCTGGGCAACCAATGTACCTGCATGGTACATTACCTTCTGGGCAACCACCAAGATCGGCGCCGTACTGGTTACCGTCAATACCGCATATAAGATTCACGAGGCAGAATATCTGCTGCGGCAGTCCGATACCCACACCCTGGTCATGATCGACGGCTACAAGGATTCTGACTATGTGGGTATCATGAAGGAGCTTTGTCCGGAGCTTGCAACCTGTAAGCCAGGCAAGCTGGAATCCAAGAAGTTCCCCTTCCTGAAGAATATCATCACCACCGACTCCAGGCAGCCGGGCTGCTACACCTGGGATGAGGCAATCAAGCTGGCAGAGCAGGTTCCCTATAGCGAGGTGGAGGCACGCCGCCGCACCATCGACAAAAACGATGTGTGCAACATGCAGTATACCTCCGGTACCACCGGCTTCCCCAAGGGCGTTATGCTGACCCACTACAACGTGGTCAACAACGGCAAGGCCATCGGCGACTGCATGGATCTGTCCACCGCAGACCGGATGATGATCCAGGTGCCCATGTTCCACTGCTTCGGCATGGTTCTGGCAATGACCGCATCCGTCACCCACGGCACCACTATGTCTCCCATCACCGCATTCTCACCCAGAAAGGGACTTGCCTGCATCAACAAGGAGAAGATCACCGCATTCCACGGAGTGCCCACCATGTTCATCGCTATGCTGGGGCATCCGGACTTTGAAAAGACCGACTTCTCCCACATGCGTACCGGCATTATGGCAGGTTCCCCCTGCCCCATCAAGACCATGCAGGATGTGATCGAGAAGATGCACATGGACGAGATCTGCATTACCTACGGGCAGACCGAGGCTTCCCCGGCAACTACCATGAGTAAGACCACCGACTCCATTGAGGATCGTGTCAACACCGTGGGCGGTCCCATCTTCGGCGTAGAGTGCAAGATCGTGGATCCGGAAACCAACGAGGATCTTCCGGACGAGGTGGACGGCGAATTCGTTGCCCGGGGCTACAATATCATGAAGGGCTACTACAAGATGCCGGAGGCAACTGCTGCCGCCATCGATGAAAACGGCTGGCTCCACACCGGCGACCTGGCACGGCGCACCAAGAAGGGGTACTACAAGATCACCGGTAGAATCAAGGATATGATCATCCGGGGCGGCGAGAATATTTACCCCAAGGAGATTGAGGACTTTCTCTACACCCATCCGAAGGTAAAGGATGTACAGGTAATCGGCGTGCCGGACAAGCAGTACGGCGAGGAGATCATGGCATGCATCATCCTCAATGACGGGGAAACCAGCAGCGAGGAAGAGATCAAGCAGTATGTACTGGATCACATGGCAAAGCACAAGGTACCCCGGTATGTGGACTTCGTTACCGAGTTCCCTATGAATGCAGCCGGCAAGATCCTCAAGTACAAGATGCGTGAAGCAGCGGTAGAAAAGCTGAATTTGCAGCAGGCAAGCAAGATTGTCACTGCGTAAAGAAAATAAGGGGGAAATATGATCAAATCACATCTAAAAAAGCTGGCGGCTCTGTGCCTGACCGGCGTCATGGGCATGAGTCTGCTGGCAGGCTGCGGCAAGAAGGAAGAAGAAAATAAGATCAAGGAAATGCGGGATCTGACCGGCACCCAGTTGGTACAGGAGCTGAAGATCGGCTGGAGTCTGGGCAACACCCTGGATGCCACCGGCGGTACCAAGGATGACCCCCTCAGCGCAGAGACCAGTTGGGGCAATCCCAAGACCACCGAGGATATGATCAAGGCGGTAAAGGAAAAGGGCTTTAATGTGATCCGGGTTCCCGTAACCTGGACAGGGCATCTGGGAGACGCACCGGATTACAAGATCAACGAGGAGTGGCTCAACCGGGTGCAGGAGGTTGTGAATTACGTCATCAACAACGACCTGTACTGTATCATCAACCTGCACCATGAGGACTGGCACTTCCCCTCCTATGACAATCTGGAGCCTGCCAAGGCGGAGCTGGTTGCCATCTGGAAGCAGATTGCTGCCCGGTTTGAGGGCTATGACGAGCATCTGATCTTTGAGGGTATGAACGAACCTCGCATGGTGGATACCCCCAGCGAATGGAGCGGCGGCAACCCGGAGGCACGGGATGTGATCAACCAGCTAAACGCTGCCTTTGTGGATACCATCCGGAACAGCGGCGGCAACAATCCCGAGCGCTGCGTCATGATCCCCACTTATGCGGCTGCAACCACAACGGATGTACTCAGCGAATTTGTGATTCCGGAGGACGATAAGGTCATCGTTTCCATCCACGCATATACCCCCTATAATTTCGCCCTGAACGCCAAGGGCACCTTTGATTACGACCCGGTCGGGGACGCTGCTCAGATCGAAACCCTGATGCAGACGCTGAACCAATACTTCCTGCAAAAGGGACACGCCGTCATCATCGGCGAGTTCGGTGCCCGGAACAAGTACAATACAGAGGATCGCTGTGAGTGGGCAACCGCCTACACCTCCGCAGCATCCAAGGTGGGCATCCCCTGCATCTGGTGGGACAACAACGCCTTCAATTCCGGTGAGGCATTCGGCTTGTATAACCGTACCGCTATGAAGTGGGAGTATCCCGAGATCGTAGACGCTTTGATGAAAGGTCTGGAAAACAAATAAAACAGGCAAAGCAGACGATATTGCATCGTCTGCTTTTTTATGCCCGGCAATCTTTCAGTTCCGTACCCGGATAGTAATGGGCAAGGATGTCCGCATAGCTACTGCCCTCCGCCGCCATGGCGTTGGCGCCGTACTGACTCATCCCTACGCAGTGCCCATAGCCCTTGGTCACAAAGGTAAAGCTGTCCCCCTCCAGGGACAGGGTAAATGCCGCCGAGCGCAGACCGAATGCCCCACGAAGGGTCTGCCCTCCCAGGGACTGATCCCCCACCTGCATGGTGCAGACTGTGCCGGAATCCGTCCGTTTCGCTTCGCCGAACCAATCCCCGGGCTGGTCGGACAGTTTCAGCTCCGGCACCGCCGTCAGCAGCTTTTCCTTTACCACATCCGCCGTCAGCGTCACCTCCTCCCGGTACTTGGGCGCATCACAATCCGCCGGACTGTCCACCGGCACCAGATAGGGTATGGCGCTGCCCCAGACCTGGGCGGCATCCTCCGTGACCCCGGTGGAAAGGGAGTGGAACGCCGCAATGATGGGGGCATCCTGATAGCAGAGGATCTCCTCCAGCACCGCATCTACCGCCGCCTCCACCTTGGGGTAGTACACATCAAAGCTGTCCCCGTAAAATCCCTTGATCTGATCCAGGGTATAGAACGCCTGGTAGTGGCGACTGTCGTTGGAGAAATCCGCCCCGGATAGTTCTGCCGTTGGGGACTGCGCCTCACTTCTGCGCTGCCGTTCCGCATAGGTATGAGCGGCAACCGCCTGGGCCTTCAGCGCCTCCGGCTCAAAGGTAGCAGGCATTTCAGCGCATACAGCGCCGATCACATAGTCCCGGACGGACACGGCTTCCACGGAGCCGGTGGTAATATCCAGCACCCTGTAATCCTCCAGAGATGCTGTGGGCTGTATGGGCTCGGTGCCGGATGCTTCAGAGGAATCCGGCTGCCTGGGGGCGGATTCCGCCGACGCTCCCCTGCCCGTCAGCAGCACAGCGGCAGGCAGCAGCGTGAAGCAGGCTGCAAAGGCAGCAACAATCGTAAGAATACGCATGAATGACCCTTCCTTTCTACTTGACAGATGTCGAATCCTGTGCTATAATGAATCTATACCCTTATCAAGAGAGGCTGAGGAACTGGTCCTGTGACGCCCGGCAACCGCTCGTTTTCGAGAAAGGTGCTAATTCCTGCGGATGCACAGCATCCGAGAGATGAGGTTTGTGAATACAGAACTCACAAGCGCTCATGTTGAGCGCTCTTTTTATTGTATGGAGGAATGCAAACATGAAAAAATTTTTTACGTCCGAATCTGTCACTGAGGGACATCCGGACAAGATCTGTGACCAGATCTCCGATGCCATTCTGGATGCGATCCTGGAACAGGATCCGGAGGGCAGAGTGGCTTGTGAAACCTGCTGCACCACCGGTATGGTCTTGTGCATGGGCGAGATCAGCACCAAGGCGGACATTGACATCCCCCGGATCGCCCGGGAGGTGATCGTAGACATTGGCTACGACCGGGCAAAGTACGGCTTTGACGGTCATACCTGCTCCATTCTCACATCCATGGATGAGCAGTCCTGCGACATTGCCATGGGTGTCAACGAGGCGCTGGAGTCCAAGGAGGGTGAGGATGCAGACGCGGGAAACGGTGCCGGCGACCAGGGGATTATGTTTGGCTACGCCTGCAACGAAACCAAGGAGCTGATGCCCATGCCCATTTCCCTGGCCCATCGGCTTGCCATGCAGCTAACCGCTGTCCGGAAGGACGGCACCCTCCGGTATCTGCGGCCGGACGGCAAGACCCAGGTGACCGTGGAATACGATGACGGCAAACCGGCTCGGCTGGACGCCATTGTGGTTTCTTCCCAGCATGCCCCGGAGATCCCCCTGGAACAGATCCGGGAGGATATTCTGGAATATGTAATCAAGCCGGTAATCCCGGCGGAACTGATGGACGCTGACACCAAGTTCTACATCAACCCCACTGGTCGGTTCGTCATCGGCGGCCCCCAGGGGGACAGCGGTCTGACCGGCAGAAAAATCATCGTGGACACCTACGGGGGCTATTCCCGGCACGGGGGCGGCGCTTTCAGCGGCAAGGATCCCACAAAGGTTGACCGCTCCGCCGCATACGCAGCACGGTACATTGCCAAGAACATTGTCGCTGCCGGACTGGCAGACAAGTGCGAGGTGCAGCTGGCTTACGCCATCGGCGTGGCAAAGCCGGTTTCCATTCTGGTGGACACCTTCGGCACTGGCAAGGCGGACGAAAGCGCCATTGCAAAGGCTGTGGACAAGGTGTTTGACCTGCGACCAGCTGCTATCATCCGCAAGCTGAAGCTGAAGAAGCCCCAGTACCGTCAACTGGCTGCATATGGCCATATGGGTCGTGAGGACTTACAGGTTGCCTGGGAGCGCACTGACATGGTGGACGCCCTCAAGGCGGCACTTGCGTAAACCTGCATAGCTGTTGTTTCAGCGCCTCCATCTCTGGAGCATCCAGTTCCCGGGTGGAGGCGCTGCTGTATACTGCCACCCCGTTCAGCCCTGCCTCCAGCACCGCAGCAGCCTGCCGTGCCGGGATCTCCTGCTCTGTGACCCATTCCATTCTGCCGGTGCCTGCCCAATCGTCTGCCTGTCCCACCTTATAGGTACAGATGCCGGGGATCAGCCGCACCCCATCGGTTTGCACCATCCCCTGCCAAAGGGCAAGCATCTCCGCAAAACCGCAGGTCTCATTGTCAAAGCCATAGTATAGCTGCGGCAGGATCCAGTCACAGTAGCCCGACTGGCTGCACCAGGTCTCCGGGTCTGCATACAGTAGCTGTGCGCTGGCTGCGGGATCTCCCCGGGGGCTGATGCTGAAGATCCTGTCTGCTGCATGGGCTTGGGCATACAGAGCGGCTACAAGCGTGTTTACCTGCTCTGTACGCCATGCTGTCAGATCCTCCGACCGGGATGCAGCAAAGGCAGCGGCGTCCAGCTCCGGCTCCGTGGTGGGGTAAAAGTAGTCGTCAATGTGCAGCCCGGCGATGTCATACCCGTCCAGAAGCTCCTGTGCCCCCGTACAGATCAGTGCCTGAGCATGCGCATCTGCCGGGTTCAGATACCATCTGCCGGACACCTGTACAATGGGTTCTGCCTGTTCCTGTGCCCACATATGGGTGGGATATGTATCCGGAATCTTCAGCATCTGCCCGGCGGTCTGGCACCGGTAGGGATTGATCCAGGCATGCACCTGCAAGCCTACCTGCTGATTTTCCTCCAGGAACACCTGAAACGGGTCAAAATCCTGGCTCCAGGATGCAGCCCTGGGATACACCCGGGATCGGTAATAGGCGTCTCCATTGCTGCGCACCTGCACGAACACATCCGTAAAACCATTCTCACATAGCCAGGTCAGTTCCTGGTGTACAGCGGCACGATATGCCGCTTCCGTAGCCCCCTTGAGCATGTCCGACAGAGAAACCGCCGTCAGCCATGCCGCAACCACCGGAGATCCGGACTGCTGCACAGGAAGATGCAGCTGCTCTGCTGTCTGCTCCTGAAGCTCCAGACGCATGCCCATGCCGGGAGTGATTCTGCCGGTTCCGGGGGTGCATCCCATCAAAAATACTGCCAACAGGCAAATATACTGTTTCATAAAAAAAACCCCTCCGCCATCAATATATGCGGAGGGGTTCTGGTTTATGTGGTTCAGACAATACCGTGCGAAGCCATCAGTCAAACTATGTGCAACGTTGCCTTAGTGTACAACAATGAATGCCACACAGGTGATCAGCAGGAAGGCTGCCACCAGAATGGAAAATACGCTCACCCGGCGGGAACCAGTGGGCTGTACGCTGGGTTCAGCGAAGTGCAGCATCCGCAGCATGGTCACAAAGGGTTTATACAGCAGCAGGGTCAGCGCACCGTTCAGCCCTGCCTTCGCCAGATTAAAGGGCAGGAACACAGGCAGAAGCATGGACGCTACCACATTTCTGGGTGTGCCCATATACAGGGGGGTCACCAGATAGTTCCATAGGAGCATAACTCCCGTCATCAGCACCGTGCCGCTGAACAGACTCAGGAGCGCCATAGACATGGTGCGATGCCGCCGGTAAATGACAGCAGCGGGGGCAGCAAAAGCTACCGTAGAAATGATGTTCATCAGAAGCCCGATGGGGCCGGTGGTGCTGATGGTGACAAATTCCAAAAATGAAATTACCACGGACATAAACACGGTTGCCATGGGACCGTAGAGGAAGCCACCCAAAGTGATGAAAATATCCTTTGGCTCATAGGACAAAAATCCGTATACCGGAATATCCACCAAAAACAGAGAGATAAACGCCATGGCAGAAAGCAGTGCCAATACCACCAACTGCTTGACGTCCAATTTTGCCCTTGTGCGTGTGCTGTGGGTTGTGTGTTCCATATTCAAAACTCCTTTACCAATGAAAAACGCCCATACCATTGCAGTATGGGCGAAAAAACGCATTTTTGCGTTTTGTTTCTCTCATCCGGACTATAACCGTCGGTATCGGATTTGCACCGATTCAGCCTTTCGGCTCGTGGACTTTGCAGCATGCCGCATCACCACCGGTGAGGAATTACACCTCGCCCTGAAACGTTCTTCTATTCAGTTTTGGGAGCGTTTACTCGTCTGTGTCTTCAGAATCCTCTGCGTCCTCGATTACCAGATCATCGTAGTCAAACTCCAGTGTTTCGCCGCAGTTGGGACATTCCATGGAGCCTTCCTCCAGAATGCTGTCGTTGAGCAGGATGGTGTCTCCGCAGCTGGGACAGCAAACCTCATACATTTCGTCCTCATCGTCGAAATCACAGTCGCAGTCATCATCCTCGCAGCAGCAATCGTCATCCAGGTCAAACACTTCTTCTTCCACATCGCCCAGGTCTGCATCCAGAATATCGCACAACTCAGTGAGTTCATCCACCTGTGCCTGCAGATCCTCTACATACATTACCATTTCCTGCATCACATCGGACATCTGCACCAGTGCCTTGCCCTCCTTGGTGGAAGTGTCCACTTCCAGACCGTCCAACAGGCCCTGCAAATAAGACATTTTCTCGGTCAGCTTCATGTTTAAGACTCCTTTCCCTCGTCAGCGTGAATCGTCGGGTGGATTTATGCGCGCTCCATGTACTCGCCGGTACGGGTATCTACACGGATCATATCGCCTTCGTTGATAAACAGCGGAACCTTGATCTCTGCACCGGTTTCCAGTGTTGCAGGCTTCAGTGCGTTGGTGGCAGTATTGCCCTTGAAGCCCGGATCAGTCTGGGTAACCTGCAGCTCTACAAAGTTGGGGGGCTCAATGCCGAATACGTTGCCCTTGTAGGACAGAACCTTTACAGGCATGTTCTCCTTGACAAACTTAAAGGACGCACCCAGCATATCCTTGTTGATGGGCAGCATCTCGTAGGTCTCTGTGTCCATAAAATAATACAGATCCCCATCGCTGTAGCTGAATTCCATATCCTTTCTTTCAATGAACGCAGTGGGATACTTATCGGAAGGGTTGAAGGAACGCTCAACCACACTGCCGGTAATGACATTCTTATACTTGGTACGAACAAAAGCAGCGCCCTTACCTGGCTTTACATGCTGAAATTCGATAACCTGAACCACCTGGCCGTCCAACTCAAAGGTGATACCGTTTCTAAAATCGCCAGCTGAAATCATACATTAAACCTCCAAAAAAGATGTTACACAAATATAGTCTTATTATACAACATTTCTTCCCGTTTGACAAGGGGTTTTCACAAAGTTTTTTGTCCGGCGCAATGCCGCACCAGCCCCTCCAGCGCCAGCAGGTAGCTGTCACCCCCAAAGCCGCATACCACACCCAGGCATGCAGGAGCGATCACGGAGGTGTGCCGGAATTCCTCCCGGGCGTGAACGTTGCTGATGTGTACCTCCACACAGGGAATCCGGATGGCGGCAATGGCATCCCGGATGGCATAGCTGTAGTGGGTATACGCCCCGGCGTTCAGCACCACCCCGTCAAAGGCGTGGCGTGCTTCGTGAAGACGATCCAGGATCTCTCCCTCATGGTTGGACTGGAACACCTCGCATTCCACCCCCAGCTCCTTCGCCCGGTTCAGGATTGCACCGTTCACATGGGCAAGGTCGTTCTTGCCGTAGATGCCCGGCTCCCGCTCCCCAAGCAGGTTCAGATTCGGCCCATGAATCACCAGAATACGCATATGCTCCTCCTTATACCTTTGGCAGAAACGGCCGTTCCAGCCAGCGCTTCACCCGCAAAAAGCCCTTGTTTTCATACTGAATGGGGCGCACATAAATGGACTTGACCCCGCACAGGTTTGCGCCCAGAATGTCCGTAAAGATCTGATCGCCTACCACTGCCAGTTGGGAAAAAGGCAGCTGCATGCGCTTCTGCGCCAGCCGGAAGCCTCTGGGCAGGGGCTTTGCCCCCTCCGCCACAAAGGGCAATCCCAGTGCCGCAGCGAATGGCTGCACCCGATGGGACCGGTTGTTGGAGACGATCATCATGGCGATCCCCGCCTGCCGCATCAAACCGATCCAGCTCAATACGCCCTCTGCCGGTGCAGGATTGTCGTGGGTAGTCAGTGTATTGTCCAGATCCAGCATCAAGCCTCGGATCCCATATTGCCGCAGCAGACCCGGTTGGATCTGCAACACGCTGCGCAATGCGACTGTAGCATGAAACATTGATACTCCTCCTGTGGGGTTGGTCATGGTCTTGGAGCAGCACGACACAAGCTCCGTGGGGTGCTGCCTGGAAAAAGAAAGGCGGACTTTGTCAAAAAGTCCGCCTTTACTGATCGCTGTAATTAGAACTTGCGCTTACGAGCTGCTTCGGACTTCTTCTTACGCTTTACCGAAGGCTTTTCGTAGTGTTCTCTTTTACGAACCTCTGCAATCACGCCATCCTTTGCACAGGATCTCTTAAATCTTTTCAGTGCAGTGTCCAAGGATTCATTCTTGCCGACACGAATTTCTGCCACTATACTCCCTCCCTTTGTCCCAAAGACAGAGGCTATCTATCCCAGCTGCCCGGATGGGCGGCTAAGTCAGCATCCCAAGCCATTTATAATACGTATTATATTTTATCACAATCTTTCCTACTTGTCAAGCAGAAATCTGACCAAAATGCAAATTTGTTATTTTGCTACAAAATTCACGAGCTTATTTTGTACATATATCTCCTTGACGATTTGCTTGCCCTGCAAAGCGTCCTGGATCTTCGGCTCCGCCTTGGCTTTTTCCAGCACATCCGCCTGCGCACTGTCCACCGGAACCTGCAATTTGGAGCGTACCTTTCCGTTGATCTGTACCACCAGCTCTACCATTTCATCCACGCACAGTGCCGGATCAAAGGTGGGCCACTTCTGCTCATTCAGCACACCGCCCAGATTCTGAACCTCATACATTTCCTCAGTCATATGGGGTGCAAAGGGATTCAGCAGCAGAAGCAGTATCCGCAACTCTGCCCGGTTGATGGAGCCAAGTGCGTAGATCTCGTTGATGAGCGCCATCATGGAGGCAATCGCCGTATTGAACTTCAGATTTTCGATATCCTCAGAAACCTTCTTGATGGTCTTGTGCATCAGGGCACGGGTCTCCGGACGGTATTCCTCTCCGTCGGTGAGCATATCCTGCAATGCCCATACACGATCCAGGAACCGCTTGCAGCCACGAATGCTGGAAGGACTCCAGGGAGCGGTCTTTTCAAAGTCCCCGATGAACATCTCGTACAGGCGCAGGGTATCGGCGCCATACTGGGCAACTACCTCATCCGGGTTGATGACATTGCCCCGGGACTTGGACATCTTCTGTCCGTCCTCCCCCAGGATCATACCGTGGGAGGTGCGGCGCATGTAGGGCTCCTTCTGGCTCACTGCGCCAATATCGTACAGGAACTTGTGCCAGAACCGGGAGTACAGCAGATGCAGGGTGGTATGCTCCATACCGCCATTGTACCAATCCACCGGCATCCAGTAGTCCAACGCCTCCTTGGATGCCAGGCACTCCTTATTCTTGGGATCGCAGTAACGCAGATAGTACCAGGAGGAACCAGCCCACTGGGGCATGGTGTCCGTTTCCCGCTTTGCTGGGCCGCCGCAGTGGGGGCAGGTAGTGTTGATGAAGCTGTCCAGGGTGGACAGTGGGCTTTCCCCGTTGTCAGTGGGCATATAGCTAGCCACCTCCGGCAGAGTCAGCGGCAGCTCAGACTCCGGCAGAGGCACATACCCGCACTTTTCACAGTATACAATCGGGATGGGCTCACCCCAGTATCTCTGCCGGGAGAATACCCAGTCACGGAGCTTGTAGTTGACCTTTTCGTGACCCTTGCCGTTTTCCTTCAGCCATTCCTTGATCTTGACCTTGGCCTCCTCCACAGAAAGCCCATCCAGGAAGCCGCTGTTCACCATTTTGCCGGTGGCACAGTCGGTGAACGCCTCCTTTTCGATATCGCCCCCTGCAACCACTTCAATGATGGGAAGGTGGAACACCTTTGCAAAGTCATAGTCACGGGTATCATGCGCCGGAACCGCCATAATGGCACCGGTACCATAGGTCATCAGTACATAATCGGAGATAAAGATGGGAATCTCTCTGCCGTTTACCGGATTGATGGCACGGATGCCCTTCAGCTCTACGCCGGTCTTATCCTTTGCCATTTCCGTCCGCTCAAAATCGGACTTTCTTGCCGCCTTTTCCTGGTACGCCCGGATTTCCTCCATATTGGACAGCTTATCCGCCCACTTTTCAATGTAGGGATGCTCCGGAGAAATAACCATATAGGTTGCGCCGAACAGCGTGTCCGGCCGGGTGGTATACACTGTCAGTGTCTCCCCGGTGGTGGTGGTGAAATCCACCTCTGCGCCGGTGGAGCGACCAATCCAGTTGATCTGGGTGGCCTTGATCTTATCCAGGTAGTTGACCTCTGCCAGGTCATCCAGCAGGCGCTGTGCATACTCGGTAATCTTCAGCATCCACTGGGACTTGACCTTGTGAATGACCTCACCGCCGCAGCGCTCACATACACCGCCGACCACTTCCTCGTTGGCCAGCACCACCTTGCAGGAGGTGCACCAGTTTACAGACATTTCCTTCTTGTATGCAAGACCCTTCTTGAACATCTGCAAAAAAATCCACTGGGTCCACTTGAAATACTCCGGATCCGTGGTATTGATCTCCCGATCCCAATCAAAGGACAAACCCAGGGACTGGAGCTGCGCCTTGAAGTGGGCAATGTTGTTCTTGGTGACAATGGCAGGGTGGATCTTGTTCTTGATGGCATAGTTCTCGGTGGGCAAACCGAATGCATCCCAACCCATAGGGAACAGCACGTTGTAGCCCTCCAGCCGCCGCTTTCTGGATACGATATCCATTGCCGTATAGGGACGGGGATGCCCGATGTGCAGACCCTGTCCGGAGGGATACGGGAACTCTACCAGTGCGTAGAACTTGGGCTTGGAATAGTCCGTGCCGGCTGCAAAGGTATGATGCTCCTCCCAGTATTTCTGCCACTTCTTTTCAATCGCCGTAAAATCGTATTTACTCATACTTGCTCCACTCTTTCTGAAAATGATTCTATCATCAGACAGACCTGTTCAGCCGTGCCTGCTATCATATTTTGCTCAATGCCGCATAGTAAACCGCTGCCGCACGCCTCTGTGCCACAGCAGCAGAAACGCAAAGAACAAATCCACCACGCCCTCCAGCAGATACAAAAGCGTTCCGTTGGACAGCCCCTTCAGATTGCCCGGCAGGTAGTAGATTGCCACCGCCGCCAGCCATACGCCAGTCACATAGTTCATATACCGTACCCCGTACAACAGGCACACGGCAAATGCCACCGTCACCACCAGCATGCCTACGTCAAAGCCGCCCAGCAGCCCGTTCAGCACCTGTTTTGCGATCATATAGCAGGCGGCAACAAGGCTAATGGCCTTTCCACTGGTTTGCATAGGAACCCCTCCTGTCGATCAATCCTCAGTCAGATAGGATGTGATATCCACTGCTGTACCGTCCGCCCATAGGTTCTCCAGCTGGTACAGACTGCGGGCATCCTTCATAAATACATGCACTACAATGTCCCCATAGTCCAGAATGATCCAGGAGGCACTCTGGTAGCCCTCCGTCCGGAGCGGCTCCACGCCTTTTTCGCTGAGCTTGAACTCCGCTTCATCCGCCAGGGTTTTTACATGGGTATTGCTGGTTCCGTTGACGATCACAAAATAATCCGCCAGAATGGTCAGATCCGAGATCTCCAGAACCTGTATATTTTCACCACGCTTCATATCCAGTGCACGCACGATCACTTCCAGCTTTTCTTTTGCTGTCATAGACATCCTCCCTTGTTATTTACCTCCGAAGGTATCCCCGTTGTGAACATCCTCCAGATTGGTATTGTTGTTATCATAAGCCGAGGTCTTGTAGCTGCCTTCCTTGACAAGCTCCGTGATCGGCAGATCGTATTCCTTCTTCAGATAGGGACGGAAATGCTCATTGAGCAGTTCTTCAGTCACCGACTTGTGGATGGTATAAACGGAATAGGGCTTTTTGTACCCCGGGGGGGTATAGTTGTAGCCCTCTCCCGGCAGCATATACATGCTGATGTTTTCCATGCCCACCGCAATGGCAAAATCGGATAGCTTGCTCATTTCATCGATGCTCAGATCCGTACCGATCCACTGGTTGTCATAAATCTTCTTCATGTAGCCCATCATGGTCAGAGTACCGGTCTCGCATACCTTGTTCATCATGGCAGCCATAAAGATCCGCTGCGCCTGCATACGGCCGATATCCCCTTCGTTGTAGCCATGCCGATACCGCACCAGCCACTCCGCCTTCTGTCCGCTAAGCACCTGGGGGCCTGCATTGATGATCTTGTCCGCTTCATACTGAATGGTATAGGGCATATCCACTTCCACGCCCCCCATCAGATCCACAATGTCTACAATATCCGAGCAGCCGGTGGTCACATAACGATCCACCGGGATCCCGAAGGTTTCCTCCACGCAGTCCACTGTCCGCTGGATCTTGGACTTGGAGCTGTCCCCCATGGAGTACACGCTGTTGAATTTCCCAGCCTTAAAGGAGGTATAATCCGGCACATAGCTGTCCCGGGGAATCTGCAAAATGTTGATGGTATTGGCGGCGATGTCGCACACTGCCAGCATATTCACGTCCGTATTGGATCTGCCCTCGTCAAAGCCGCAGAACAAAATGGTGAACTGTCCTTCTACCAGCTGATCCAGATCCAATCCGTCGTCCAGGGTGCTGTCCACCTCACTGCGCACTTCATAAGAAGAAGTCTTGGAAGAAAGCTCCCCCTCCATGCTCTCCAGAGGCTTGGAATCCTTGAACATCTGCATCAGGGAAATCTGTTCCCCATCTACCTTGATAAAGGGAATATACAGCACCATACAGATGATGATCACCAGAGCGCCGATCACTGCGCCCACGGCTCCCAGCTTTTCTCCGATGGTCATTCTTTTGCGTCGGCGGCTTCTGTATTCCATCTTGCCCCCACCGGAGCGCTTCTGTGTCCTTTTTGCCATGTTTCTATTTCAGATCCGCTGCGCAGATCTGCTCTCCTTTCCCTTGCTTTGCAACTGCCCGTCACGTCTTCGTCTTGTGATGCTTCTCCTGCTTCTCACAGAAAATATACTGATTGTAAGCCTCAACTGTAACCGGAGGCAGATATCCGCCCTTTTTCAGTGTGGTTTCCATGGAGAACCGTATCCCCTCCAGCATGGCGGCGTTGATGCTGGTCAGACAAAGCTGCCGCATCTGCTCCACGCCATCATAGGTACGATCCTCGGAGATCAGATCCGCCAGGTACACGATCTCCTCCAGCCGGGTCATGCCGGCTCTGCCCACTGTGTGATACCGAACAGCATTCAGCACATCCGGATCCGTCACTCCCATGCGCACCTGAAGAAAGTACGCACCGGCAATGCCATGCCACACGGGCTTGGTGACAAGCTCCTCCTTGGAAACTACGAAGCTGCTTGCCCGAACCAGTTCCTCCTGTTCCTCCGCAGGCAGTTCCTTGCACACATCATGCATCAGCCCGGCAAAGTAGGCTTTTTCCGGATCCTCTCCGTAAAGCTCTGCCAGGCGCTGTGCCTCATGGGCAACGTTCAGCGAATGGGTATACCGTTTTTTAGAAAGGCGTGCCTTCAGGAACGCCCTGTTTTCATCAAAATGATACAAGCGATCACCTCAAACAATGCTCTCACCGCTGCACACACCATACAGTCTGTGCAACATTATATATTGTACTACGTTTTCCGGCAAATAGCAAGAAAATTTTCGGCAAAGCTCAATTTTGTGACGGATTTGTGACGAAGACATGGGAAGCGGCTTGGCATGCACCACTGTGACCTGTCCATAGGAGGAAAGCTCCGCCGCCTTCTGGCGCAGTACATCCTCCGGTTCCGTGCCCCGGGATACGCAGAGCAATCCTGCAAGGGTCAGGATCTCCTGCCAACAGTACCAGCTGTCGAAGCTCAGCAGCATATCGCTGCCGGTCAGCAGGAACAGGGCATCCTCCGGGAAACAACTGTGCAAATACCGCAAGGTCTCCACCGTATAGCTTTTGCCCGGTTTGGTCAGCTCATAATCGCTGACCTCCAGCCAGGGATAAGGCTCCGCTGCCAGCCGGCACATGGCAAGCCGGTCGGCAGCAGGGGCATAGGCATCAGAGGATTTATGAGGCGCCGTGCCGGAAGGCATCAGCAGCATCCGATCCAGTCCGCACTGCTGGTGAACCGTCTGTGCCAGATGCAGGTGTCCGTTGTGGATGGGATTGAAGCTGCCGCCAAACAGGGCAATGCGGCTCATTTCAGATCAATGACCGGCTTTTTCGGATTGCGCCGGTACAGCACGAACCGGCTGCCGATGACCTGTACCACCTCAGAACCGGTCTGCTCTGCCAGCTGCTCCGCAGCCTCCCGGGCGGTGTAGCCGGAATTCTCCAGCACCCGCAGCTTAATCAGCTCCCGGGCACGAAGAGCATCGTCAGTCTGTGCCACCAGGGTGTCGCTGATGCCCCCCTTGCCCACCTGAAAAATCGTGTCCATACTGTTTGCCATTCCCCGCAGAACGGCACGCTGTTTGCTTGTCAGCATACTGTACCCCTTTCCTGTTCCAAATACCCATACACCTGCCGGAGGGCATCCGCCCGGTGACTGACTGCGTTCTTCTCCTCCGCCGTCAGTACCGCAAAGCTCTTGCCCTGGTACCGGAATACCGGGTCATAGCCAAAGCCATTCTCCCCCTCCGGCACCATGCCGATGATACCCTCTACCTTGCCAAGAAAGCTGTGGGCATCGCCCGTTGCGTCAATATAGCACATGGCGCACAGAAACCGGGCAGTGCGCTGCTGCTCCGGCACACCGGAAAGCTCCTGCAACAGCTTTGCACAGCGGTCTGCGTCCGTGGCGTTTTCCCCGGCGTACCGATGGGAATACACCCCCGGTGCCCCGTTCAGTGCATCCACCGCCAGACCGCTGTCATCCGCCAGCACCGGCTTCCCGGTCTTTTCATAAAATGCCCGTGCCTTCAGCTCCGCATTCTCTGCAAAGGTGGTGCCGGTCTCCTCCACATCCAGCTGCACCCCTGCCTGGGACTGGGACAGTACCTCAATGCCCAGGGGACGCAGCATCTGGGAGATCTCCCGCAGCTTGTTCTGATTATTCGTCGCCAGTATGATCTGCTTCATTTGCCTGCTCCTCTCCCTTGTCCGTCCGTTCAAACAATGCAGTTACAAAGCTGCGGCTGTCAAAGGGCTGCAAATCGTCGATCTGCTCTCCCACACCGATGAGCTTCACCGGAATGCCCAGCTCGTTCTTGATGGAAATCACAATACCGCCCTTTGCGGTGCCATCCAGCTTGGTCAGCACGATGCCGGTAATGTCCGCCACCTCGTTAAACAGCCGTGCCTGGTTGACCGCATTCTGCCCGGTGGTGGCATCCAGCACCAGCAGGGTTTCCACGGCGCAGCCCTCCGCCTGCTGACTGATGATCCGGTTGATCTTCCGCAGCTCCTCCATCAGATTCTTTTTATTGTGCAGCCGACCTGCGGTATCGCAGATCAGTACATCCGTTTTTCTCGCCTTTGCAGCGGTCACAGCGTCAAACACCACTGCCGCCGGGTCGGAGCCCTCCGCATGCTTCACCAGATCCACCCCGGCACGCTGAGTCCAGACCTCCAGCTGATCAATGGCAGCTGCCCGGAAGGTATCCGCTGCTGCCACCAGCACCTTTTTGCCCTGCTGTTTGTACTGATGACACAGCTTGCCGATGGTGGTGGTTTTGCCGGCGCCATTGACCCCGATCACCAGAATGATGGAGGGCGTGGTAGACAGATCCAGTGCCACATCCTCTCCCATCATTTCGGAAATGATCTCCTGGATCAGCTCCATGATCTTTCCCGGATCCGTCACGCCTTGCTCCTTGACCCGCTTGCGCAGCTTTTCACAAATCTCCACAGAGGTTTCCACCCCCATGTCGCTCATGATCATGGTTTCCTCCAGCTGTTCAAACAGATCCTCATCGATCTTGGTAAAGGAATTGACCACCCGTTGCATACCGCTGATCATGGATTCCTTGGTTTTCCGCAGTCCCTCTTTGATTTTACTGAATAATCCCATATGTGTACCTCCTTACGCCTGTGTCGTGGTGTCCAGATCCGGCTGTTCCAGCTTCAAGAGCCTGGAAACGCCGTCTGCCTGCATAGTCACGCCGTACAGCACATTGGCTTCCTCCATGGCACTGCGGCGGTGAGTGACCAGAACAAACTGGGTATGCTCCGTGAACCGGTGCAGATACTGCGCATACTTGCGCACATTTGCTTCATCCAGCGCTGCATCAATCTCATCCAGAATACAGAAGGGCGCCGGACGCAGCTTCAAAATCGCAAAATAAATACAGATTGCCACAAAGGACTGCTCGCCGCCGGACAGGGAAATCAAATTCTTGATGACCTTGCCAGGAGGCGCCACACTGATCTCGATGCCGGATTCCAGTACATGCTCCGGGTCTGTCAGAATCAGCTCCGCGTGGCCACCTCCGAACAGTTCCTTGAAAATAGCCTTGAAATTTTCATTGATCCGCACAAAGCTTTCCGCAAAGATCCGGCACATATCCTCCGTCAGGGATTCGATCAGCTTTTCCAGTTCCCGCTTGGAGCCGGTCACATCCGCCACCTGTGCGGACAGGAAGGTGTACCGTTCGGATACCTCCCGGTACTCCTCAATGGCGCCCACGTTCACATTGCCCAGTGCCTTGATCTTTCCCTTGATCTGTGCCAGGGTCTGCTGCGCCTTTTGCAGATCCTCCAAAGGCTCCGCCAGCTGCTCCGCCTCCGAACGGGTCAGCTCATAGGTTTCCAGCAGCTGCATGATCAGACTGTCGTAATCCTTCTGGGCTGTGATCTTCCGCTCATCAATCCGCATCGCCTCTCCGGCACGCTTTTCCTTGGCTTCATTGATAGCACGCATTCCCTCCCGCAGCTGATTGATGTACTGCTGCTGGCTGTCATGCTGCCCCTGGAGCCGGGTGATCTCCTGTCTGCATGCTTCCGTTTCTGCCTGCATCCGGGACAGGGTTTCCTGGCTGCGGGCAATCGCCTGCTCCTTCTGTGCGATCAACCGCTCCGCTTCTTTCAGCATTGCATGCAGCTGAGCTGCCCGGCTCTGGGACTGCTCTGCCGACTGCTGCATATTCTCCAGCTCCCGGCGGGCAGACTCCTGATCCTTCACGCATTCCATCTGCCCCAGCTTCAGCTTGGCAAGCTGTGCGGAAAGTGCTTCTCTTGCCTGCTGCAAGCCGCTGCGCAGATCCTGTTGGGCAGAAAGTGCCTGTTCCTGCCGGGCAATGCTCTGATCCACCTGCTCCAATGCCCGGGTGGCTTCCGCCAGCAGCTGTTCCTGTCGAGCAAGACTCTGCTTTGCCTGCTCCACCCGTTCCTGCTGGGTGGCAGCCTGCTGTCGGGCGGATTCCGCCAGTGCCTGCTTGGCAGTACGATCCGCCGTCAGCCGGATAACCTCCGTCTGTGCCTGGGACAGCGCATCCCGGGTGCTGTCCAGATCGAACCGCAGCTTATCGGTTTCCGCCTTCAACCGCTCCCCGGCAGCCCTCTGACCCTCCTGCTCTGCGGTCAGGGCTTCGATCTCCGTCCCCAGGGTATCCAGCTCATTTTTCCGGGTGATCACCCCGCTGGAATGGGCGGCGGAGCCACCGGTAAAGGAGCCTCCTGCATTGATGACCTGCCCGTCCAGGGTCACGATCCGGAACTTATAGCCAAACCGTTTGGCGATGACCGTGGCACAGTCAATGTCCTCCGCAATGGCAATCCGTCCCAGTAAGGAACGGAATATTCCCTCGTATTTTGCGTCACAGGCAACCAATTCCGCCGCCAGTGCCACAAATCCCTCCATACTGGATAGATTCGGCTCGTGCAGCAGATTTCCCCGGACGGAGGTCAAGGGCAGGAAGGTGGCTCTGCCGGCACGCTGCTCCTTCAGATAACGGATGCAGCGCTTGGCAATGTCCTCGTTTTCCACAATGATATTCTGCATGGCAGCACCCAGTGCGGTTTCGATGGCCACCCCGTATTCCGGCTTCACGCTGACCAGTTGTGCCACACTGCCGTGAATGCCGCTGATCCTGCCGCTTTTTCCGGCACGAAGAATCTCCTTGATGCTCCGTCCAAAGCCCTCCATGCTGTTTTCCAGATCCTGCAACAGCCGTCTGCGCTGCTGCTTTTCCCGCAGCCGCAGGGTAGCAGCCTCCCAGTCCTTCCGCTGCTGGGCGAGCTTCTGCATCTTGCTGTCGTACAGCCGCTGATAGCCTCCCAACCGGTTTTCCTGCTCCCGGATCCGGTTCTGCGCCTGCTCCAGTTGCCTGGACAACTGCTCCAGGGCAGCCTCATAGGCTGCGAACTGCTCTGCCTGCCGGGCGGCAGTATCCTCGCCCCCCTCCAGGGTCTGCTTCAGCTGGGTGATCTGCTCCCGGGCGGCCTGCTGGGTAAAGCGATGCTGACTCTGCTCCAGATATAGGGCATTCACCGCACTGCCTGCTTCGTCATATGCCTTGCCGGCGGCAGCTGCCTCCTGCTCCTGGGCTGCGAATGCCTGCTGTGCCTCCTGGATCTGTGCCGCAAAGTCCTTTGCGTCCTGCTCCAGCTTTGCGATCCGCTGTTGCTGTGCCCGGATGCGCTCTGTCAGCTCTGTTCGGGAAAGCTGCTCTGCCGCATGACTTTCCTCCGCTTGGGCAATCTGCGCCCGGCTGTGCTGAATGTCATTTTCACTGACTGCGATATCCGCCTTTACAGCGGCGCTGTTCTGCTCGATCTCCAGGATCTGCCCCCGAAGCCGTTCCACCCCCATGGCGCTTTCCTGCATCCGGGTGTAGCCCTCTGAAATCTTGGCTTCCTCCCGGTCAATATCGTTTTGCAGATTTTCATATTCCGCCGCTGCCACCAGAGCCTCCTCCGACAAGGCATCCAGCTTCCCCCGGAGGGTATCCAGCCGGTTCACCCATACGGAGATTTCCAGGCTCTTGCGCTGCTGGGCAAGCTCCAGGAATTTTTCCGCCTTGCCGGACTGGATCCGCAAAGGCTCCACTCGGCCCTCCAGCTCCGACACAATATCCGTCAGCCGCACCAGATTTTCCTGGGCTGCATGAAGCCGCCGCTCCGCCTCCTGCTTTTTATAGCGAAATTTGGAAATACCGGCAGCCTCCTCGAAGATATCCCGGCGCTCATTGCTCTTGGCGCCTACGATCTCCGCAATGCGGCCCTGTCCGATGATGGAGTAGCCGTCCCTGCCCAGACCCGTATCCATGAACAGCTCGTTGATGTCCTTGAGCCGTACATTCTTGCCGTTGATCTGGTATTCGCTTTCCCCGCTGCGAAACAGCCGCCGGGTCACGCTGACTTCCCGATCCTCCGACGCCAGCTCCCCCTGTTCATTGTCAATGGTCAGGGTCACCGCCGCAAAACCGACAGGCTTTCGAGCCTCAGTACCGGAAAAAATAACGTCCTCCATCTTGTTGCCCCGGAGGGTCTTGGTGGATTGCTCCCCCAGCACCCAGCGCACGGCGTCGCCGATGTTACTTTTTCCGCTGCCGTTCGGTCCCACTACAGCAGTCAATCCTTTGTCAAAGCTCAGCTTGATTTTATCAGGAAAGGATTTAAACCCCTGAAGCTCAAGTGATTTCAAGTACATGCAAGTGTTTCCTTTCTATGAACAGATGCGCCCGGTTCCCATATGCATTCCTCCATGCCGCATGCCGGATCCTGTATCAGCCGCAGCACTGCCCCCTGCTGTGCAAACCACGCCCGGTTACAGCCCTTATGGCCAATGCTCCGGCTCAGTGCCGCAGGATGCACCCGGAATACATAGATGCGCCCCGGCTCCGGCGTGCCGATCTGCGCCTGCATCCGGCGCAGCAGTCTGCGGCTTTCGCAAAGCTCCCGGAAGGCTGGATGGTAATACCCGGCGATCCGGTTTTCCGATACCCCGTCCTGGGCATGGAGCCCACAGCGGATCACCCGGATCCCGGCGGCGGCGCATTCCTCCAGCAGCCGGGCGCACAGGTCGATCATGTCCGAAAGAGGCAGCATGGGATATGCCCCCTCCGCATACAGCCGGGCAAGCCTGGTGCCGGGCAGCACCACTGTGGGGTAGATCCGCATGGTGTCCGGTTTCATGGCAATGCACCCTCTGCCGGTGGCAAGATCCGTTTCCGGGGTACTGCCATACAGCCCGGTCATCATCTGTAAGCCCAGTTCCATGCCCTGTGCCCGGACGCATGCGGCAGCCCGGTACACATCCCGGGCGGTATGCCCCCGTTCGTTCACTTCCAGTACCGGATCCCACAGGCTCTGTGCTCCAAGCTCCACAGCTGTCACCCCGTAGGACGCCAGCAGCGCCGCCGTTTCCCTGTCCATGTAATCCGGCCGAGTGGAGATCCGGATACCCCCTGCAAGCCCATCCCGCAAAAAGGGCTGCACCGCCTCCAGCAGTTCCAGCATGTAATCTCTGGGCAAAGCGGTAAAGCTGCCGCCGAAAAAAGCGATCTGGGTATGCGCCGAATCCCCCATAGAGGGCAAGGCATTCCGACATAGGGCAGTCACCTCCTCCGGAGAGGGAGCATGGACGCTGCCGCTGATGCAGTGCTGGTCGCAGAAGCTGCACCGATGGGGACAGCCCAGGTGGGGAATGAAAATCGCCAGGTTTTTATGCTTCATAGCCCATCAGAACCAGCGCTTCCTTTGCCGCCATCTGTTCGGCTTCCTTTTTGCTCCTGCCGGTGCCGGTGCCGATCACGTTGGAGTTCAGGCACACGTTCACCACGAATGCCTTGTTGTGATCCGGGCCGGTCTGCTTGACCAGCATATATTCCACCTTCTCCTCCGGATTCTGCTGGACGATTTCCTGCAGCACAGTCTTGTAATCTGAAAAGGCTGCTGTCCGGCGGCTGTCAATATCCTCCGGGATAAAGCCCAGCACATAGGGAGTTGCCGCCTCCAGCCCACCATCCAGGAAAATGGCGGCAATGACCGCCTCAAAGGCATCCGCCAGAATGGAGGGACGGGTTCTGCCCCCGGTGTTTTCCTCCCCCTTGCCCAGCAGGATCGCATCCCCCAGCCGGATCTTCTGTGCGAACACATGCAGGGATTTTTCACAAACCAGGCTTGCCCGGATCTTGGTCAGCTCCCCCTCCGGCAGATGGGTAAAATGCTTGAACAGGTACTGGGATACCACAATGGACAGCACACTGTCCCCCAGAAACTCCAGCCGCTCATTGCTGTGGCGCAGCTTCTTCTTTTCGTTGGCGTAGGAAGAATGGGACAGCGCCTCCTGCAGCAGTTGCTTATTGTGGAAGGTGTAGCCGATGATCTGTTCAAATTCTTCCAAACTCAGGGTATTCCCTGCCTCATGCTCTTTCAATTTTCTTCTCCTCCATAGCCTGCAGCGCCGCAACCGATGCGGTAAGTGTCTCTATCATTTTCTCATCCGCACAAGCCTTTGCCTGCCGGATGGCATTGTAAAACGCCCGGGCATCCGAACTGCCATGGGCTTTGATCACGGGCTTTGCGATCCCCATCAGCACAGCGCCGCCCACCTCGCTGTAATCCATCTGTTTTTTGAACGCCTTGATCCGGGGCAGCACCAATGCTGCGGACAGCTTGCCGCTGACTCCGCTGAACACGTCCTTGAGCTTATGTGCAAAAAAGGAACCCATGCCCTCATACAGCTTCAGGATCACGTTCCCCGTAAAGCCGTCGGTAACGATCACATCATACTCGCCTCCGGGGATCTCCCGTGCCTCCAGGTTGCCCCGGAAGTTGACCGGTGCCTCCTGCAGCCGGTGATAGGTCTCGATCTCCAGCTCTCTGCCCTTGGTATCCTCCGAACCGATATTCACAAGACCCACCGCCGGATTCTCCACGCCCATGACGTTCTTCATGTAGGCACTGCCCATCAGAGCAAACTGCACCAGCATCTCCGGCCGGCAGTCCGCATTGGCACCGCAGTCGATGAGCATGCTGACTCCCTTTGCTGTGGGGAGCAAAGGCGCCAGTGCCGCACGCTTGATGCCGGGGCTGCGCTTTGCAAGGAAGGTAGCACCTACCACCAGAGCACCGGTACTGCCGGCGGATACGAAAGCATCCCCCTGGTCATCCCGCAATGCCCACAGTCCCACCGCCATAGAGCAGTTCTTGTGGGCTTTCAGGATGGAGGTAGGCTCCTCGTGCATCTCGAATGCCTCGTCGGTGTGCAGGATCCGGATCTGTTCCAGAGATGTGCCCTGCTCCTCAGCCGTTTTCCGGATGATCTGCTCATCCCCCACCAGAGTGATCTCCACCCCCAGTTGCTGCACCGCCATGGCAGCGCCCTGGATCACTGCCTGGGGAGCGTGATCTCCGCCGAATGCGTCTACAATGATATTCATCTGGTCAAACACCCCATTCCGTTCCAGTCTGCGCCGCATCCTCCGTCAGCAATGCCTCCAGTGCCTGCATGCCCCGCTGTGCCAGCGCCATGTATTTTGCTTTCTTGTCCCGGATCCGCTCCGGCAGCTCCGGCAGGATCCCCATATTTGCCCCCATGGGCTGAAATTTCTCGTTGTAGCTGTCGCTGACATGTGCCGCCAGCGCCCCCAGCATAGTCTCCCGTGGCAGATGCAGCGGCGGCTTCCCCTGTACAGCCCGGACAAGGTTCAGTCCGGCAACCAGTCCGCTGCCGGCAGATTCCATATACCCCTCCACGCCGGTAATCTGTCCGGCAAAATACAGATCCGGGTTTGTCCGCATGCAATACGTATCCGTCAGCAGCCGGGGACTGTTCAGAAAGGAATTCCGGTGCATGACTCCATAGCGCATAAACTCCGCATGGGCAAGTCCGGGAATCATGGAAAATACCCGTTTCTGCTCTCCGAATTTCAAATTGGTCTGAAATCCCACCAGATTATACAGAGTGCCCTCCCGGTTTTCCTTGCGGAGCTGCACCACTGCATAGGGTCGCCGCCCGGTATGGGGATCCGTCAGTCCCACCGGCTTCAGCGGACCGAACCGCATAGTATCCGCCCCACGCTTTGCCAGCACTTCAATGGGCATACAGCCCTCGTACACCCGGAATGCCGCCTTGTCGAATTCCTTCAGGGGAGCAGACTCCGCCCCGATCAAGGCTTCATAAAACGCCTCATACTCCGGCTTTTCCATGGGGCAGTTGATGTAATCCGCATCTCCTCTCCCGTACCGGGAGGCGTAGAATATGCGGCTTTCGTCCAGACTTTCCCGGGTGACAATGGGGGCGGCAGCGTCATAAAAGCTCAGCTGCTCCCCACAAATCAAAGCGATCTCCCTTGCCAGGGTATCCGCCGTCAGAGGACCGGTAGCAAGAATGACCTTCCCCTCCGGGATCCGCTCCACCTCTTCCTCACAAATCATGATATTCGGGTGTGAGCGGATTTTCTCCGTTACCATCCGGGAAAACGCATGCCGCTCCACCGCAAGAGCGCCCCCAGCCTCCACTGCGGTTGCCTTTGCACAGGGCACCAGCAGGGAGCCCAGCCGTTCCATTTCCGCTTTCAACATGCCGGGGGCAGAATCCAGCCGGGACGCCTTCAGAGAATTAGAGCACACCAGCTCTGCAAAGGTGTCCGCATGGTGGGCAGGAGTATGCTTCTTTGGCTTCATGTCATACAGAGCCACCGACAGACCTGCCTGGGCGATCTGCCAGGCAGCCTCACAGCCGGCAAGCCCGGCACCGATGACCCGGATCATTCCTTCAGGCTCCGCTCAAAGCCGCAGCCGGGCTTTTCGCATACCAGCTTACCGGAACGCCCACCCTTCTTGAACAGGGTACAGCCACACTTGGGGCAGGTATCCTCCACCGGGGTGCTCCAGGTCATGAAATTGCAGTTGGGGTAGTTGTCACAGCCGTAAAAGCTTCTGCCCTTCTTGGATTTTTTCAGCACGATCTTCTTGCCGCACAAAGGGCAGGTACCCTTGGTTTCCTGAACGATCTTCTTGGTGTTCCGGCACTCCGGGAATCCGGGGCATGCCAGGAACTTGCCGAATCTGCCGATCTTGATGACCATCTTCTTGCCGCACAGCTCGCATACCACATCGGTCTCCTCGTCCGGCACCTTTACCCGCTTGCCCTCCATGGCAACCTCCGCCTTGGACAGGGTTTTTTCAAAGTCATCGTAGAATCCATGCAGCATGGATACCCAGTCGCAGTCCCCATGCTCCACCCGGTCCAGATCCGTTTCCATCTTCGCCGTGAACTTGGCATCCACAATATGCTTGAAATGCTCCTTCATCAGCTCGGTGATGACCTCACCCAGTGCGGTGGGCCGCAGCTGCTTGCCGTCCCGCTCCACATACAGCCGGGACAGGATGGTGGTGATGGTGGGGGCATAGGTACTCGGTCTGCCGATGCCGTTTTCCTCCAGTGCCTTGATGAGGGTGGCTTCGGAGTATCTTGCCGGAGGCTGGGTAAAATGCTGGTTCCCGTCCAGGCTCTTGACCTTCAGCAGATCTCCCTGCTCCAGAGGAGGCAGCACCTTGTTGTCCTCTGCGTCTGCGTCCTTGGATTCCTCATACAGCACCGTAAAGCCCTCAAACTTCACAGAGTAGCCGGATGCCTTAAAGCCGCAGTTTCCGGCAGTAATATCCGCAGAAACCGTATTCAGCTGGGCGTTTGCCATCTGGCTGGCGATGAACCGCTCCCAGATCAGCTTATACAGCTTGAACTGATCCGTCGTCAGACTGTTCTTCACCCGCTCCGGCGTCAGATCCGGCATGGAGGGACGAATGGCCTCGTGGGCGTCCTGGGCATTCTTCTTGGACTTGAACACCCGGGGCGTGGGGGGCAGATACTGCTTGCCGTAGGTCTGCTCAATGTATGCAGCCGCAGCAGCCTTTGCCTCGTCGGAAATACGCAGGCTGTCCGTTCTCATGTAGGTGATCAAACCCACTGCGCCCATGCCCTCAATCTCCACGCCTTCGTACAGCTCCTGGGCAGCCTTCATGGTGCGCTTAGCCTGGAAGCCCAGCCGCCGGGAGGCGTCCTGCTGGAGGGTAGAGGTAATGAAGGGGGGCGCAGGCTGCTTGTTAGTGACCCGCTTCTTGACCCCGGCAACCGTAAACTGCGCCTGCTCCAGGGTCTGGAGGATGCCGTCGGTCTGCTCCTTGGTGGCAAGCTCTGCCTTCTGCCCGTCGATGGTTGCAAGCTTTGCCGCAAACACCTTCCGGCTGGAGGGGGCGGTGAGCTTTGCGTCAATGGACCAGTATTCCTGGGTCTTAAATGCCC
>ERZ1673695.1044-NODE-1044-length-32595-cov-14.308697_pt1 | contig 32595 bp, 32 predicted proteins | sample MGYA00580225_ERZ1673695 | MGnify/ENA primary metagenome ERZ1673695 (study PRJEB41218, sample SAMN15661739) | gut metagenome | host: Homo sapiens | place: Canada: London | collected 2015-08-20/2019-03-30 | study: EMG produced TPA metagenomics assembly of... | reverse complement strand
AAAAGTAAGTATATTATTTTTTCGCCGAATCGTCAACCCTTTTGAACTGCTTTTTTATAAGGACGCCAGACCTCGTGCATTTGGCTTTTTTACTCTTATCACTGACATTACTGACATCGATGCTTTATATTTTTTATGAATTTACAAGTATCTTCCTCGCACACAGCGATGCGAATTTTTCCCACGCTAATGAAGCCCCTTAAAAACAAGAATGCGGGGAAGGCAAGCCTTCCCCGCTGCGTTAGAGCGAAAATATTTTTCGCGGCTAGTAGCCGGTCTTGTCCGAATGGCGCTGAAGCATCGCCATGTTGTTGTTTACCTTTTTGAGGTAGTTGTGCGCGATGCCGCCGTAGTAACGGTTGAGGGCTTTCTGCACTGTCCCGTAGGCACTCATGTAGCGCGACAGGATAAGAACCCCCGCCTCTACGCCGCGCTCGGGATCGAACATGTGGTCGCGGGTCGGAGCGATGCCCTTCGCGCGCAGCATTCCGTTATGCACCTTCCACATGACCTGCATTACCCCCAGCGCTCCCGCTTTGCTCTGCGCCGAAGGGTTAAAGCGGCTCTCCGCCTTTGCGATACTGACGACGAGATCCGAGGACACGTTGTATTTGACGCTGTAAAATACCAGCGCGCAGGCCTCTCTCCAGGCTGTTTTTGCGGAAATTTTGGGATTTACCTTTCTTATAAAGGCCGCTACGTTCGCAACTTTCTTCTGTTTAGCGGGAGCGAGCGTACCCAGCTTGTTGAGTGTGCTGAGCGGATGCTCTTCCTGCCAGACCCCTATGTGCTGCTCGGTCAGCCCCTGGTGTTTCAGCGCGGTATAGATAGATTTGTCAAACGGCGCTGGGGATTTTTCCTGCGGAGTCTCTTTCGGGCTTTCGCCAGTCTCGGTCTGTTCGGTATAGACGACGGTCGTCTTGTTCTCCGTCATCACGACATTCTCTGTTAGAGCGGTTTCACTAACTGTTGTAATTACTGTGCCGTCCGAGAGGGTGCTATGTGTTTTCGGTGATGATTCCGTACTGCTCATTCCGGCCTTCGGGTGCATTATTACCGAAATGAAGAGCAGGAGCATCACTGCGATCTGCGACAGATGAAAATGCCGCTTTTTCATTATTTTTCGCATATTGACCTCCTTGCGAGTTTGGAAACGCGGAAAGTAATATCAAAAAATTTACGGTTTAAATTTTCTGAATAGTGCTGTCCGCGGGCACTCTTAACGCATGAAATATGATAACGGCAAGAGTCAATAAGTCAAGCTCAAAATAATAAATACCGTGCTTTCAAATGTTACATCAACGTATAACTTTAAATAATAGGTTGATTATAGGTGTTAAACGACAATTTTATTAAAGATCAACGACAGTCAGCCTTTATTTTTATTGCAGGCAAGCAGCAAAATACCGCAGAAAAGTATGCCTACGCCAAGCGAAGCTATCCATGAGAGACGTTCGCCAAGCAGCACTGTGGAGAGGAGCCAGGCGGTGAGCGGCTCGGAGAGCGACAGTGTGTAGGCCGTCCCAAGTTCAATATTTTGTATTCCAATAGTAAATAATGTGTACGGGATGATGGTGCTGAGGAAGGTCAGCAGCGCCATGCAGAGGGCGCCGCGCGGCTCAAGCATCCAGGAGATGTCACCGGCAAGCAGCCACGGCAGCGCCATGAGGCCGCTTACGGCGCTGACGACCGCAATAACGTCATATGGGTCACGCTTTATGAGGCGCAGCCCCACTCCCTCGAGCGCGTAGGAGAGCGCGGCGTTGAAGGCGAGAAAGACGCCGAGGACGGAGACGGAGAGGGCGCCGGTGTTGCCGCCCAGTACGAGCATGACGCAGCCGGTCACCGCCAGTATGGTGGCGGCGTACCAGCGCCACGGCAGCTGTTCTTTAAATAGTATCCGTCCGAAGATGCCCGCGACCGGCGGGGCGCTGCCGATCGCCACCATCGTGCCGACGGCGACGCCGGTGAGACGCACGGCGGAGAAAAAGGTGAGCTGATAAGCGGCAAGCCCCGCAGCGGCAAGCAGTACGCCCTTCACGCTCCAGCCGCCGCGGAATAATCCGCCCCTCTTTTTTATCAGCATATATATAAGAAGCACGACGCCCGCGAAGACGACGCGCGCCGCGCCGATGGAGAGCGAGGAGGCCCCCTTCGGCGTGAATGCCTGTATCGTTCCTGTCGTGCCCCAGCACATTCCCGCCGCGATGACGCATAGTGTTCCCTTTAGGGTATTTTTCGATATCTTCATGGCTCTGTCACGCAAAGCCCGTTTAGCGTCAGCCGGCGCCCGCCGACATGCGGCGCACAGGATGGGCGATATCCGGCAGCAGCTCCCAGATGATTTCACGTTTATCTTTGACGGCGGCGAGCGCCTCTTCCGAGAGGGTCCATATCTCAAAGGGTTCGGCACCCGCCGTGAGCGCCGTGCCAAACCTCGCAAGCCTCTCACACCGTGCGGCGGCCTGCTGTTCGCTCTCTGATACGAGCAGCAGCTGGCAGATGCTGTCCTGTTCCTGGGTATCTATATCAAAGAAATCGGGCATCATAACGAGGCGCTGGAATGTCACCCACCGTCTGAATCTGCCGATCTCGCGCAGCTCCTCCGCCTCGTCGCCGCTGTCGAAGCTGAAGAGGAAGCGGTCGGTGTTGATGAGCCGCAGCGGATCGTTTGGATGTCCCTTAAAATTCTCGTATTGCAGGTAGTCGTAGCGGCAGACGTAGAGGATATCGGGAGTGAAGGTGTCAACCAGCGCCCGTTTTTCCTCAAGCCATTGGGCTGACCTCTCGACGGCAGCGGCCATACGCTCTTTTCGTCCGCGAAGCCCGGAGAGGGAGAATTTTTCTTCCATCTCCCGCTCCTCTTTTCCCTCCATGTAGGGCCAGGTCAGTTCGCTGCCCGCCAAGCGGAAGAGTTCTTCGTCGGCGGTCCGCGGAAATATCTCCAGCACGGGCGAGGCGTAGTATTGTTTTATGCCCCAGCGCTGCAGGTGGGCGGCGTTAAGACGTTTGAGAAAGTTTCCCGCCCTCGCGGAGCGCGCGCGGTCCCGCGGAGCCTCTCCGGGTTTTTCTTCAATGAAGTTTTCCAGCGCAAGGTGTTTGAATTCGGCGACGCCGGCGTCGCTGAGCGAATAGACACCCGCCTCCTGCCGGATCAGCCCCTCTTTTACGAGCCTATCCAGCGCGGAGAGGTCCACGCCCTCCCGGGCGAGCATCTCCTCCGTCCAGCAGGGATAGAGGGAGTCAAAGAGGGTGATAAGCATCATGTTATCTATCATATTGCGGTGACCTCCGTCGTTTGATTTACCGTTATTAATGATATTATCTGTTCCCTCTTTGATAAAGCGACAATAATTAAAAGCGGCTGTGAGAAAAATTCACAGCCGTCCGCAGTGCATAGAGATGATGGCGGCCGCTACATCTCAGGGATCATACGTTTCGCGTATTCGATGAATTCACGCGCGGCGGGAGAGGCCTTCGCGAGCGAGGGCAGCGCGATGCCGAAATTTATGCGGCAGGGAGGGTCAAGCGGCAGGATTGCCACTTTGTTGAGCCTGCCTTTAGTTATCAGTTCGTTCATGATGCTCATGCCGAGACCGCATTCTATCATCGATATCGCGGCATAGTTTTCTATGGTGGAGAAGGCTATTTTAGGGGATATTCCCGCCTCTTCAAGGATGGCGGCGATATCCTCGTCCCGGCCCAGCGCCGGCATGATAAATTTTTCGTCGCGGCAGCGCGCGAGCGGATAGGAGGGGGAGGATGCCAACGGATGGTCGAGGGGCAGCACGGCGACGACGGGGTCGTCGCGAAGCGGTATCCAGGCGCATTTCATCTTCGGACGCCAGGTGTAGAAGCACATTTCAACGCTGCTGTCGTCAAGCCAGCCCTGGAGCTCCTGCCTGATGCCCTCGCGTATCTGGATCGCAACGCCGGGATAGTCGGCCTGAAAGGCCTTTATAACGTGCGGAAGCCATTGTATCGAGACGCTCGGATATGTGCCGATCGTGAGGCTGCCGCTTTTAACGCCGCGAATTTCCGCCATCGTATGCGCGAGCCGCTCGTTGCATTTGAGCAGCTCGCGGAGCGCGGGCGCGAGCCGCAGGCAGTTGTCGGTGGGAATGACGCCGCTCGTGCTGCTGATGAAGAGTGGGAAGCCAAGTTCGTTCTCAATCGCGGCGATCATGTGCCAGATGCCCGACGGAGTGTAGCCGTAGTCTTTGGCCACCTTCGAGAGGTTCCTGTAGTCTATCGCGTCCAGCAGTATTTTGCATTTTTTCAGGTCCATCTCTTGTCCCCCACACGCCCCGCAGCCGGCGCTTTCGCCCCTACCAGGGCAGCTTAACGACGATCTTTTTTATTTTACAGGGCGTATCCCCAACATTCGCCCCCGGACGGTGCCCGTCCCACGGCGCCAGCAGCACCGCCATTTCACGCGAGAGTTTCACGTTCTGTCCCTCTCCGCGGTAGAAGGCGATGTCGTCTTTTTCCGCATAGGCAACGGTCTCCGTCAGCTCCGCAAGCGGCGCGTAGCCAAGCAGCTCCTCCCCTTCGAGGACAAGCTGGAGGTCCCAGTATCTTTTATGGGCCTCAAAGGGTATCTCCTCCTGCGGCTTCGTCTCATATTCCCCGAAGCGCAGGTCAAGGGGCGCGAAGTCCATCTCTTTTAGCTCTTCAAAGCTTTTTTCACGCGCTGCCGAGAGAAATTCTGTCAGCTGGCTCACGCGCGGCATGTATTCCGGCAGTTCGGTGATGAAGCGCTCCACTGAATCATATATCATCTGTAGTCTTCCACCTTTCGTATAATCTATTTTATCTCTTCTATCTTTATGCTGAGCTCTTCCCATTCTTCGTAGAGCTCTTTTAGTGTCTCTTCCTTTTCTTTGAGTTCGATCATCAAACTTTGGATACGCTGGGAGTCCGCAAGCACCTCCGGCGAACAGAGCAGGCCGTTGATCTCCTCTTTGCGCGCCTCAACATCCGCGATCTCTTTTTCGCAGGCCGCGAGCCGTTCAACAAAATCTTTTTTCGCGCGGTAGAGGCGGTTGCGTTCTTCGGCCTCGGCGCGCCGCTGTTCCTTCGTCCTCGCCTCCTGGCGGCTCTCCGCGGCGCTGGCGCGCAGTTCGGCGGCAAGTTTTTCCGCTGGGTCGGCCTTCGCCGCGGGAGCCGGCGCTTCGCGCCCGGCTCTTTTCTCGATAAACCACGAATAGTTGCCGGGGTAGTCGTAGAGCTTCCCGTCGCGTATTTCAACGACACGGCTCACGAGGTCGTCGAGGAAGGCGCGGTCGTGGGAGACGATCAGGATAGTGCCGCCATACTGGAGCAGCGCCTTTTGGAAGAGCTCCTTCGTCCCGTAGTCGAGATGGTTCGTCGGCTCGTCAAGGATCAGCAGGTTGGATTCGGAGAGCAGCATTTTAAGCAGCCCCAGACGCGATTTTTCACCGCCCGAGAGGACGGAGACCGGCTTGTATATTTCATCGCCCGAGAAGAGGAAGGCTCCGAGCAGGTTGCGCTTCGCCCCTTCGAGCAGCTTTGAGCCGGTGTTGTTGACCTCCTGCCAGATCGTGCGGCTGTAGTCGAGGTTCTGGGCGCTCTCCTGCGAGAAGTAGGCCTTTTTGACGTTTAAGCCAAGCTCCGCCGTACCGGCTGTGGGCTCCTCGCTCTGGTTCAGCAGGCGCATCAGCGTCGATTTGCCCGCGCCGTTGACGCCGACTAGCGCGACGCGCTCCCCGCGCTCGATCACGAGATCCACATCCCGGAATACGGTATGGTCTCCATAGCTCTTCGCAAGCCCCGAGGCCCTTATCACCTCGCGGCCGCTGCGCGGGCTCTCCGAAAATTGAAAGTTCACGCTCTTTGAGGGGCCCTCCAGCTCCGTTATCTCCATTTTTTCCAGCTGCTTGATACGGCTCTGGACCTGGCGCGCCTTTGTCGCCTTGTAGCGGAAACGTTCGACGAAGCGCTGTATCTCGTCGATCTTCTCCCGCTGCTGCTCCCACTCGGCTTCGAGGCGCGCGCGGCGCTCCTCGCGCTCCGTGAGGAATTTTTCGTAGCCACAGGAGTAGAGGTTTATCCGGCCGTTCGCGAGCTCCGCCACCGAGGTGACCATGTTGTCAAGGAAACGGCGGTCGTGCGAGACGGCGATGATCGTGCCGCGGTAGTCGCGCAGCCACGATTCAAGCCATTCCATGCTCTCGGTATCAAGATGGTTCGTCGGCTCGTCAAGCAGCATGATGTCCGAGTGCGAGAGGAGCAGCGCTGCGAGCGCGATGCGCATCTTCCAGCCGCCGGAGAATTCGGAGGTGAGCCTTTCGGCGTCACGCTCCGGCGCGAAGCCCAGACCCTTGAGCACCTGCTTGGCCTCGACCTCGAAGCCAAAGCCGCCCTTGGATTCGAACAGCCGCTGCAGCCGCTCATGCTCGGAGAGCAGCCCCTTCACCGCCGGGTCGTTTTCGCCGAGCAGCGACATCCGCTGTTCACAGGCGGCAAGCTCGCGTGAAAGCTCAGTCAGTCCGGCGCGTTCCTTGAGATATTCTATGAGGGGCAGCTCTTTGATCTCCACAAGGTCCTGCGGCAGATAGCCGACGGCGTGCCCCTTGGGCATCGTGATGGTGCCCTCATGGTCGGCGCCCCCCGCCAGTACGCGCAGCAGCGTCGTCTTGCCCGCGCCGTTGTCGCCCACGAGACCGATGCGGCTTTTGGGCGTGATGAACCAGTCGATGCCGCGCAGGACCTCCTGTTCGCCGAAGTTTACCTTTAAATCTTTTATCTCAATCATCTTGTGATGACTTCCTCCATTTTAAATACAATTTATATATTATAGTTGGAACGGCCCACAAAGAAAATAGCGGCAAGCGCACCCGCGGTTCGCTCCCCGGGAAACCTTTATTCTTAGCGCAAAGCGTGGACGGGGAACTGAGCGTTCTGAATAGGAACTCCTTCAGCGTGGATAACTTGAGATATTTTTTACATTTCCGCACGATAAAAGATACTTTAAGCATTAAAATACGCTTGATTTTATGCTTAAGTGGTTGTATAAATGTATAAGTATGTTTTATCCCCCATTGGAAAGGGTTTTATATCATGGCTGAAACAAAAGAGTACCAGAAGATGAAAGATATATATGGCTCGCTTGTCTTTGACCAGAAGGAGATGAAGCAGCGCCTGCCGCAGGATGTCTTTGAAAATCTTGTCGGAGCGATGGAGGGACGGCAGAAGCTCGATTCCGGCATCGCCGACACGGTGGCGCTCGCGATGAAGGACTGGGCGGTCAGCAAGGGCGCAGACCATTGGGCCCACTGGTTCCACCCGCTCACCGAGCTGACGGCGGAGAAGCATACCGCCTTCCTCACAGCCGACGAGAACGGCAACCCGCTGAACTCTTTCCGCGGCAAGGATCTCATGCAGAGCGAGCCCGACGCCTCCTCGTTCCCCTCAGGCGGCACGCGCAGCACCTTTGAGGCGCGCGGCTATTCCGCCTGGGACCCGACAAGCCCCGCCTTCATCATTCGCTCACGCAAGGGCGGCACGCTCTGTATCCCCTCGGTTTTTATCGCCTATGACGGCTCGCCTCTCGACCTCAAGACCTTCCTGCTCCGTTCGATGCAGGCCGTCGAGAGCCGCGCCATGAAGATGCTGAAGCTCTTCGGCAACCGCGGCGTGCGCTACGTGCACGCGACGGTCGGCGGCGAACAGGAATTTTTCCTCCTTGACCGTCCCCGCGCGCAGAAACGTCCAGACATCCGCTTCTGCGGCCGCACCCTCGTAGGTTCGCCGCCGCCGCGCGACCAGAAGATGGAGGACCACTATTTCGGCGCGATCCCCACACGCGTCCTCTCATATATGGAGGACGTCCAGCGCGACCTTGCGCGCCTCGGCGTCGACCTCGCGACGCGCCACAATGAAAACGCGCGCTGCCAGTTTGAGTTCGCGCCGCAGTTCACCGAGGCCAACCTCGCCTGCGACCAGAACCAGCTGATAATGGAGACGATGCGCAAGATGGCCCGCCAGCATGAGCTGCGCCTCCTCTTCCACGAGAAGCCATTCCATGAAATGAACGGCAGCGGCAAGCACATCAACTTCTCGCTGGAGGACAGCGAGGGACGCAATCTGCTGAAGCCCTCGACAAACCACCGGAAGAACGTCATCTTCCTCTCGTTCCTCTCGGCTTTCATCCTCGGCGCGGCGAAACACTTCGGCCTGCTGCAGGCCTCTATCTCGACCCCCGGCAACATGTACCGCCTCGGCGGCCATGAGGCTCCGCCCTATATTATCAGCGTCTACCTCGGCGACGCCGTGGCGGGGATGCTGCGCGCGATCGAAGAGGGCGGCGGAGGCGACGGCATGAAGCAGACCAAGGGTACGCTCGACCTCGGACTGCCGAAGCTGCCCGATATCGTGGCCTTTGACAGCGACCGCAACCGCACAAGCCCGCTGGCCTTCACGGGCAACAAGTTTGAATTCCGCGCCCCCGGAGCCTCGCAGGCGATGGCGGTGCCGGTAATGTCGCTGCTCTCCGTCTGGGCCGCCGGACTTGAGGAGTTCCTCACCCTGTTCGAGGAGCACATAAACGGCGGCGAAGACCCCGTCGAAGCGGCGATCAAGACGATCCGCCGGGTATCCGAGATAAACAGGGATATCCGCTTCGAAGGCGACGCCTACACCGGCGGCTGGCACGCCGAGGCGGAGCGCCGCGGGCTTGTCAAGGCTCATACGATCCCCGAGGGTATCGACCTCTTTATGGAGCCCTCGACGCTGCAGATGCTCGAAGAGCTCGGCGTCTTCTCGAAAAAAGAGATGGAGGCCTTCCACACAATCAAGATGGAGAGCTTCGTAAAGAACATCGAAATAGAGATGTCCGTACTGCGTGACATGGTCTGGGAGGGGATACTTCCCGCCATCTCCAAGCAGCTCATCCTTGAGCGCGACTCCTTCGCCATCGCGGACGGCTTCGGCCTCCCCGGCACCGAGAGCTGGAAGAGGATCATCGTGAAGCTTGCCGAAGCGAAGATATCGCTCATTGAAAAGACCCGCGAACTGGCTGCGCTGCGCGAAAAAATGGCGGCGATGCCGACACGCGCGCACGCCGACGAAATTGTGAATTCAGCCGTCCCACTCATGAAAGAGATCAGGAAGACGGCAGATTCTATAGAGATTTTCCTTTCCGGCGAAAATATGCCTTACCCCAATTACAGGAACCTCCTCTCACTTTCGGCCTAGCGCCGACCCACCCCAAATGGCTCCCCAGCCAATTCGGCCGGGGGCCATTTTTACTGATTTATTTTTAGTTAATATAGTTCATATTAGACAAGTATTTTTACTTAAATCAATGTTATAATTAATGCTAGAATAAATATTCAGAATTAATTAGTATCCTACAAGATGTAGTGAGCCTTTTTGTCGTTTAATTTAGAAACGCAAAAACGCAAAATAAAGGGGGCATTTATATGCTGAATAAAGCGCCTGAACTGCAGAAACAGTATGGGTTGTTTATCAACGGAGAATGGCGGCCGTCAAGTGACGGGAAATACTTCAAGGCTCACTGTCCAGCCAACGGACAGGTGCTGGCCGAATGCGCGGAGGCAACGCGGGAAGACGTCGACCTTGCCGTAAGCACGGCTTGGGAGGCATGGAAGAGTTGGAAAGACGTCGCCCCGGCCAAAAGGGCTGATCTTCTGCTCAAGATCGCCGACGTGATTGACGCAAACAAAGAACATCTCGCGATGGTAGAATCGCTCAACAACGGCAAACCGATCCGTGAGACGATGGCCATCGACGTTCCCTTCTCGGCGGACCACTTCCGCTATTTCGCGGGAGCGGTGCGCACCGAGGAAGGCAGCGCGGCGATGCTCGACGAGAATACCATGTCGATAATTCTCCGCGAACCGATCGGCGTCGTCGGACAGATCGTACCTTGGAACTTCCCCTTCCTTATGGCGGCCTGGAAGCTCGCGCCGGTGCTCGCGGCGGGCTGCTGTACGGTATTCAAACCTTCGAGCCTTACTCCGCTCTCGGTGCTGGAGCTTGCGCGTCTCATCGGCGACATCCTGCCGCCCGGCGTCTTCAACGTCGTCACCGGCAAAGGTTCCAAGGCCGGACAGTTCATGCTGGAGCACGAGGGATTCAGGAAACTGGCCTTCACCGGTTCGACCGACGTCGGCGGAGACGTCGCGAAGGCGGCGGCGCACCGTCTGATACCTTCGACGCTGGAGCTCGGCGGTAAATCGGCGAACATCTATTTCCCCGACTGCAAATGGGACATGGCGATGGACGGACTGCAGCTCGGCATCCTCTTCAACCAGGGACAGGTCTGCTGCGCCGGTTCGCGCGTCTTCGTACATGAGGATATCTACGACCGGTTCATACACGACGCCGTGGAGGCCTTCAACGGCATCAAAGTCGGCATGCCGTGGGAGACCGAGACCCAAATGGGCAGCCAGATAGACAAAAACCAGGTCAAAAAGATCCAGGCCGCCGTCGATATGGGCGTCGAAGAGGGAGCACGCATCGCCTGCGGCGGACATCCCATCACCGAGGGAGATTTCGCGAAGGGCTCCTTCTATGCGCCGACGCTGCTGGTCGACGTGACAAACGACATGAGAGTGGCGCAGGAGGAGATCTTTGGCCCCGTCGCCTGCGTCATCAAATTCAAGACTGAGGAAGAGGTCGTCGCGATGGCCAACGACAATACCTACGGCCTCGGCGGCGCCGTCTGGACGCGCGATATCAACCGCGCGATAAGGGTCTGCCGCGGCATTGAAACTGGACGTATGTGGGTCAACACCTATAACTCAATACCGGCCGGCGCGCCCTTCGGCGGCTACAAGGCAAGCGGCATTGGGCGCGAGACACACAAGGTGATACTCGAGCACTACACACAGATGAAAAACATCATGATAAACCTCAGCGAGTCGCCAAGCGGCTTCTACCCGCAGGGTTAAAAGATTAAAAACTAAATAAAAACTAAAATACAAGCTCCTCCGCCTGCTCGAGGCGGGGGAGCTTGTATTTTGTCCTTAAAACAGAAAAAAGTTTTATAATAACTACTGTGCTATTATAAAAAGAGAGAGAGTTAATTTAAAGAATGGGAGGGTGAACACCCTATGCCCCTTACAGAAAGAGCCGTGTCCATGCTGGGAGCAATATTTTCTTCGTTAAAACACCGGGACTTCCGTATCTTCTGGATCGGGCAGTGCGTCTCGTTAATGGGAACCTGGATGCAGCGCACGGCGCTCATATGGCTCGTCTACACGATGACCGATTCGCCATTCCTCGTCGGACTCGTCGGCGTCGCGCAGTTCCTGCCGATGCTGCTCTTCACTCTCTTTGCGGGCGCGGTCGTGGACCGTTTCCCAAAACGTAAGATATTGATCGTAACGCAGTCGCTGCTGATGCTGCAGGCCTTCGCGCTGGCAATGCTGGCCTTCTTCAACTCCGAGCAGTACTGGCAGCTGCTCTTGCTCTGCGCCTTTCTCGGCATCACGACGACGATCGACATGCCGGCGCGCCTCTCGTTTTTCGCCGACCTGGTCGGCAAAGAGGATGTCATGAACGCCGTTTCGCTGAACTCATCGATCGTCAATCTCGCGCGCATCATCGGCCCCGCCGTCGCGGGGATCGTAATGATGAAATTCGGCGCGGCCGTCTGTTTCCTCATCAACGCGCTGAGCTTCCTCGCCGTCATCTACAGCCTGACGCGCATCGAGACGAAAGACAGCGTCGCCCCTCCCCAAAAGAGGAATATGTTGGAGGAGGTCAAAGAGGGGCTGGCCTATATCAAAAATGACGAAACTCTCTATCTCAACGCCGTCTTTCTCGCCATCGTCAGTACCTTCGCGATGAACAGCGAGGTCATCATCCCCGTATTTGCCAAGACCGTCCTCGGCATGGGCGCGGGAGCCTATACGAAGCTGCTGTCCGCGGCGGGCGCGGGATCGCTTGCCGGAGCCGTCACGATGGCCTCGCTCTCCAAAAAGGGTGTCAGAAAATGGATACTTCTCGTGGGAGCCGCCGCGACCCTTTCGGTACAGGTACTGATGGCGATCGCCTGGAACTATGCGCTGGCGCTGCTTTTCGTGGCGATGATCGGCTTCTTCAACCTCGTTTTCCTCAACGCGGGAAACTCCATCTTCCAGGTCTATGCGCCCGACAAATACCGCGGCCGCGTGATGAGCGTCTATTCCTTCCTCACCCAGGGCTCGCTGCCGGTCGGCAACTTCTTCGCTGGCACCGCGATGCAGGCGTTCGGAGGCTGGGCCGGCTATCCCGCCTGCGGCCTCACGGCCTTCATCTGCCTCGCGCTCTTCATGGGAAATAAAAAAGAGGTTGTGAAAGGCTGGTTCCGCGCCGCAAGCCTCCAGGAGTGAGAAGACATCACCTTATCGCTCGCTTAGCTCAGCAAGCGACGTTTCCATAAAAAGAAAGCGTGACAGAGAAACCCACCGCGCTTTCATATTATTCACCGACAGTGCGCCTATGCAAGCAGCCCTGCCACATCTATTCACGCGGTAAGACCGCGGAGATATTTCTTTGTCAGGCTCATGCTCTGTGAATCAATCTCAACCTTTCCCCTGCTGATACACCATTCGACCTCACATCCTCTAGCTATTATAGTCAGGTCGCGAATCGTCTGTTCCGTATCAACCTCTTCGGGAATCTCTCCCAGTTTTTTTCCCTCCGCTATCATTTCCCTCAATATCGAAAAAAATTCTCTCCCGGAATCAAGCATAGAATTGCTGACAGAGCTGTCCTTAAGAATATACTGATAAAAGACGGAGAGAAAATCCCTGCCTATGTCGGCGATAAGCTCCACAGTGTTGCGCATAAATAGTTCGATCTTTTCAATAGAGCATTTACCGGCGCATTCCGGACCGCATATAATGTCACGGTAATATTCCCTGTATTGCTCGTCAAGTGTTCTATATGTGACGACCATAACACCCTGTTTATTTTTGAAATGATGATAAAAGGCTCCTACAGAGGTTCCAGAAGCGGCAACGATATCATTGACCGTAACCTCCTCAAAGCTCTTCTCCGTAAAAAGTTTCGCAGCCGTTTCGTAAATATGCCTGCGCGTCTGCTCCGCCTGGTTTTTTCTTTTATTGCCTTTTTTGTACATTTGTCCGCCCTCATCAATATGAAACTATCAAGAGAATTTTTCCGAAAAACATGGTTTTATTGTATCAGCACCGCATACATAAGTCACTTTCTTCTTAAAATTATAATAATTCATCGGCCTAATATTACACCTAATAAATTTATCAGACAGCTATTGACTGTTCTTTAATCTTTTTATATCATTCTATACAGAATTAATTCTGCGAATTTATTCTAAGAACTAATTCTGCTTAATCCTTATCCATATTTCTATATAAAGGTGTGATGGAAGAATGGTATCTGAGATCTTCAACGCGGTATGGCTCTATCTTGTAGTCTTAGTCATCATTTTATTGGTATTGGCGCAATGCGTGGTCTTTATGCGCAAGGCTTGGAGGCGGGCGCTGGGATTGGGAATCTCCGAGGCACAGTTAAAGAATACCCTCGTCTCGGGGATCAGTATCAGCATCATGCCAACGCTGCCCGTGCTGATCGTATTTCTCGCGCTGACACCACTGCTGGGATCTCCCCTGCCCTGGCTCAGGCTCTCGGTCATCGGCTCCGCACAGTATGAGTCTTATGCGGCAAGCGTAGCCCTGCAGAGCGTGGGCGAGAAACTTATCCCCGGCGGTTACTCGCTGAAAGGCTGGATATCCGCCGCCTGGGTAATGACTATCGGCGGCAGCGCCTGCGTACTCTGGTCATCTCTCGCGATAAAGCCTATATCTTTAATGTACGAGAAGATTGAGGCGAAGATGGACAAACGTTTCGTTTACGCGATCGGCGGCGGAGCGTTGTCGGGCGTGATGGCCTTTGTAACGGTCGCCTTTGGATTAAGCGCAGTTTCTACTAACGGGGTGGTCTTTGGCGTCAGCTTTGCCTTCGGCGCGTTTCTCGTCCTGCTCCAGCGCAAACGTCCGGAGAGTAAATGGATCGGCGAATATCTCATGACTATCAGTATGCTCGTAGCCATGGCTGCGGCCTGTATAATATTCTAAGGAGGTTTTGAAGATGGAATCGAGGGCGTCTTTCAACAGCTGGGTGCATAAATTTGGTATTTCATCGAGCCTTTTCCTATTTGTTCTGATGTCGGCATTCCCGGTACTGATAAGCTTCTATTACGGCGTTTGGCCCAACCTGGCGCAGCTATGGCCGGCGGCGATCGCGGTGATACTTTTCATGGCTCCCTGGTGGCCTGCGGAAACGGTCGGCTATATGTCGGTCATGGGGCCTGGCGCGTTATATATGTCTTATATCACCGGCAATGTCACAAATCTTAGAATGCCGGCAACGGTGGGGACAATCAACTCTTTAGAGATAGAGCCGGGAAGCGACGCCTGTCATACGATGGCTATCATCGTATGCGGCGCATCCATCATTACAACGGTGCTTATCGTCGCAGTCGGCGTGCTCATTGCCATTCCGTTAAAACCTCTCTTAGAATCTCCCGCCATACAACCGGCATTTAAGTATGTCGTACCGGCTATATTCGGTGGGCTTGTCGCTCAAACCATACTAAAAACAGGCAAATCGGTGTCGTTCTTTATCATCGGCGTCATACTTTGTCTCATCTTTTGCTTCTTCACAAAAATAAACAGTGCATACTATATGCTGATCGTTCTTGTTTTTTCAATACTACTCTATCTATGCGATTACAAATTTTCAAAAAATTAACAAAAAGCTCCCTATAAAACCATAACGAATTGGAGGATCACATCATGGAAAATTACAAAAAGATCAAATGCGGAAAACTCTATGACGGCATACAGGCAAAGCTCCAGGAAGAGATGGAAATACTGGTCTGCGGAAAATATATAAAGGAAGTCGGACATAATCTTCCATGTCCCGAAGGTACAGAGGAAATAGACCTCTCGCACCTCTCGGTAACTCCTGGAATGATAGACGCGCATGTCCATCCGCAGTTTTTCAGCTGGCGTGATTTGTATAAAGATGTGATTTTCAACTCCGACGGATACCGCGCGCTGGCAACATACCATACCGCAGAAAAGGCCCTGCACGGCGGTTTTACAACGATACGTTCCATCGGGTGGTTCAGAGAGTCATATGAACTTGACGTAAAGCGGGCCATCAGCGAAGGGTACCTGCCAGGAGCGCGTATGGTGGTGGCGGCACATATCCTTGCCAGCTCAGGCAGCCACGGAGATATGTCGCAGGTAGTGCGCAGCCACCCACAGCTAAGCGATTTTCTGGAAAGCACCTGTGTCGGCACGGGAAACGGACCCGATTTTTTCCAGGCCGCTGTCCGCAGAGAGAAGAAGATAGGCGGAGATTTTATTAAAATAATGGCGACAGGCGGTTTTGCCACGCCAAACGACGATCCTGACGATATACAGATGAGCGACGGTGAATTCAAGGCAGTCTTCGATACGGCAAAAGAGCTTAAAATACCAGTCACCGCGCATGTTTATGGGACAAGGCTGATGCAAAAGCTGATCGGGTTCGGCATTACAGGAATGGAACACGGCTCTCTCATGGATAAAGAGACGGCAAAAATGTTCGAAGCGACGGGAACTTATCTGGTTCCCACCTTTTGTCCATACCAGGACGCCATAGAAGGCGACGAAGAGAGTATGTCGATGAAATCTCCCGAGTTCTGCCGTAAGCTCCATTTCTATCAGGAACGCCTGCGCAGGGGAAGAGAGGCCATACTTGAGAGCAATATCAAACTAGGATACGGAACGGATCTCGTCGCCGTCCACGAAAGCTACGAAAGCGGCTGGGAATACAGCGCCTGGCTGAGAAGCGGCGCAGACCCCTTCCGCGCCCTCCAAGCCGCCACAAAAAACAACGCTGAAATCTGCGGCATAGAAAAAATCGCCGGAACGATCGAAAAAGGTAAATACGCGGACATATCAGGCTGGGGCAGGGACCTTCTTAAAGATGAAAATGCTCTGCGGGACTGCTCTTTTGTAATGAAGGAGGGAAAGGTCTACCAAGCGGAAAGCTATGTCGATCTTTAAGCAGCTTTCGGTCAAATTTTAATCTGTACGGCGTAAGCCCAAAACCAAAAGGTGCTTCGGCATGACCATCTTATGCCGAAGCCCTTTCTCGATTTCCGTGGGAAGATAACAAGTTTGTGATCGATCCGCGCTGACAGCCGGCGCGCGGTACTTTCTGGCGCAATTTCTTCAGCTTAGCCTCTAAGCAAGCAGCCTTTCCGCGTTGCCGTGCAGCAGCGCCTCTTTTTCCTCCAAGGAGAGCCCCGTCTGCGCGATCAGCTTTTCATATCTTGCCAAGCCGAGTATCGGCCAATCCGAGCCGAACAATATTTTGTCCCCCGCGCCTATCGCGAATATCGCGTTAAGTATTTTGGGTTCATATAGCCAGGGCCAGGCGGCGGTGTCAAAACAGGCGTTCGACGTCAGCAGGCGCATCTCGGGCATCGCGGTGAAGGCCCAGAGGCCGCCGCCGAAGTGCGCGAAGACTACGCGCGTCAGCGGAAAATTGCGGCAGAAGGCCGCCGCCTCGCGCGCGCCGTAGGCTCCCTTGCCGGCATATTGATGGCCGGCCTGCTCCGCGGTGTGAAACAGGACAAATTTGTTATATTCGCCGCAGATGCCGCAGATCTCCCGCAGCTGCTCCGCGCACGAAAGGTCGAAGCTCTGTCCGTCGGGAAAAAGCTCGCCCAGCCCTGCGGCGCCGAGGTCAAAGGCGCGCCGCGCCTCCGCCGCCGCGCCGGGCCGCGTCGGAGAGACGACGGCCAGCGGTAGGATACGCCCGGGAAAACGGCGCGCCGCATCGAGGACGTAATCGTTCATCTCGCGGCAGAGCCCCTGATCCCGGAAAGCAAAGGTCGTGGCAAGCGCGCTCTCGACGCCGCTCTCGTCCATCGCCGCCACCAGCTCCTCCGCCGTGCCCCATTTCTGCACCTTAGAGGCGGTCAGCAGTTCAAACCATGGTTCGCGGGCGGCGATCTTGTCGCGCTCTTTTTTAAGAAATTCGGGATATATGTGTACGTGGGAATCGATTATCTTCATTTTATGTTATGCGGCAATGTCAGGCTTCCACGGGGAAATAGATGATCGCGCTCTCTCTGCCACTGAGATAGTGGGCGGAGATAGCCTCTTCCGCGGCCTTTGGATCGCCGTTCTCAATCGCGCTGATGATAGCCTCGTGTTCTGCGGCCATTCTGTTCGTAAATATTTTGTTGTCGTACATGAGATTTCTCCCCGAACACATCTCATTCCACAGGCTGTAAAGACGGTCTACCATCAGCTTATTATGATAGTTTTCGTATAGTTTTTTATGAAATTTATCGTTTATGCGGCCGATCAGGTCACGGTTGCCCTGCGATATGCCCTGCCTCAGCTCTTCGTTTATCTCACGCAGGGAGGCAAGGTCCACAATAAAGGGGATCTTCGCAAGCTCTTTTACCAGATATGTCTCCATCACCTGCAGTATTTCAAAGACCTGGAGGTATTCGTGGAGAGAGAGGTTACGCACCGAATAACCGGCCTTCGGCTTGTAGACCGCCATACCCTCCGCGATAAGTTTTTTAAGCGCCTCGCGTATCGGAGTCTGGCTGATGCCAAATTCTTTGGCCAAAGAATCTATGTTTATATGGGCTCCCGGCCTTAATTTATTCTCTTTTATGAGTATCCTGATTTTGTTGGCAGCTTGATCCGCCAGCGAGGTATTCGGCAAAATCGTTCCCTCCGCGCATAAAAATTATCCGATATGCTTTTATTCTATCATGCCGCCGTTAAAAAACGGGGACATCAGTTACGTAAAAAAGCCTGACTTCCGCCGCGGCGGTGTCAATCTTAAAAAATATCAGACAGGACGGGGCGCACCCGTAAAATGGGGTGGATCGCCGCCGTCCCGTCTATCAGACGATGTTATTTTCCGGACAAGACCTCCAGCGCCGCGCCGGTATCGCATTTGTATCCGTGCGCGTTGAAGGCGTCGCAGAGCGCTACGGTCAGCAGCGCCATTTTCGCGGGGTTGGAGTTGACACCCATTAGGCCGACGCGGTGGATCTTACCCTTCAGCTCGCCGAGACCGCCGCCGATCTCGATGCTGTATTTGTCCATAAGGTATTTACGCACCGAAGCCTCGTTCACACCCTCGGGGGTGTAGTAGGTGGTCAGGCTCGGCAGACGGTATTTTTCTTCCACGACCGGCTTCAGCCCCATGGCCTCCAGTACCTTCCAGAAGAGACGTGCATTGGACCAGTGGCGCTCCCATCGTTTTTCATTTCCCTCTTCGAGGATGATGCGCAGCGCCTCGTTGAGCGCGTAGGTCATGTTTATCGGCGCCGTGTGGTGGTAGAAGCGGTCTTCTCCCCAGTAGCGCATTATCATGTTAAGGTCAAGATACCAGTTTTTGACGGGTATTTGGCGTTTGCTGATCCATTCGCCCATACGCGGAGAAACGGTGAGAGGCGCCAAACCGGGAGGGCAGTTAAGGCATTTCTGGGTCCCGCTGTAGGTCATGTCGAATTTGAGCCTCTCTACAGGGACTTCCACGCCGCCGAGGGAGGTGACGCAGTCCACGAGCAGGAACATCCCCGCCTCGTGCACCATCTTTGAGATCTCCTCAAGCGGCTGAAGGACGCCGGTGGAGGTCTCCGCGTGAACAATGCCGACTACTTTCGCGTCGGGGTTGTCTTTTATGGCCTTTTGTAGGTCGGCAGGGTCGATGGGCCTGCCCATCGGCGATCCGACAACGACGACGTTGACTCCGTAGCGGGAGGCGACGTCCGTCATCCTCTGTCCGAATACGCCGTGGACGCAGATGATGACTTTCATCTCCGGAAGTACGGTGTTGGCCCAGGCGGCCTCCATACCCGCGCTTCCCGTTCCCGGCATCGCCATGGTGAGTTCGTTCTCCGTCTGAAAGACGTATTTAAGAAGCTCTCTGGTCTCGTTCATGATCCCCAGAAAATCGGGATCAAGGTGCCCGATCATCGGCTCGCTCATTGCCCGCAGCACACGCTGATCGGCGTTGGATGGGCCGGGGCCCATTAGTAATTTTTCTGTTGTTTTACGAAGCGGTAAGGTCATTCCTGCTTTAAGTTCCATTTCTGTTTCGGCTCCCTTCATTGGGTATAAAATTATTTTACCTGGTTATGGCGGGTTCGTGACAAAAACCCCGTTATTTCACAAAGCTTTTGACGATATCCACCAATATAGAGGAAATTTTCTCCATCGACTGAACGGGGATATATTCATACCGTCCGTGGAAGTTGTGTCCCCCGATGCAGATATTTGGACAGGGAATTCCCTCAAAGGAAAGTATCGTCCCGTCCGTACCGCCGCGCATCGGGATATAGAACGGGGTAACCCCCTCTTTTTCCATCGCCGCGGCGATCGCTTCGACCATCTCAAAGCGTCCCTCTATCGCCTCGCAGATGTTACGGTAGGTATCGGTGACCGTCACATTTACCGTACCTTCGCCATAAACTTTATTGAGGAAGGCTGCGATCTCGTGTATGCGCTCTTTTCTCGCCTCGAATTTCGTCCGGTCGTGGTCCCTCAGATAGAGGCGCATCTTTGCCAGCTCCACCTCGCCGGAGAGCTCCAGCACATGGTAATACCCCTCGTACCCCTCGGTGTGTCCCGGCGTCTCCGCGGCCGGCAGCATATTGATAAACTCGTTGGCGACAAGGATCGCGTTCTTCATCTGATCCTTCGCAAGCCCCGGATGGATGTTGACCCCCTTTATCGAGATCCTTGCCTCGGCGGCGTTGAATGTTTCATAGGCAATCTCCCCGAGCGGGCCGCCGTCGAGCGTGTAGGCGAACTGCGGGTTGAAACGGCTCTTATCGAGAGTCTTGGCCCCCAGGCAGCCAATCTCCTCATCTGTCGGGAAGAAGAGCTGGATCTCTCCGTGCCTCTCCTCGGGATGTTCGCAAAAATACTGGACCATCCCCATGATCTCGGCGATCCCCGCCTTATCGTCGGCGCCGAGGAGCGTTGTGCCGTCCGTCACAACCAGGTCGCAGCCAATATAGTCTTTCAGGTGGGGAAAACGGGCCGCCTCCATGACGATACCAAGTTCCTCATTGAGGACGATGTCCCCTCCGTCATAATTTTTTACGATGCGCGGCTTGACCTCTTTCCCGCTGAATTCGGGCGAGGTATCAAGATGAGAGCTGAATCCAATCGCGGGGGCATCTCCGCCGCCGTTTGCGGGAATCCTGGCGTATACACAGCCGGAATCGGAGAAAAACGCCTCGTTCACACCTAGGGCCTTCAGCTCGCCGACGATCATCGCCGCGAGGTCTTTCTGCTTTTCCGTGCTCGGCACGCTCTGCCGGTTGTATGCCGATCCCGTGTCCACCTTTACATACCTTAAAAATCTCTCCAACACAATATTGTCCATCGCTGGCACCTCCGCCGATCTTATTCCTTGATATAGGCAGCCATTCAACTACCTGTTTTTACCCTGATAGAGCACCTCGACCGGTACGACCTCGCTGCGGCCGCGCGTAATGGCGGAAACGATGAAGATCGTCGCGAACGAAAGGGGTACCGTAATGATGGCGCTCTTTATACCGAAGGGCGACTTGAGGACAATCTCCCAGATCACCGTCGCCGCACCGCCCATCAGGATGCCGCAGACGCCTCCCATCTTAGTTACCTTTTTGGCGAAGAGCGCGCAGACCAGCGCCGGCGTTACAGAGGCGCCGTACATCGAATAGGCATACATCTGCACCGACAGGATGTCCGGGAAGTAACGCCCCATAAGATAGGCCAGCACCGCTACGCCGACCGCCGAAATCCTGAGGAAGGCGAGTTTTTCCTTATCGGTCGCGTCTCTGCGGAAGAAGCGGTTCCAGATGTCGTATGTCACATTGGAGGAGATCGTGAGTATGTACGAATCGCCGGTCGTAACGATAAAGGCCATACATGAGGCCATCAAGAGGCCGCCGACCAGCACCGGCATGAAGTTGATCGCCAGCTGAAAAATCACCGTGTCCGGCTTGGCGAGATTCGGAAGCAGGTAGATACCGGCGCTTGCGACAATAATCTGAAGTGAAAAGACCAGCACTTCGCCTATGATCAGCCCCTTGCCTGAGCGCCTTGCCGTCTCAACGTCCCTTGCCGCTCCCATTCTCTGTATCATATTCTGGTCGCCTAGGACCAGGAAGAAGATCGGGAATATATATCCCAGCGCCTGTATAACGTTCAGGCTTCCCTTAAATGAGTCTCTGCCGGCCGGAAGCCCCTTGAATATCCCTAAAAAACCTCCGTCTATCTGCCCCGACAGCACCGGCACGGCGATTATGAAAGAGCCGACGAAGAGGAAGGCGCTGAGCGCGTCCGTGTATGCTACGCTGAACATTCCTCCGGTCACAGCCAGCAGGAGCATCAGCAGCCCGCAGAGCATGACCGCGATCTCAAAATCGATCCCCGTGCTCAGATTTATAACATGGCCGGCCGCTTTAAACTGAGAGGCCAGAATGCCGATGTATCCCAAAACGATACATACCGTGGCGATGACACGGGCCGCCGTTCCGTATCTTATTTCGAAAAGCTCCGGGATCGTGTAGGTAGTAGCCTGGCGCACCCGCCCGGAGACCAGATAAAGCATGAACATCCCGATAGGCGCCCCGATAAAAATCAAAAGTCCAAAATAGGGGCCGTTTCCCCAAATAAGCCCAGCGGAACCGGTTATCGCACCGCCGCCGCACCACGTGGCCAGCAGCGTGCCGATGAGAACGACCGTCGGCAGACTTCTGTTAGCGACGGCGAAGTCGTCGGAGCTCTTGACCTTTTTCTTCGTAAGATACAGGCCTACACCCAATACGACACAGAGATACAATACCACACAGATGATAATTACCGGACTTGCGTTCAACATAAAATCATCCCTCCTGATTGACTTTCTGTTTCAAACCCCAGAGTACCGCGCTGTTTCAATATCCTTATATACAAAATTTGCCCGTGAAGACGGACAAACGATTTACCTCCTTTCCAAATAATATTTCACCGCACCCTGCGGTGCGCTGATTTTGCCCCCTATCGGTTTTTCATGGTACGAAATTTATGGCGGTTCTTGTAACTGTATAGCTCCGAAGTATGGTCGAGGCGATATCGTATTTATATTTTATAAAATCCTATATTATTTATATTAATCCAAATACTATTACTCTATAATCCTTTTGTCAATGGGCTGTATTGAAATATCCTCTATGGTTTTTTCAGAAAACGGTAATACTCATTACCGCGCCGCACCCCGCCGCTTACTTTCCGGAACTTGTTTAGGTATGATATTCTATCCAGGTGGAGGAACTTTACTAAAGAAGGGAGCCTGTGGCGATGGCGGAAAGTAAAAGACAGATGTCCGATTCACTGAGGGTGGCGATGCTGCTCGCGCTTGCGGGCGGTTTTCTCGACGCCTATACCTACGTGACGCGCGGCGGCGTCTTTGCCAACGCGCAGACCGGCAATATCGTCCTCTTCGGGATAAATCTCTTCGAGGGAAATTTCATCGCGGCCAAAGATTATCTGGTGCCGATCTTCGCCTTTTTTATCGGAATAATCATCGCGGAGATGATAAAGAGCCGCTTTCGCAGTAACCGCGCCCTCCACTGGCGGCAAATCGTCGTCTTGATTGAGTTCGCCGTGCTCGCCGCGGCGGCCTTCATGCCGCAGGCTTACAACACCTCGGTGAACGCCCTCATCTCCTTCGTCTGTTCTTTGCAGGTGGAGAGTTTCAGAAAGGTCAAGGGCAGCCCGTTCGCCACGACTATGTGCACGGGGAACCTGCGCAGCGCCACCGAGCATCTCTACAACTATCACAAAAGCCATGACCGCGAGGCGCTGAAAAACAGCGGCCGTTATTTTCTTGTGATCGCCCTCTTCACGGCGGGGGCCGGCATCGGCGCGGTGGTCTCCAAATTGTTTCATTTCCAGGCGGTCCTCTTTGCCGCGTCGCTGCTGCTGACGGCGGCGATCATTATGACAAAGGACCCGGAGTCGGCCAATATCTGACCGGCGGCGCGCAGCAAAAAAGCGCACCCCTTACGGGATGCGCTTCGTTTTGTTTTCGGTTAAAAGATCTTACTTCAGTTCGACCTTCGCGCCGGCCTCTTCGAGCTTCTTCTTTATCTCTTCGGCCTCTTCCTTCGCTACGGCTTCCTTGATCGTCTTGGGGGCGCCGTCGACCATCTCCTTGGCTTCCTTCAGTCCAAGGCCGGTGATCTCGCGGACAACCTTGATGACGCCGATCTTGTTCGCGCCGTGTTCGGCGAGGACTACGTCAAATTCGGTCTTCTCTTCTTCTGCGGGAGCCGCGGCGCCGGCTGCGGGCATGCCGCCCATGGGCATCATCATCGCGGGAGCGGCCGCGGAGACGCCGAACTTCTCTTCGAGTTCCTTAACGAGCTCTGAAAGCTCGAGTACTGACATTTCGCTGATAGCCTGGATGAGTTCTTCACGTGTCATTGTTGTTTCCTCCTAAAATTTTTCGTAATTTAAATTTTTTATGCTGCCAGACGGCCTATGCCGCCCGTGGTACTATGCCGCTGATTCTTTCTGTTCCTTGATCCTCTCGAGGACTGTGACAAAATTCCTCTGGGGGCCGGAGAGCACGGTAACGAGACCGCGAAGCGGAGCCGCGATGGTGCCCACGACCTGAGCGATGAGCGTCTCCTTTGAGGGAAGGTCCGCGAGAGCAAAGACCTGATCCTTCGTGAGAACCTGCTGTCCTCCGAGGATGGCGCCTTTGATGACAAGAGCTTCGTTGCCCTTCTCCTTGGAGAAGTCGCGGATTACCTTAGCAACCGCCGCCGCGTCGCCGTAGGAAAGGACATAGCCGTTGGGCCCGAAGTCGATCTCGGAAGCCTGGACCATGCCGCATTCGCTGAGGGCTATGCGCATAAAGGTGTTTTTGCAGACCTTCATCTCACCGCCGGCCTGACGGATGAGTTTACGCACCGCGCTTATCTTCTTGACTGTCAGTCCGCGGTATTCGGTGATGAAGACTGCGTCGCTCCTTTTGAGAGCCTCTGCCAGCATATCGATATTTTCACGTTTTGCTTGTGTCGGCATTTCTGTTTCACCTCCTGATGATTATATTGTGTTATTCGGAAATGCCGTCTGATTCGGCGCGCAGAGCGCGGCCAAATAAAAAGGCTTCCGAACCCAAGCAAGTCCGGAAGCCATAATAACTGTCATATATACAGAATTATTCTTCGCGAGACCTCGGCAGGAAATTAAGCACAAAGGCACCTGCTGTCTTGAGCCATAGCGAGTGAATTATACTTGCTGCGCCATATTTTGTCAAAACATTTTCCCGGACACCAAATACCGTATATATCCGTATACCCCAGGGTTATTATAATATTTACGCGCCTCAGCCAAACAGCTTAATATACTGTAAATCTATAGTATTACGGATATTTCAGCGGCATTACATAAAACAACTTGACATATACCACAGAGGGGTATATAACAAATATACCTAATAGGGGTATTTACTACAAGGGGGGCCGTGAGATGAAAGATAAAGAAAATTGCGCCTGCTGCGAGAAGATGACCGAGCGCACCGAAGAGGAGCGTAAAAAACTGATCCACCGCCTCAACCGTATCGAGGGACAGATACGCGGAATTCGCGGGATGGTCGAAAAGAGCGTCTACTGTACGGACATTCTTGTACAGTCGGCGGCGGTGACGGCGGCGGTCAACGCCTTCAATAAAGACCTGCTGGCCAGCCACATCCGCAACTGCGTGGCGAGGGATATCCGGGCGGGAAAGGACGAGGTCATCGACGAGCTGGTCGCAACCCTGCAAAAGCTGATGAAATAGGCGGGCGAAGGCGCTTGGATTTTATAAAGAGAGATCGGGGAGGTTTTGATAGATGAGACAATATACGGTAACCGGGATGAGCTGCGCGGCCTGCAGCTCCCGTGTAGAAAAGGCCGTTTCGAAGGTGCCTGGGGTGACCTCCTGTTCCGTGAGCCTGCTGACCAACTCCATGGGAGTGGAGGGCACGGCCTCCGACGAAGAGATCATCGCCGCCGTCCGCGAAGCGGGATACGACGCCGCGCCAAAGGGCGTGGAAACTAGCCGCGGCGCGGCGGAGAGAGCGGAGGATGAGGCGCTGAAAGACCTGGAGACGCCGGCGCTGAAAAGACGCCTGATCGCCTCGCTGGGCTTTCTCGCCGTCCTGATGTACCTCTCCATGGGACATATGATGTGGGGATGGCCGCTGCCATCCTACCTCGGCGACAACCATGTTGCGATGGGGCTGGCGCAGCTGCTGCTGACCGTCGCCGTCATGGTCGTCAACCAGAAGTTCTTCATCAGCGGCTTCAAAAGCCTGTGGCACAGGGCGCCCAACATGGACACCCTCGTCGCGCTCGGCTCAGCGGCGGCCTTCGTCTATAGCACGGCGGCGCTCTTCGCGATGACGGCGGCGCAGGCCAGGGGCGACGCCGCGGGAGTTATGGCTTACATGCACGAATTCTGGTTTGAGGCCGCGGCGATGATCCTCGCGCTGATCACTGTCGGCAAGATGCTTGAGGCCCGCTCCAAGGGCCGGACGACCGACGCCCTCAAAGGGCTGATGAAGCTGGCCCCCAAGACGGCGGTACTGCTTAAGGACGGCGTGGAGACCTCCGTCCCCATCGAACAGGTAAAAAAAGGAGATATCTTCGTCGTGCGCCCGGGAGAGAACATCCCCGTGGACGGCGTGGTTCTGGAGGGCGGCGGCGCCGTCAACGAATCGGCGCTCACCGGCGAAAGCATACCCGTCGATAAGGCACCCGGCGACCGCGTCTCCGCCGCGACGCTGAACCAGTCGGGGTTCATCAAATGCGAGGCGACGCGCGTCGGCGAGGACACGACGCTCTCGCAGATCATTCAGATGGTCAGCGACGCGGCGGCGACAAAAGCCCCCATCGCCAAGATCGCGGACCGGGTCTCCGGCGTATTCGTTCCCGTCGTCATCGGTATCTCCGCCGTCACAACCGCCGCCTGGCTGCTCGCGGGAGAGTCGGTGGGCTTCGCGCTGGCGCGCGGCATCTCCGTACTCGTCATCAGCTGCCCCTGCGCGCTGGGGCTCGCAACGCCCGTGGCGATCATGGTGGGCAACGGTATGGGCGCGAAAAACGGCATCCTCTTCAAAAACGCCGCCTCTCTCGAGGAGGCCGGCAAGGTGCGGATCGTGGCGCTCGACAAGACCGGCACCATCACCTCCGGCGAACCGAGGGTGACGGACATCATTCCGGCTCCCGGCTACGGCGAAGACGAGCTGCTGCGCCTCGCCGCCGCGCTGGAACAGAAGAGCGAGCACCCGCTGGCACGGGCGGTGCTGCGGGAGACCGGCGAGCGGAAGATCGCCGCGGCAGAGGTCTCCGACTTTCGGGCGCTGCCCGGAAACGGGCTGGCGGCGACGCTTGACGGCAGCGCCCTGTTGGGCGGCAATTATAACTTCATCAGCAGGCAGGCCACAGTCTCCGGCGAAATGAAGGCACAGTCCGAGCGGCTCGCGGAAGAGGGCAAGACGCCGCTCTTCTTCAGCAAAGACGGCGCGCTGGCCGGTATCATCGCCGTCGCCGACACCATCAAAGAGGAAAGCGCGAGAGCGGTCGGCGAGCTGAAAAATATGGGCATCCATGTGGTGATGCTCACCGGCGACAACGAACGCACCGCGCGGGCTATCGGCGGCGAGGCCGGAGTCGACGAGGTGATCGCCGGCGTACTGCCGGATGGCAAAGAGAGCGTGATCCGCCGCCTGAAAGAAAAGGGCGCTGTCGCTATGGTGGGAGACGGCATCAACGACGCCCCAGCCCTCACAAGGGCGGATATCGGCATCGCCATCGGCGCCGGTACCGACGTCGCCATCGACGCGGCGGACATCGTTCTGATGAAGAGCCGCCTTACAGACGTTCCGGCGGCGATCCGGCTGAGCCGGGCCACCCTGCGGAATATCCACGAAAACCTCTTCTGGGCCTTCATCTACAACATCATCGGCATTCCGCTCGCGGCGGGGATCTTCATCTCCCTGCTTGGCTGGAAGCTGAATCCGATGTTCGGTGCGGCCGCGATGAGCCTTTCCAGCTTCTGCGTCGTCACCAACGCGCTGCGGCTGAATTTCTTCAAAATGTACGACGCGGGTAAGGACAAAAAGATAAATACAGACCATAAAAAATCAAAGGAGCGGATAACTATGGAAAAGACGATTAAAATCGAAGGTATGATGTGCGGCCACTGCGAGGCCACAGTCAAAAAAGCGCTGGAGGCGCTGCCGCAGGTTGAGGCGGCAAAGGTGGACCACACCGCCGGCACCGCCGTGGTGACGCTGAAGGACGATGTGGAGGACGAAGTCCTCAAAAAGGCGGTCGAGGATAAGGACTATAAGGTGGTATCGATACAGTAACGGCAATGCCCCGGCAAAACTGGGGTTCTGAAAGGGAGGGGGAAAACGCCAACGGCGTATCTCCCCCTTTTTACTATTACGTATACCGCGGCCTTTCCAGCCTCAGAATACAAACTGCACCAGCAGCATATAGGCCGCCGTGCCACCGGCGATCGAGAGCAGCATGGCCCGCTTCCAAAAATGGAGCGCGGTGACGACGGCGATTGATATCGCCTCAGGGACACCGTACGTTCCTAAAAAGAGACTTACCTCTTTGAGGAGGCGGCTTTCTGCGCCTCTCTCTGGCCTCCGCCGCCTCCATGCGGGAGCTTGAAGAGGGGCTGCGGATAATCGCCGCTTATATGCGATAATTATATAGAGAGCGATGATAAAAAGATGGGAGGATGGCAAATGCTGAGGATAGGACTTGCGCAGATAGAGGTAAAACTCAGGGATCGCGAGGAAAACTTTAAAACCGTTGAGAGGTGGATGGAGAGGTATCATACCCCCTCTGACACTGAGACGATCGTCGTGCTGCCGGAGATATTTGACGTCGGATACGTCATCGGCGAGGCCGGGAGATACGCTGACCGCGGCGCGGCGCAGGCGGCGGAGTTTTTAGGCGGCCTCGCGCGGCGCTATAATGTCTGGTTCGCCGGCGGCTCGGTCCTCGCGATGACCGAAGAGGGGGCGGTCAACCGCGCGCTTCTTATCAACCCGCAGGGCGAGTATCTCGCGCATTATGACAAGGTCCATCTCGTGCCGATGATGGACGAGGAAAAATACCTGCGTGCGGGCTCCGCGCCGGGACTTTTTGAGATAGGCGGCGTCAAGATAAACAACGTGATCTGCTACGATCTGCGTTTCTGTGAGTGGCTGCGTATGGGCGCTCTCGCCGGCGCGCAGCTCTGTCTGGTCTCCGCCGAATGGCCCGTATCAAGGATAGAGCACTGGAGCACACTGCTGCGCGCGCGGGCCATTGAAAATATGATGTTCGTCGCCGCCTGCAACATGGTCGGCGCCACTGAGGCCGACGACTTCGGCGGACGCTCCGCGGTGGTCAACCCCTGGGGCAGAACGCTCTATGAGGGCGGCGAAGGGGAAGAGGGGGCCTTTATCTGCATCGAACCACGGGAATCCGACGAGATCAGGGGCTATATCAAAGCCTTTGATATGCGACGTCCGGAGCTTTATCGGCTATAATATCACCGTTTATTTTTAAAACTTGGAGGTTTTCGCTGTGAAGAAAATAATCGCGCTGTTCCTATCCGTCCTTCTGCTGGCCTTAGCCTCGGCCGCCTTTGCGAAACCGGCGGTGACGGATTTCAGAAACAACAATTACGATTACTCAACGATCAAGACCGTCCTCGTCCTGCCAGTCATCTACGATGTCTCCATTCCGCAGTCGGAAGCCTTCCTCAAAGAGGCGGCGGAACAGAGATGGCAGGAGCAGACTCTGAAAAAGCAGGATCGTCTCCCATTTCTATTAAAAACGCCTAAGGACGTCGTCGACCGCGCGGCCTTCATCAGCGGTCAGCCCGCCGAACCGATGACGCCGCAGCAGACCGCGGAGAGGGCTCTCGTGCTTGCCGCCGACCAGGTAGACGCGATCCTCACATGCACGGTCACCAAATGCGGCATCGGCGTTTTAAAGCATCCCGGCGAGTATGTGACCAAGTACAGGTACGTCGACGAGCCGATCTGGCGTAACAACCGCTGGGAACACCAGAGGGTACAGGTTCCCTATCAGGAGTACAAGGAACCCTGGGAGGAAAACATCACACAGGGGGCGGTGAAGGTGGAGCTGCGCTCCGCGAAGGACAACGTCCTCATATACGGCGAGACGGTCGCGGCCAACACCGGCGCGGATCTCTTTACGGAGGCGCCCACTCTGACGAAGCATATACAGAACATCATTGAAAACGCCGCGAAGCGCATCCCGGTGAAATAATACTGGTCCACGCTCCACAGTCGCTGCTATAGGGAGGTTTTCCAGTGCAGTGTCCATATTGTAAAAAGGAGATGACCGCCGGCACCCTCTACGGCGATACATACCGGATGAAATGGCTGCCGCGGAAGAGGGGGCTTTTTCTAGGTATCTGGGCCTTCGGCGGCTGCGGCGTCGGCCGGGGCGGATTCTTTACCCGCGCCAGCGTCCGCGCCCATTTCTGTGATTCCTGCAAAAAACTCGTTATCGACGAACATCCGCGGGAGGTAAAACTATGAGATGCCCTTTTTGCGGCGCGGAGATGGAGGAGGGCCGCCTGATCGGAAATAAATTCAAGATGAAATTTATGCCCGACGATAAAGGTCTCCTGCTTGGCATCTGGGCAATGGACGGCATTCCATTGGGCAAGAAGTCCTTCCCGGGACGCGCGGTGATCCCCGATACCTGGCGGTGCGAAAGGTGCGGTAAATATATCATTGATATCGCCGACGGCGAAAAGAAGGCGAAAGAGACGGCATAAGATCGTTTCCGCATCATAAAAATTGTTTCAACTACTTACTACGACACACAAAAAGCGGCCCGTTCTGCTAAAGAACGGGCCGCTTGTAAGTTTGCCTTTAACGCGGTGAGGGTTACTCCGCCGCTGCCTCTTTCTGAGCCTGGACCGCATCTATCTGGATGCCCACGCCCATCGTGGAGGTGATGGTGATGCCCTTTATGTATGTGCCCTTAACCGCTGCGGGACGGGCTTTGATGACTGCGCGGAGGAGCGTCTTAACGTTGCCCATGAGGTTCTCCACGGGGAACGAGGCTCTTCCGACAGCATTGTGCGTGATAGCTGTCTTGTCAACGCGGAACTCGACACGGCCCGCCTTGATCTCTTTGATAGCATCGGCAACATCGAATGTAACGGTATTAGTCTTTGCGCTCGGCATCAGGCCGCGGGGTCCGAGGACCTTACCGAGGCGTCCAGCCGACTTCATTATATCCGGTGTGGCGATTACTGCATCGAAGTCAAGTCTGCCGTTCTGGATCTCTGCAACCAGATCTTCGCCGCCGACGATGTCCGCGCCTGCATCCTGAGCTTCCTTCTGCTTGTCACCGAGCGCCAGCACTGCGACTTTCTTTGTGTGGCCGGTTCCGAAGGGAAGGACTATTGTGCTGCGTACCTGCTGGTCTGCATGACGGGGATCAACGCCCAGACGAATATGGAGTTCGAGGCTTTCATCAAATTTTGCGGTCGCGCATTCTTTCGCGAGCGCTACTGCCTCAGAGAGGGGATACTGCTTTGTAAGATCAACTTTTTCGAGCAGCGCCTTGTAACGTTTTCCTTTTTTTGCCATTTTATTTTCCTCCTTGTGGTAATGTCGGATCTCCTAAAAGAGATCCTCCCACTCCTGAAAGCGTCTTTCAGGATTAAAAGTTCGAATTAGCGAACTATTTCGATACCCATTGAGCGCGCGGTGCCTTCGATCATCTTCATTGCCGCTTCGATGTCGTTGGCGTTGAGGTCGGGCATCTTAAGAGCCGCGATGTCCTGCACCTGCTTCTTCGTCAGCTTGCCGACTTTGTCCTTGTTGGGGACGGAAGAACCCTTTTCCTTGCCGGCGGCCTTCTTGATAAGAACGCTTGCGGGCGGGGTCTTAAGTATGAATGAGAAGCTGCGGTCCGCGTAGACGGTGATGACAACGGGAATTATCATGCCGACCTGGTCGGCCGTCTTGGCGTTGAACGCCTTGACGAATTCCATGATGTTGATTCCGCGCTGACCGAGCGCCGGGCCAACCGGCGGAGCCGGTGTGGCTTTTCCTGCGGGAAGCTGAAGTTTGAGCTCCCCTATTACCTTCTTAGCCATAGTGATGTTTCCTCCTTAGGTTAAAGCCTCTCCCGCCGTGGGGCGAGGCTGTTATTCGGTTTTCAATGTGCGTGCTGCGGAAGATCGTTGTAGCGGGGGCGGCCTCTATATCTTTTCGAGGTCGTTGTAGTCCGCCTCCACGTCTGTCTCTCTGCCGAAGGCCGTAATCCGGAATTTTATCTTTGCTTTGTCCGCGTCGACGTCAACGACAGGGCCGCTGCTTCCAGCAAACGGACCGGTCTTCATCTGTATCATATCGCCGACCTTGAAATCCACCTCTACCTTCGGCTTGGCCTCTTTGCCGAGCTTCTGCATGATATCTTCAGCCTCTTTAGGCGAAAGGGGGATGGGGTGGTTTCCGGAACCGACAAAGCCCGTTACTCCGGGAGTGTGGCGAACGACATACCAGGACTGATCTTCGAGTATCATTTCGACAAGGACATAGCTTGGGAAGACCTTCCTCTTAACGCGTTTGGTCTTTCCCTCTTTTATGGTCACCTTTTCCTCAACGGGAACAAGGACACGGAAAATCCTGTCTTCCATGCCCATCGTCGCTATACGCTGATCGAGGTTTGCCTTGACCTTATTCTCATAGCCTGAGTAGGTCTGTACTATGTACCAGCGGCGTTCCTGTGTATTTCCAAATAATTCGCTCATGCTTAAAAGAGGACTTACGTCCTCTCCACCTCCAGATTACAGTCGAGATACATCCAATAATATCCGAACATACGCAACTACTGGATAATCTTAGAGAATATTCCAGTCAGAATCAAATCTACCAGCCCGAGATAGGCTGAGGCGACGGCCGTCACGACGATAACAATGATGGTCGAATACCATAACTGCTGTTTTGTGGGCCACGTTACCTTTTTAAGCTCAGCTCTAGATTCCCGGATGTAGTCGAGGACCTTATCCATCAACCCCGACCTCCTCATTTATCGACTTTAGTATATGTTGCAATGCTGCTTCCTGACCGTTTTTAGAGAATAAAAATGGCAGGCCTGGAAGGATTCGAACCCTCAACCCCCGCATTTGGAGTGCGGTGCTCTAACCAGTTCGAGCTACAGACCTGCATGCAGAGGTTATTCTACACTATTTGCATTCTTTATGCAAGGTGTGCTTATCGCAGAACTTGCAGTACTTTTTCTTCTCCAGCTTTTTGGTCGCCTTTTTCTTGTTTACAAGCGTAACATAGTTGCGGCGTTTGCACTCTGTGCACTGAAGACCGATGATGTCAGCCATTTCCATTCACTCCAGACAAATATTAATTTGAAAGGGGCGGCCGCTTTGAGCCGCCCCGCGCATATCTTATTACGCTATGATCTCAGTGACGACGCCGGCGCCGACTGTACGGCCGCCTTCGCGT
>ERZ1673695.1035-NODE-1035-length-32901-cov-5.846709_pt1 | contig 32901 bp, 45 predicted proteins | sample MGYA00580225_ERZ1673695 | MGnify/ENA primary metagenome ERZ1673695 (study PRJEB41218, sample SAMN15661739) | gut metagenome | host: Homo sapiens | place: Canada: London | collected 2015-08-20/2019-03-30 | study: EMG produced TPA metagenomics assembly of... | reverse complement strand
TTTTGTCAGCTCACTCTTTTTTGGGGTATATTCGAGGGTATCTTCACCAAGTGGGGAATCCATACCCCAGTTGGATACCCCACATACCCCAGAGTTCCCTATGCTGACAGACACAAAAATCAAACAGGCTAAGGTCACGGATAAGCCCTACAAGATATACGATTCAGAGGGGCTTTACATAGAGGTTGCGCCGACCGGATCAAAGAGGTGGAGATGGCGCTATCGGTGGAACGGAAAGGAAAAGCTTCTGAGTTTTGGAATATACCCCGAAGTCCCCCTGAAGCTGGCCCGTGACAGGCGGGCAGCAGCGAAGGAGCTGCTTGTATCCGGGGTGGATCCTTCACAGGCCCGCAAGGAAGAGAAGGTTGAGAGCCGCGCGGCGGAGAACTCTTTTGCGGCGATGGCGGAGGAGTGGTACTCCCTGTACTCTGTGCCGTGGTCGGAGCACTACAAGGGGCTGGTGCGGCGCAGGATTGACGAATACTTGATCCCACGCTTGGGCAAACGCTCACTGTCGGAGATAACCCCCATCGAGATCATGGGTATCCTGACATCATTGGAGAAGCGGGGTGTCATTGAGACGGCAAATCGGGTTTTGGGGATTTGCTCGCAGATTTTCCGAAGGGCAGTGGCCACGGGAAAAGCCAAGAGCGATCCCTGCCGGGATTTGCGCGGGGCGCTGGCTCCGGCACAGGAGAAGCACCATGCCGCCCTGACCACGAAAGACGGTGCGCGTGCTGTGATGCGTGCCCTTGATGCGTATCAGGGCAGCTTTGTGGTGTGTGCGGCGGTGCGTTTCACGGCCCTGACGTTTGTGCGGCAGGTCGAATTACGTTTTGCTACATGGGATGAGATCGATTGGGAAGAGAGGATGTGGCTGATACCAGCCGAGAGGATGAAGATGCGGCGGGAGCATATGGTTCCGCTGTCGCGGCAGGCCATTGCTGTGCTGGAGGAGATGCGGCGCGTCAATGGGGCGCAGCTTTACATCTTTACGGGGCAGGGGAGGCGGCGACGCCCGATCAGTGAGAATACAGTCCGGTGCGCGCTCCAATCAATGGGGTTTGCCGGGGAGATGACCGCGCATGGATTCCGCAGCATGGCATCCACCTTGCTCAACGAAATGGGCTGGCGCTCGGATGTTATCGAACGCCAGCTCGCACACGTTGATAAAAACAAGGTCCGTTCCGCGTATAATCGGGCGGAATACATCACCGAGCGTCGGCAGATGATGCAGGCGTGGGCTGATTTTCTTGATTCCCTGTGATGACTTTTTGCAAGGCGGACATCCGCCAGAGGGAAGAGCGGCCATGTTTTTCCGGCTGAGGATAGAATCCCGCCCAGACGCCTCGATACCATGTCGCCCGTGAAACGGGGATGACCTCAAGTACCTCTTTCAAGCGAAGGAGTCTGTCTTCCATTTTTTTCTCCAAGTATCAGGTAAAAAAGAAAAATCCCGGTCAAAAAGCATACCGGGATTTTGTATATATGGGAGTGAAATATATTGTTCTATAGGGTTCAGGCGTTCTGTGATTTGCTTGATAGTCGTAAGGAACCCTTTGGGTTTTCGATAGCTCCGTTTTCATCCGCTTTCAGCGAGTGCAGAATCGACGTGTTCCGCGAGGATATGGAACCTCCTGTCGAGATCTCGCTTTGCGCCAGCAGACAGCCTGCGCTGGACATCATCGCTACACCGTTCGATCCAGCGGTCGACCTTCTCGACTTGTCTGCCAAGGTCGCCAAGCTGAGGAAGCGTTTCGGGCTTGAGAAGGGATAGCGCCACGGTAATCATGGACAGGGCCAGAACACAGCGAGTGTGCTGGATGGCCTCGTGCGAGTACGGTATTACGGGGTTGACGGGTCTTCGCATGTCGTTTCTCCAGAAAAAGGGGAAAGCCCCGGACATTAGTGAGGGGCTTCCTTTGGCTTCATAAAAAAGTTGTCTAAAAAAGAGATTGAGAATAAGGTAGTTACAAATAGAGAGGAAAAGTGAAGTTTCTGAAGTCTTTTCAGGTGTAACCTACTGAAAAGCAGAGATACTTTTGTAAAAGCCTCTAGTTATCCGCCGTGTAGGCGGCTTAGAAGCGTCAAAACCTACAGCGGGATATGGCCGACCGGTTATCCGCCGTGTAGGCGGCTTAGAAGCAATTCCTCCGGCTGCGCGGGCTCATGCTCGAGTTATCCGCCGTGTAGGCGGCTTAGAAGGTACAGATCGAAGAGGTTTTTATTCTGCCGAAGTTATCCGCCGTGTAGGCGGCTTAGAAGTCATATCTTCCGTCCACCACTGATCCGTGGAGGTTATCCGCCGTGTAGGCGGCTTAGAAGTATCTGGTCGGACGCCTAGCCACTTCATCGGCATCACCCCCTTTCGGGGCCAGTTGCCCACAACACCTAAAGAAAAAAGGCGACCCACATCAAAGTGAGCCGCCTTTCGTTTGGGGTCATTCGTCGCCTTCGTATGGTGTTACATCCAGCACGTTGTAGGCGTACCTGTGCCGTCGGGATGGTTTGCCCCCTTCCGTGATGGGGAGCACGCGCAGGTCGTAGTAGGGGTAGGAGAGGGTGAAGAGGATTTTATCGACCTTTGCCGGACTGGTGCCGTCGCGGTCCCATCCGGAGACGATATCGCCTTCCTTGTAGGGGCAGGCGGCGACGGCGGCGTCACGTTTGGCTACTTCAAGAGCGTTCTTCGCCTGTTGCACGGCGCGTTCGCACCTTCTGACCTCATCAACGAGTTCCATGATTTCAGCGTCGTTCATTACCGTTCCGTGTGATGCGTGTTGAGGTTATGGGTTCATCTTTTGCCTGAGCTGGTCGGCAAGCTCGGGAACCACGCCGAGCAGGGCCGCCCGGAGTATCGGCTCAAGGCTCTCTGCCGCCTGCTGTTCCGACAAAACAGGCGTCGGGGGTGTATCCGTTCCCGCCACATACTGCGGGCCTTCGCCGGTGCGGATCCACGAGGGATTGAGGCCTTTCTTATTGAAAAGCGTCAAAATCCAAGAATCGGGGATATGGTTGCGCCGTTTCGCATCCGAGATGCTGCTCTGCTTCACACCGAGCATAGCGGCGACATCCGTTTGCGTGCGCAGGCCCGTGGACTGAAGTATCCGTTCATAGGCGTCTTGGAAAGGCATGGCAAGTTCTCCTGTGAAAGCCCCCGGTCTGATGAAGCCAAACCGGGGGCGTGGGGTGCTACGCGATGACCTTCACGCCTTCAGGCAGGTTTTCAAGCAGCCATGTGCGGATGTTGGCGATGGCTTCCAGCTTCCACGCGCCGCCGTCGCACTCGATGAGCTTGCAGGCCAGCGGGCTAGACTGGAGCCTGAACACGACCTTGTGCGCGGGCTGCGCGACTTCCGCGAAGGTGCTGAACGGGAAGACGACCGCCGGGGACGGTACGGGAACTTCTGCCTTGCGTGCCGCGCCCTGCCGGATGGACACTTCCTGCGACACGCCGTCGTCCTGTACGCGGACTTCGGAGGTGTCCACGAGGTTGCCGCTGATCTTGATGAGCGCATCGAGATCGTCCGAGGGGACAAAGCAGGACTGGAGATAGGGGACGAACTCGTCGGGAGAGGTCCAGCTTCCAAAACGGTGGGCAGGGATGACGGCGTCGGCCCGCATGTACGTGGTGCGCTGTTTCCAGCCCCCGAAGGGGACGGACATAACCCTCACGGTCGTCACATCGCAGACGTGGACAAGGAGCTTGTCGAGTTCCAGCCCGTCGGGGTTCTGGTTGAGGTAATCCACCACGGCCTGCAAGGTGCCCACGGTGAGCGTGTCCTGTTCCGCGTCATGGAGGCGTTGCCATTCCCCTTCCGGGTCACGCTTGTAGAACCGCAACCCGTCTTCCGTGACATGAACGGGAAGCGTAGCCTTGGCCTTGCCGTCAAGGGATTCGAGTTCCCGGCCTACGCCGATGAGGTGCCTGTCAGCTTCAATACGGTTGATTTCCATGTGATTTTTCCCTTTTGTTACTGGTTGATGGGATGTTCCTCAGCCTTCTTGAACGGGGTGACGTTCACGGTCACGCTGCCATTGCCCCTGAGTTCCGTAGGGGACGTGCCGTCAAAACGGTACTGGTCGGGGCGGTTGTCGGTGAAGGACTCGAACAGCATGGGCGCGCCGTCGAGCTTGTCGAGCACGACCGGGATGGTCTGCGGTTCCTGCGGCTGGAGGTTGGTCGTCACGACCGCCTTGGATGCGATCAGCGTCCGGCTCTCGTCGGGCTTGAAGGTGATCTTGAGGGTGACGGTACGGGGCTTGTCCGGCGGCGTGTTCACGTCCGCGATGTTGTCCGCGACCTTGGCAAGCGCGATGTTGACGGCTTCGACCACGCCGCCGTTGTTCATGGTTCGCATGTCGAGAGGGCTGCTCATGGCTCTTTCTCCTTTGGGTAAAAGAAAGCCCGCTGTGATGCGGGCGGATTGGCATTGTGCCGGGGTACATGCCCCCCGGCGGGCTCTATGGGGACGGCGCGGGAGGTGGGCGCCGGAGGATTAGAAAACTGTGACCATGCCGACCGTGCGGAGCATGGCAAGGGCCTCCTGTACGGTGTCCTCATACTTCGGCGCGTACTTGACGCTGAGGGTCAGGGTACAAGCCTCGTTCACGGGCGGGGCGAAGGGGAACCCCTCCTCCTGCTCAATGAACGGATCGGGGTGCGGCTCCGCAGGTTTGACGACGTGGGCGGGCTTGCTCTCTTCGCGGGCCTCGGCTTCCGCCGCATATACCTGCCCGATGATGCCCGCGGCGTCCTCGCCGGAAAGGTCCGGCGTCAGGCAGGCCGCAAACTTCGACAGGGGGAGCATGAAACCGTGTTGTTCCGCCTGAGCCTTTGCCGTGGCCTCCACCAGCGCGATGCGGTCGGCTTTGGCCTGTTCCATCCGGCGGGTTTCTTCGCACTCCCGCTTGTACGCGGCGATGATCCGTTTGATGTCCTCGTGGATCTCGGCTTGCCGCGTGGACTTGTTCAGCCATGAGGGGTTGATGGGGATGTCCAGTTCCGGTACGCCTTCACAGCTCTTGATGTTGTCGACGGTAAACTGGACGGCTGCGCGTCGGCCTTCACGGTCGCGCCGCTCGAAGTCCTTGACCTGCGTGTCCAGCGCAGCGCGGGCATCCACGATGCGGGCGATCAGCGCCTTGACCTCGGCGTCGAACCCGTCCAGCGGCCCGGCAATCCGCCGCTTAATGTCCTTCCGGGCGTTGTCCATCCGTTCCCTGAGCCTGTTCAGCCCCGCCATTTCGTTTTTGATGGCGGGCACGTCGGCTTCCTGTACCTCCAGCCCCGCATACTGGGCTAGGATGGTATCCAACAGCGTGGACACGGCGTCCTTGTCCCATGTGATGACCAACGGCGTCGCGGTGACGTTCAGGTCCAGCAGGGCGAGCCCGGCGGGTTGCTCCTGCGCGGGCGGGAGGGCTTCCAGAATTTCTGCGGTCTGTGCCATATTCTATCCTATTGGTTTTGCCTAAAAAGGCACGTCATCGAGGCCGGAGGCTTCGGAAGGGAAGGCGGGGCCGAGGTCTTCATAGTCGGCGGAGTGCCGCCTTTGTGTCTGGCGTCCGCCTCCCTGTCGGCCCTGTTGCCCGTCGCCGTCCGCCTTGCGGTCGAGGAACTGGACGCGCTGCCCCTGAATCTCGGTGACGTAGCGATCCTGCCCCTGCTGGTCCTGATACTTGCGGGTGGAGAGCCTGCCCTCGACGAACACGAGGCTCCCCTTGGCAAGGTACTGCGAACAGGTTTCGGCCTGCCGGTCCCAGAAGACGACCTTGTGCCATTCCGTCTTGTCGACCTTTTCGCCCCGGTCGTTGGTGTAGCCCTCATCCGTAGCCACGTTCAGGCTGCATACGGGCTTTCCGGCCTGGGTGTAGCGCATCTCGGGATCGCGCCCGAGCCTTCCGATGATCATCACCTTGTTGAGGCTGCTCATACAATCTCCTGCTGAGGGAAAGAAAAGCCCCGCCTGATTATCAGGGCGGGGCTGTTGTTACGCGGCGCGTTCCTTGTCCTGCGCTTCGATCTTGCGCTGCCGTTCCCGGTAGGCGGCGTAGATGGCCCCACTGTCCGGGTGGTTTTCCGGGATGCCGAGCCGGGTTGCCGCCTCCTTGAGCGCGGTTACGGTTTCCACCGCTTCAAAGGCGGCGATCACGGCGTCCAGCGGCACGAATTCGGGCGGGGTTCCGGCTTCAGCTTCGGCCTTGGCCTCGATCTCCCGGCGCTTCTTGCCGAACATGTTCTTGACCGCCTCGTAGTCCGGGTGTTCCTCAGTAATCCGATGGCGGTTGTAACAGGCGACGAACCCCGCACTGTCCCGCACTTCGCTCAACGCCTTGGCGAGGGCGGCAAGGTTCACGCGCTCGGGCTTGGGCTGAGGGGCGGGCTCGGGGGCGTTACGCCGGGGCGGTTCCCGGTCGTCGTCCCGCCTCCATGCGCCTTCCCCGTCGTCATCATCGTCGGCCACCACGCCGACCAGCGCCGAAAGGGAATAGCGCCGGGCGTAGGTGATGGCGCTGCCCATTGACTGCACAGTGTTCTTGGAGCCTGTATTGTCGTATGGCATCCTGCATTCCGATGCCAGCCATTGCCCCGACTCGTGCATCAACATGGTCCTGACGTGCGCGACTCCCTCAGTAGGGAGAACAATCTGCGCGATGGAAAGGCCGTGCTTCGGGAGCACCTTGCGGACGGCATCGATCATCGCCGTCAAGTCAGCGTATTTACGCGAGAGTTTCCCCTTTTCCCCGATGGCTGCCGTAGCGTTCTTTTCTGCGGGCTCAAGCTCTCCCTGCGCGGCGGCAAGGGCCTTTGCCAGTTCGTTGATCTGTTCGCTATGGGTATCGCACATATACTTACTCCCCGCCTTCTTCCGTTTCCGTGTGCTTGCGCCGGTTCCGCGCAAAGGCGGCATTGCCCGCCGCGATCATGAGTTCCTCGTCCGTCCAGGGGCCGTGTTCGTCGCTGTAGGCGTCGTCCGTCCAGTTCATCGCATTGCCTCCGTGAACGGGGCCATTCGTTCAAAGAGTTCCTGATCCTGCCGCTCAAAATAGCCCACGAGCAGAAAGCAGAGGAACAGGAGGAGCACCGCCAGCCACGGCCTTTTCCAGATGTCGATCTTCATGCCGCCGCCCTCCGTGCCATGATTTTAAGGTAGTTGGCCTTTGCCAGAAACGACCGTGCGGCGTTCTCGCACGCCGTGGCCAGCGTTTCGGCGGTGTAGTGTTCCGCGCAGGACGAGCAGATCCAGAAGTCGCGGTGCCTTCTGAGCCTCACGGCCTTGTCGTACTTGAGCTTGCAGTGCGGGCAGAAGATGGCGGCGCTCATGCGACCCTCCTTGCGTCGAGCTTTTCAATCCACAGGCCGACGACTTCGGCATCGGAAACATGCCCGGCGCGTATATCATCATAGAGCGCGATGAGTTCCGCCGTGTCGCATTCCCCGCCGCATTCCGGGCAGGTGAACAGGCCGTTTTCATAGGTGAGGCTATGCTGTTCCCCCTGCTCAAGGCAGTTGGGGCAGGGGAAATGCTCCCGGCTCAGGGCCGTGTCGCGTGCCAGCCGCGCGGCAAGGTTCTCTTCCGCGTCGCGCTCAATGGCGCGCATGATGCAATCTTCCGGGTGATAGCAGGTTCCAAAGGCCCCCTCACGTCCGCAGTTCGTGCCGTAACACATAGAAATACCCTCGTTTTTGAAGTTTGGCTTGGCGTCCCAAACCCAATGAAAAAGCCCGGCGCATGTCCGGGCTTTTCGATGGGGCTAGGCACGAAAAAAGGCGGCTCTTTCGAGTCGCCTTGATTCGGTCAACGGGTTTTGTGGTCAGGAGTGCTTGCGGGTAAGCCAGAGGCCGATGCCGCCAACGACGGTGATGATTCCTTCGATTAATCAGAACGTTTTCCGTTGCAGTTTAATACAAGGAATAAAAGTAAACTTCGCTAGGACAAAAATATAACTGTGTAAGCTGGGATAAAAATTCGTTGAGTTCTTGAAATGGTATATAAAAAAAACCAAAATTATCATCAAAAACTAATGCATTATCAGGATTACTTATAATCGCGATGGCATGTCGCCTAGGGTTATTTTGGGGATCAATCAGAGAAAATGTTGATATGCAGTAGTAATGATGTTCCACATTTTCAACGATATATGCGTCTTTAAAAACAGCTTTGAGTGCATTCAATTCCATATCGGAAGTTTCTCGCACTACAAATGTTTGTTCCCCCATTATTTTTAATCTATCGAACATTTTTGTTCTAACTTCATCCAATATCGTTTTAAATTCAGGATTATCAGCTAAATTATTTAGTGTTATGTCATCTATAGGATTATTTTCACCTTTATAGATCGCACAATATTTTATGAAACATGATGCAATAAGTATACATGGGTTTGGCAAATTTTGTATCATTTCCTTGAAGGTATTAGACGGCTTGCATACCCTATGTTTTACTATAAACTGAAAAGCTTCACGATTTAAATATGTTGCCGCTTGCTGTGCTCTGGTCTGCATATCTATCATTTGACTCATGATTTACCCCTCTAGGTATAATGTCCTTGTTAGTATAAAAGTATACCTTAGGCAACCCGTGAAGGATAAATATGTTTATTTTTTTCTATATAATACAAAAATTTTTTTATAGTTATCTCCTTCCCTTTTTCATGTGTGCGATATGTTCTCGGTGTCGGCGATTCCGTTTTTCGGGGCGATATACCACAGAAACTACGGCTTCGTTGGTATGATTTACGCTGTTTTTCCGCTTTGCGGTCGGCATCTGTGGACCTGTTCCACGCATGGTTCGGGGCGACGGGTGTTCGCCACCCCTTTCATGTGAGGCCGTCAGTCCACAGGGGCAAGCCTGTAGCCGAGTTCCCGCACCATCACATTGAGCGGGGTGGAGTCGCCCGTGGTTTCGATGATGGCCATGAACGTCTCGACGCCGAGCTTTGCGCCGGGGTCAAGCGGATTGGTTTCCCTGAGCAGGGTCGAGTAGGGCTTGCCGATGGCGATAGCAACGGATTTTGCGGGCATCTTGCCTTGCGTCACGAGTTCGTGGACGGCCTTGACGACTTTGTTCATATGTTTGTCCTGAAAAAGCCGGATGATTCCGGGTTCGATTGTATTTCATGAAAATTTTTACGGGATAATACCCGTCTGCATTACTGTTGCAGCTCTGCCGAGCCGGGGGATTAGTCACCTCTCCCCGCGCTGATTGGGTATTCATCATACCGTCTACGCCCGCCGACCCTGCGCGGCTTGTATCGCAGCTCCGGGGAATGCCGGGCACCGTGGGGATAAAGGAGGGGGAACCTTCACGGCGTTTCCCGGCACTCCACGGAACTGCGAGGACGGCGGGGGTGTTCCCGGACGTCGTGAATATTTATTAGCGTATGCTAAAATAAAAGGCAAGCCATATATTAGCAAATTCTAAAAAACATGATACAAAAATACCGCCGGCACCACGAAGGGATCGGCGGTCACGCCCGGGAGGGCACAAAAAAGCCCCTCACGAGGAGGGGCGGGAGGGATTATGGAACAGATTAGAGATACTGTGACAAGAGTCTTGGAAGAACTCGAAAAATTTTCTCTAGCTAAACCGATTTCATTTGAGTTTATTTTTATAGACTATTCAAATATTGAGCAAACTATCCCCCAAAGTATGCTTGCATCTGGGGTAAGTATTAAGCCGATACATAATAAAAAATCAATAATGAAAATTAATTTTGAAATTAGTAAAAATATATAGTTATTTTTAAGTTCTTTCCCAAAACATTTTTTCTATTATTTCATTTTTGATTCCATTACATAAAGTTGATTTTCCTGAGTAGATATATTTATCCGAACCAGTCTCTATTGTTTCAAGAATACCTTTTATTCTTATAAAGCTATCCGAAGTATTTGTGTTGGATTCTATATCTGAATAAAATGGAGTACTCAGCATCAATTCTGAACAAAAATCATTATATAGTAATTTTATTATATTATATAAATTTTCGTCAGGAAACTCAATTGGAAGTCCTAAATTTTTTGCTTCCTTTCTATTTATGGTATAATCATGACTTCCAGAGTCTGAACATAAAAAATTAGTAATTCTTTCAATTGTTTCATCGTTAGAAGTGTGTATTTTTAACAGCCGAGTTGCGAGCATTCTTATTTGATCCTTTGTTTTTTTTACTTTTCCTATCGCAAGAGGGTGGACAACTCGAGAAAAATTTAAAAATATATCATTATTATTAACATCATCACCAATAACTTCTTTAGCTAATTTAAAATAAGCATCCAAATCTTCTACAGATATAGGTAGTAATTTGTTATCTTCTTTTTGATTGTATGATGTTGTAACTGATGGATCTATAGGTCCAAGAATGGCTTGCTTTGTCATTACAATATTATCAGCACCAAGTGATATCAGTGTCCCGGTACTTAAAGCCCGAGAAGGAATTATAACTTCTAAGTAGTCACAATACATTCTGATAAGGTTAACAATAGTCCATCCTGCTAAAATATCCCCTCCATTTGTATGAAGGATAAGAGATATTCTTTTAGTTTTTTTAGTGATATTATCTAAATGATCAGGGAAAAAATTTATTATATCTTTAGAAATATCTAATTCCATGTTAGTTCGTGTACTTGTTACATATGTTATAACGTAAGAATTACGCAATTTGCTAATTTTTTTATAGAGCTTAACGCTATCTTCATACATAATTATATTTCCTTCTCCCCGCTCCGGCGGGGATTTTCATTTCTTTACGAGCTTGAGGAAAGGCTTATTCACGAGGCGCGCTTGTTCTTTTCGGGAAGTTTTTGAGTATCCGTACCGCTCTGGGCGCGAAGGCTTTCAAGGTGGCCTTCCCATTTGGCCTTGTAGTCCCTGAGTTCCTCTACCTTTTTTTCAAGCTCTTTGATTCGTTGGTTGAGAGCCCGCATATCCTGCTCGGGATGGCAGGGTTGAGGAGAAGGGCATGGTTTTTCGCCCGGAATGAGAAGTATTCCTCCGGCTTTATCAATGGCTCCGCAAAGGACGGAGTTAAGACTACGTTTTCCTGTGATCCAGCCCCAAAAAGTGACGTTGTTCACGCCGAGAGCTTCCGCAGCCGCAGACTTATTTCCTCCATACTCTTCAAGTACTTTGGAAAAAAGTTTTTGAATGTCGTTTTCTATTCCCATACGATATGTTCCATCCAAAAAATTAGCTTCTGTCAATTCGCGTTCGGATAAAATAGCTTGATGTTTTCTTTAGCGTTCGCTAATAAGGAGCACATGAAGACAATCGCCACAGAAATCAGAGCGTTTTTGGACCAGACCGGGCTCCCCCAGAGCAGGCTTTCTGCCGAGTCTGGGGTCCCCGCGTCTACAATATGCAACCTTTTGAAGGGGAAGCGACAGCATCTGTTGGGACCGAACCAAGACAATATCCGTGCGGCAATGTCTCGCCTTTCTCTCACAGCCGCCCCCAACACTCCCACCGAACCCGAAGAGGTGAAGCATGGATAATCTCATGTTTAGCATTCTCGAATGGTGCGTTACTATCTTCTTTTGTGTTGGGTTACTGGCATTTACCGCAGTACTTTTGAAATTAACATGGGAGATTCTTACAACCAGAGAGTAATTTTTCCGCGCACCGCCTAACCACGGCTTCTGGAGTCGGGTACTCCGCGACGCGGTATGCCCGCCAGTGCGGGCGCGGCTGGCCGGGGATCAGGATGCGGACGCGCCAGACGGGGCCGCGCAGGGCGATGAGCAAATGGACTGCAGGCACAGGCATGGGGTCCGAACCTTTTTCAGCCATCTTATCGGAACGCAACAGGCCGTAAAGTTGAAAACTTCAGAGGAAAAGCAGGATGGCCGACTACAAGAACATGACTGCGATCGAGGCGCTTCGGGAAGCCAAGGACGCCAGCGGCATGACCGCCGAAAGCATAGCGCAGGGAGTGGGCATCACCGCGACGCATTTGCGCCGCTATCTTGATCCCAATGACAACTATGCGCCGAGCCTGCACATCATCCCCGGTTTGTGCAGGGTGATGCGGAATAGAATCCTCCTCCAGTGGCTTGAAGCGCAGATTGTAGCTGATGACACTGTAGTGACGCCTGCCGCGACGCGCGCGGATGTGCTGACGGCGGTGGCGCGTGCGGGTTCGGCCCTTGGCGAGGTGCAGCGGATCGTCGCCGAAGCGCAGATCCTCTATCCGAGCACGGCGCGGGAGATCCGTTCCGGGCTTGGGGACGTGATCGCGGCGTGCCGGAGCGCGCAGGCGGGGCTGCAACCACTGGCGGAACGTCGGGATCGGGATGTGGCGCTGGCCAGCCTGTCGGACGGAGAGCAGGCGCCACCGGTGGCGATGCCCGAGCCACTGACGGGAGAGTGCCGCAAGCCGTGGTGGAAGGTGTGGAGGTAATGAGCGTCGTACCGAAAAATCCGTACGAAAATACTTCGCATGGAACGCGCTGTTTCCGGGCAGGGAAAAAAGAACTGGGATAACCTCTCTTCAAAAAGAAGGAGGAGCCGATGAGCGGGCTGCGAATTTTTCAGAACAGGGAGTTTGGGGCCGTGCGCGTGATCGAGTACGGAGGTGAGCCGTGGTTTGTGGCGCGGGATGTATGCGCCGTCCTCGGGACGGAGACGCGGGATCTGCCGGACATTCTGGAGCACGACGAGCAACGCCCTATTGTCGATATTATCCACACTCTGAATGATTCCACAGGATTGCGACGCGATAGCCGTATCATTTCAGAACCGGGCCTGTACTCGCTCGTCCTCCGGTCCCGCAAGCCGGAGGCCAAGGCGTTCAAACGCTGGATCGTGCATGAGGTTATTCCGTCCATCCGTAGGACGGGCGGCTACGGTGCCCTGGCGCTTCCGAACTTCAGGAATCCGGCGGAGGCGGCGCGGGCGTGGGCGGACAAGGAGGAGCAGCGGCTTCTTGAAGAGCAGAAGCGCCTCGCGCTGGAGCAGAGGATGGAGGAAGTGAAGCCCAAGGTCGTCTTCGCCGAGTCCATCGAGGTCGCCAAAACCAGTATCTCCGTCGGGGAAATGGCGAAGCTCATCAAGCAGGCCACGGGCTACGACATCGGGCAGAACCGCTTTTTCGAGTGGCTCAGGAACAGGGGCTACCTGCACAAGGATGGTTCCCAGACCAACATGCCTACCCAGAGAAGCATGGATGCCGGATGGATGGAGATCAAGGAGGGCACCCGCATCGGAAGCAGTGGGGAAAGTCACATCACCCGCACGCCGAAGATTACGGGCAAGGGGCAAATCTACTTCATCAACCTGTTCAAGAAAATGGTGGAGTCATGATCATCCGCTGCCGCCACCGCATCCCGTCGCCCGAGGCCGTGGGGTTCCTCACGGTGGAAGGGCTCAGGGAAGCCGCAGCGCGGTATCCGCACCTGCGGCCCTGCAAGAAACAAGGCTGGAGCTGGCTGTATCGGACGGCCTGCGCGAAGTGTGGAGACAAACTTGAAGTGCCGCTTGAAGGTTCGGCACGCGAACACGAAAAAGGCCCGCTGTTGGAGCAACGGGCCAAAGGGGAAAAGATGATGCAAGTTCATCAAAACGTTGAAAACAGTATGCCCGCAACCGGGCCTGCCGTCAAGGGAAAGGTGTGAATATGGGCGGCTATTTCAAGGTCTGGCGCAAGATTGAGGACTCGAAGTCGTGGAGCCGGGGCGCGCTGTATCGTGGGCTGATGATCACCCTTCTCCAGAAGGCGAACTGGAAGCAAGGATACTTTCACGGGCAGGAAATCCTGCCGGGCCAGCTTGCCTGTTCCGGGGCTTCGCTGGCGAGCGAGCTTGACCTGTCGCGGTATCAGGTGATGCGGATGCTGGCGACGCTTGAGGACGACGGCTTCATCTCGCGCAAGACTTTCGGAAAAGTATGCACGTTGATTACCGTCGTGAATTGGCAGTTATACCAGTCTGCTACGGAAGAGGCCGCACAGCAGCCGCACAACGAGCGCACAAGCAGCGCACAGGTTCCGCACACGATAGAAGAAGGGAAGAAAGCAAGAAAAGAAATCCCTCCTGCATCCGCCGATGCAGCGGAGGAGCTAGCTTCCCTTTCGGGGAAGGAAAAGCAGGAAGGCGCAGGGGCGCGCACAGGTTCCGCACACGTTACGAATAAGGCCCCCAGATCTGCCGCATCCGCTACCGGGGAAGGGCCCGCACCTGAACCGGCGTATCGGACGGCGACCAAACGTGTCCTCACGGGGCAGCGGCTGGCGTGGTTCAACCGCGTGTGGTCCGCCTTCGGCTACAAGCGCGGGAAGGCCGAGGCTGCGGACGCCTTTCTGGACATCAAAGGACTATCCGAGTCCCTTGTGTCTGTTATTTGCCGGGCGGCCCAACAGGAAGCGGCGCGCAGGCCCGATCTTGTAGCGCGGGGCAAGACGCCGAAGATGCTGACGGGCTGGCTGTCCGGGCGGCGATGGGAGGACGAGGCGGACGCACCGCCCCCGCTTGTGCCGGTTGCGGCCCGTGGCCCTCTGCTTGGCGATCCCGTCATCGACATACCGACGCAGGCGCAGCGCGAGGAAGGCTGGAAGGCGGGCTTGTCGTTCATGGAGAAATGGCGGCATGGCGAGAGGCCGGACAATCATGCCAGACAGTTTGACCGCCGGAAGCCGCTGCCTATTCCGGCGAATTTCAGGAGCGTCCTGCAACGGGCGCTGTAGGAGAATATATGAGTGAAGCACTTACGGCGGAATCGTTATCCGGCCCTTTGCGCTCTGTCGCGGAACGCTTGGGAATGCCGTTCGTTTTCCGGCTGGTCGAGCACTTTGGAGGAACGACCGTGGCAATACCGTCCGGGAGTGCCGGGAAAAAACAGTATCGGCGTCTGTGCGCGGCGTTGGGGGATGAATCGGCCTCAGCGTTGTGCCGGGAGTTTGCGAGACGGGCAATTTACATCCCCAACCTCAAACAGGCGATGCTGGACAAGCGCAACTCGTCTCTGAATATGGAACGGGACGAACTGGCTGGAAGGGGGCACAGCGAGAGAACCTTGGTTGCCATCCTTGCCCGCAGGTACAGCCTCTCCGAGCGGCAGGTATGGCGCATCCTGAAGCAGCCGAGGACTCCGGGGGAGGCAACGCAATGAGCGATACCTGCACCTTTGCAGAATTCCTCGACCATTGTACGGGCAGGAAGGTGATGCCGCCCCCGGCACAGGCGAAGAAGCGGCCCTCCTGCCCTCCCGAGTCGGAAGAGCAGAAAGCCCTTTTCGACTGGTGGCAGCGAACGCCGTATGCCCGGCACTTCGTCATGTACCACATCCCCAACGGCGGGCGCCGGGACAAGATCACCGGGGCGCGGTTGAAGGCCGAGGGCGTGGTGGCGGGCGTCCCCGACGTGTTCCTTGCCTCGCCCCGGCAGGGGTTCCACGGCCTGTACATCGAGATGAAGCGCCAGCGCGGGGGGACGGTTCAGGCTACGCAGAAGGAGCTGATCACAGCGCTCCGTCAGGCCGGGTACCGCGTCGAGGTCTGCAAGGGCTGGTGGGAGGCGCGGGAAGTCATCGAAAACTATCTGACCGGGGAAATCCCCAAAGGAGCGTCCAGGCGTGTCGAGCCAGCAGCAAACCAGCAGCCCCTCGCGGATCGTCGAGGTCGTCGTGCCGTTCAGGGAAGATGAAAGCTTTGTAGACAGACTGGCCCGCGCCAATGCCGCCCTCGGCAGGGCTATCCATGCGCAACTCCCCGCGTGGGACGTCAAGCGCAACGAGATCGCCGTATTCGGGCCGCAACGGGCGCATCGCAACGGAAGCGTCTCGTATGTCTACCGGCTGGTCGAGGACCGCAAACCGCTGTTCGGCAAGGGAAGGGGGGCTGAAAGGGCGCTCATGAGGCACGAGATATGGAGTCAGCAACCGGAATCCGCAGCGCAGTAGGCTGGTGAAAGGTGGGTGATGTCGTGGAACTGATGGAAGCGGCCGTTCTTCTCGGCAACGGCGGGCAGCGGGGCGGAGCGGTCATGATTGCGGCGTTGGCCCGGCGCATGGAGGAGGCGCGGAAGAAACATCCGGTGTTCGCGGAGGGCAAGTACCATGCGCTCGGCGTCATCGGCGCGGAATATGAGGAACTCGTGCGGGCGGTGGAGCGCGAAACGCCGGAACGGGTACGGGATGAGGCGCTTGATGTGGCGGTAACCGCCTTGCGCCTCTGGGCGGGGGAAGAGATATGCCTGTGATGGCGATTGGGTACATTCCTCAACTTCTTTTCAGCCGCAAAGAAATACGGGATGCATTTCAAGTCGGGGATGACACGGTAACGCGCTGGATTGAACAAGGCGCTCCCATCGTAGTGGAGGGCAGGGGGAACAACGTCCGCTACTGTGCGGAGGTTGCAGCGTTGCAGGCGTGGAGGGTTGTAACGAATCGGGCGCAACGGAGCAAATCGTTGTGCCCGGAAAATCTTGTCAATCCCCCTGACGTACAGTCCCCGTACGGCTGACGTGCGGCTCACGCAAAGAAAGGCCAAAACCTCATGTTACGCTCCTGAGCAAAAATCAGGAGCGTTTTTTCATGTCCACTCTTCGTTTTTTCAAGCCTGAGGAATTCGCCTGCAAATGCGGGTGCGGGCGCGGGTATGACGACATGGACGCAGGACTCCTGCGTATGCTCGACGAGGCGCGTGCGCTGGCGGGCATTCCGTTTTCCCTCTCTTCCGCTTTCCGTTGCGCCAAGCACAACAAGGCGGTGGGCGGGGTGGCTGATTCCGCGCACACCCACGGCTATGCCGTGGACATCAAGTGCACGTCCTCCCACTACCGTTTCCGCATCATTTCCGCGTTGCTTGAGGCCGGGTTCCGCCGCATCGAGGCCGGGCCGACGTGGGTTCATGTGGACAACGATCCGGCCAAGCCGCAGGACGTCATCTTTTACGCTGCCGGGAGGGTGTATTGATGGATTTTTCCATGATTTCCGATTTCCTGAATTCCCAGACCGGATCTTGGGCTTTGTTCCTGTCCGCCGCCAGCGCCGTGTGCGCGTGGGCCGCCACGCTCATGCCCGCCCCTTCGGAGACATCCGGCGTTATCTATCGGTCCCTCTACAAGGTCATCAACTGGATCGGGGCGAACATCGGCAAGGCCAGAAACGCCGATGACGCGCAGAAGCAGAGGAAGCTCCAATGAGGGGGGACATGCCATGCAGACGTTCCTTCGCCTTCTGGAAGCGGTGGCGTCCCTCTGGGCTTCATTCCGCGCGTATGCTGAACGCCGCCGCGCTTCCGCTGCTCGTGATGCTCTGTCTGCCGCTCCTGTGCGGGTGCTCTGCGGCAAGCTCGGCGGACAGCCGGACAATCCCGCTGTCGCCCATACTGACGAGCCTGCGTCCGGTGACGCTGGACGGGATTGAAGGGGCATGGATGGACTGGCGCGACGCTCAGGCCCTTGCCGCGTGGATCGACGGCGTGGAAACGGCACGGTGAGCGACGATATGCAGATGCTCCGCGATCTCGGCGAAGTGAAGGCCGAACTCTCCGCAGTCAAGGCGGAACTGGCCGGGCTGCGCGAGCGCATCGACGATGTCGTCATCTCAAACCTGCGAGATCACGGCAAGCGAATGTCCATGCTCGAAACCCGTGTTGCCGCGCTCGAAGCCGCCGAGAACCGCCGGGCCGGGGGCATGGCCGCGCTGGTAGCCGTGGCGGCTGCGGCAGGTGCGGCCGGAAACGTCCTTTCGCGTTGGATTGCGGGGTAACTATGAGGAAGCAGCGGTACGACTGGGAAACGATCAGGGCGGAGTATGAAGCCGGTTCCAGCATGGGCAAGCTCTCCGACAAGTACGGCGTGGACAAGGCCGCCATCAGCCGCCGGGCGAAGAAAGAGGCATGGGCTCAAGATGTCACGGGTGCCGTTGATCGGGCTGTTGACGCAAAAGTCAACGGCATCGTCAACACCGTTGACCCTGAAAAAAAGGCCGCTGCCATCGCTTCCGCCGCTGACGAAAAAGTTGCGGTCATTATCCGGCACCGCGAGGAGTGGGAGACACAACGGGAGCTGGTCACAACGGCCATTGAGAAGAACGATTTCGACAAGGCCAAGCTCGCCAAAATCACCGCCGAGACGCTCAAGATCCGTCAGGAGGCCGAACGCAAGGCGTGGGGCATCCGCGACGTGGACGCCCAGCCGGACGGCGGTGCGCTGACCGTGCGCATCCTCCGGGTGAGCGGGGAGTAGGGGATGGAGATCACGCTTCCTCACAACTGGCGGCCCCGGGACTATCAGATTCCCATGTGGCGGTACATGGAGCACGGAGGGCGCCGTTCCGTCCTGCTCTGGCACCGCCGCGCGGGGAAGGACGACAACAGCCTGCGCTACCTCGCCAGCGCCGCGATGGAGAAGACCGCGACGTACTGGTACCTGCTGCCCAAGGCCGTGCAGGTGCGCCGGGCCATTTGGGAGGCCGTCAACCCGCATACGGGCAAACGCCGGGTGATCGAAGCCTTCCCCGACGCCATCGTCGCCCGTACCCGCGACAACGAAATGACCCTCACCCTCGCCAACGGTTCCTCCGTCCACTTCCTCGGGGCGGACAACTTCGACACGCTGGTCGGTTCACCGCCCTACGGCATTGTCTTTTCCGAATATTCCCTGACCAACCCGTTGTCGTGGGCGTACCTTAAACCGATACTTGAAGAAAACGGCGGATGGGCCATCTTCAACTTCACCTCGCGCGGGCGGAACCACGCGGCCACGCTCTACGAGTACGCCGCAGGAGAAGAAAGCTGGTTCGCGCAGCGCCTCCCGGTGACGGAAACGTCCGTGTTCACGCCGGAGCAGGTGGAGGAAATCCGTAAGGAGATGCACCGCACCTACGGCGAGGAGGACGGCGAGGCGCTGTTCCGGCAGGAATACATGTGCGACCTCGACGCGCCCGTGGTCGGGGCCTACTACGGCAAGCTCCTTGCCCGGGCGGCTGACGAGGGACGCATCACCGGCGTGCCCTATGACCCCGCCGCGCCCGTGTTCACGGCATGGGACCTTGGTATGGACGATTCCACCGCGATCTGGGTGGCGCAATGCGTGGGCCGGGAAATCCACCTCATCGACTACTACGAGGCCAATGGCCAGCCCCTCGCGCATTACGCGGACTGGGTGCGCGGACGCAGCTACGGCAGGCCGACGCACTACCTGCCGCACGACGCCCGGGCGCGTGAGCTCGGCACGGGCAAGAGCCGGGAGGAAGTGCTTGCCGGGCTGGACATCGGCCCCGTGCTCGTCGTCCCCCAGCAGAGCGTGGCCGACGGCATCAATGCCGTGCGCACCATCCTGCCGCGTTGCTGGTTCGACCAGATCAAATGCGGGGCCGGTGCGGAAGCCCTGCGCAATTACCGCAAAGAATACGACGAGAAACGGAAGGTATTCCATGACCGCCCGCTGCACGACTGGACGAGCCACGCTGCCGACGCCTTCCGGTATTTGGCCTTGAGTTGCGGTCAGCATCAGAAGTCCGGTTCCAAGGGCTTCCGCCCAAGGAGGCGATAATGGCGAAGCACGATAACCGGATGCCTATTCAGACAGCCCTCGGCTACGTTGAGGAGGCGCGCGCCGCCTCCCGTGACTGGCGGGCCAAGTCGTGGCGCGACCATGAGATGTACGACGGCGACCAATGGACGCCGGAAGACCGCCAGCGCGCCGTCGACGCGGGCATCGATCCGCTGACCATCAACCGCATCTTCCCGGCCATCAACCTCATCCTCGGGTCGCAGGAGCTGAACCGGGCGAACATCATCGCCAAGGCCCGTACCGCCAAGGACGGGCAGATCGCGGAGATCATGACCGAGGCGCTGGCCTTCGTGCTTGACCAGAACGACGGGCAGTACCGCATCGGTCAGGCTTTCAAGGATGCGGTGATCCCCGGCATCGGCTGGCTGTACTGCGGGTTCAACAACGATCCCCGGCAGGAGCGGATCAAGCTCGACTTCCGCGACTGGAAAGAGGTGTTCTGGGACCCCTTCGCCTCGCCGTGGCTGGAATCGGACAAATGCCGTTACGCCTTCTTCCAGCGCTGGATGGACCTCTTCGACCTGCAATGCCTGTATCCCGAGCGGGAAAAGGAGATTGGGGAAGCGTTCTCCGGCCTGAGCGCGCACGATTCGGACTACTCCTACATGGACGACGAGGCCGACATCGTGGAGCAGGACAAGCGCGTCCTCGGGTCGACCCGCTGGTCGGACCCTGAACGGCGGCGCATCAGGCCCGTGCAGCTCTGGTATCCTGTACTTGAAAAGGCCGTGTTCGCGCTGTTCCCCGACGGGCAGTGCGTGGAGGTGAACACCAAACTGCCCGACGCGCAGGTCTACATGCTGGTGCGAAACGCCCAGCAGCTGATCACCACCTCCGTCCGCAAGCTCCGGGTGAAGACCTTCATCGGTTCCTATGAGCTGTCCGACGAGCCGTCGCCGTTCCCGCACGGACAGTACCCGTTCATTCCCTTCATCGGCTACCTCGACCGCTATTTGAATCCCTTCGGCGTGCCCCGGATGCTTTCCGGGCAGAACGAGGAAATCAACAAGCGCCGTTCCATGAACCTCGCCATGCTCCAGAAACGGCGCATCATCGTGGAGGAGGGCGCCGCCGATGACCTTCAGGACCTCTATGAGGAAGCCAACAAGCCCGACGGGTTCATGGTGTTGAAACCCGGAGGCCGTTCCAAAATGGAGATCATTGAGGGCGCGCAGCTCTCACAGTACCAGATTCAGGTGCTGGAGCAGTCGGAGAAGGAAATCCAGCAGATTTCCGGAGCCAACGACGAGGCGATGGGCTACACGTCCAACGCCAATTCCGGCAAGGCCATTGAGCTGCGCCGCCAGCAGTCCTCCACCATAATGGCTTCCCTGTTCGGCAACTACCGCCGTTCCATGTCCCGTCTTGGCCAGCTCGTCATCGCCAACGTGCAGGGCGCGTGGACCGCCGAAAAGGTGCTGCGCATCACCGACAAGATGACCAATGCCGAGCGGTTCGTGACCGTGAACCAGAAGGTTCTCGGCGAGTCCGGGGACGTCGTGGAAATCCACAACGACATCACACAGGGGATGTACGACGTGATCGTGTCCGACGCCCCTGCCACGGACAGCGTGCGCGAGCAGAACATGAATCTGCTCATCGAGTGGTGCAAGCAGTCGCCTCCCGAGGTCATCCCGTACCTCATGGGCATGGCGATGGAGATGAGCAACCTGCCGAACAAGGATCAGCTCATGATGAAGCTGAAGCCCATGATGGGCATCACCCCGGAAGAGATGGACATGTCGCCGGAGGAACTGCAGCAGCGGGCGCAGCAGGAGGCCGAAGCCAAGGCGCAGGCCGAGCAGATGCAGCAACAGGCGCAACAGCAGCTCATGCAGGCCGGGCTGGAAAAGGCGGGGCTTGAGAACGAGCTGCTCCGCGCCCAAATCGACAAGACGCGTTCGGAGGCCGGGATGAAAGCCCGCGAACAGGATCGGAAGGAGTTCCAGACCGGCATTGAAGCCGGGAACGCCATCCGGCAGGCCCGCAACGAGGATGCGGCCGTTGCTTCCCTTATGCCGCCAGCGCCGTTGCCTGTCTCCAACCCTCAACCCCCTATGCCGTATGGACAGACCTATTGATTTCGGGGCCATGACCCCGGCGCAGGAAGCGGCATTCGACCGCAAGGCGGAGGCATGGTGCCGTGGGCACCGCCCCTGTCCTTCCGGGCGTGACCCCCGGTTCTGGAACAGGCGGGACCGCCCCGGCGCAATGGATGCCTACCGGAACGGCTACGACCGCATCCGGTGGGGCACTCCCGACACAAACGACACGGGCCGCACGGACAGTTCCCCGGCCCAGAGTCTTTCGGACGCATCCGCCGTCATGGATGCACCAAACCACTCGCCCGCTCAGGCGTAAAACGGAGAGGAACATGGAAGAAGGAATGATGGAAGCGTCGCAGGAAGCCCCGGTTCAGCAGGCCGTATCCCCGGCGGAACCCGCGCCCAAGCCCGCGCCGGAACAGGCCGGGCATGACGAACTGGACTTTTTCGACGAGGCGGTCAGCGAAGCGGAACTTCGCGGCGAAACGCCGGATGGCGAGGCTCACGGGCAAGACCGGACGGAGACGCCCGCTCCGAAAGAGCCGAAACCGGAAACGAAGCCCGGAGACGAACCGACGGGCGGGGATACCTCCCCCGGCGAAGATACATCCGCAGACGGGGCAAAGCCGCCCAAGGGGTTCGTGCCGCACGCCGCGCTGTCCGAGGAGCGCACGAAGCGCAAGGAAGCGCAGCAGCGCGTGGAGCAGCTTGAGCAGGAACTCGCGGCAAGGAAGGCCACCCATGAGCAACGGGAGATGCCGGAAGCGCCCAAGGATGCCTCCGAAGCGGCCCGGCGGTTCGCGGAACAGAATCCGCAGTATGCCGCGCTGGTTTTTGAGGACTCCCGAGACGGCGAGCTTCTCCGCGACAAGCTCGACACCTACGGTGAGGAAGACGCTATCGTATTGGCGAAGACCCTGTACGTCGAACGCGAGCTTGCCGAGCAGAAACGCCGTGAGTCCGGTTCCGCCGACGCGGCCTTCCTCGGCACCTGCGTCCGCGAAATGGATGCGATGTTCGAGGGCGGGCTCAACGGACAGCAGGCCAAAGAGCTCATCGGCTACCTGCAAAACGAGGCGGGGCTGACTCCCGACACGATCACCCTGCTGACCTCGCCGAACACGATTGTCATCGATCCCCGCACGGGGCGGCAGTCGTATCTCGGCGGGCGGGCGTTGGAGGTCGTGGGGCTGTTCAAGGATGCCCATACCCTCGCCGCCGCTTCCAGCCCGGAACGCATCCGGGAATCCATTGAGGCCGAAGTCACCAAGAAGGTGATGCAGAAAATCAACGGCGAACAGGCCGTCTTCCGCGAACTCGGGGATGCCCCCGGCCACGGGGACACCCCGGTCGGGAACATCCCGGCCACGGAAGACGAGTTCGCCCGACTTTCCCCCGAACAGCAGGAACGCCTGCTGCGCGGGGAACTTTAGGAGAACATGAATGGCAGGAACCGAGTTTCCGCTCAATCATCCGCTTGCGGTACAGGTCTGGTCCAACAGCCTCGCCGTGGAGTCCGGCAAACGGCAGTATTTCAGCAAGTTCATGGGCACGGGCGAGTCCGCGCTCATCGTCGTGAAGACGGAGCTCCAGAAGCAGGCCGGTGAAAAGATCACCGTGGGCCTGCGCATGAAGCTGCGTGAGGACGGTGTGGAAGGCGACAACCTCATTGAAGGCACGAGCGCGGAAGAGGCGCTCACCTTCTTCAGCGATTCGCTGTTCATCGACCAGAAGCGCAAGGGCACGAAGTCCAAGGGCAAGATGTCCGAGCAGCGCGTGCCGTACAACCTGCGTAAGGAAGGGCGCGACGCGCTCGCGACGTGGTGGTCCGAGTACTACGACGAACAGTTCATGATGTACCTTTCCGGGGCTCGCGGCATCAATGCCGACTTCATTTCGCCGCTGTCCTTCAAGGGCCGCGCCAACAACCCGCTTCAGGCGCCCGACGCCGAACACATGGTGTACGGCGGTTCGGCCACCGGCAAGGCCGACCTCACGGCGAACGACAAGATGTCGCTCGGCATCGTGGAAAAGCTGGTTGCCAAGGCCGAAACCCTCGATCCCATGATGCAGCCCATCACCGTGGAGGGCGAACGCAAGCACGTCCTGCTCATGCACACGTTCCAGGCCTTCAGCCTGCGCACGTCCGTCTCCCAGAACGACTGGCTGGACATCCAGAAGGCGGCGGGCGTCCGTGGAGACGGCAACCGCGTCTACAAGAACGCGCTCGGCGAGTATGCCGACGTCATCCTGCACAAGCACCGCAACGTGATCCGCTTCAATGACTATGGGGCCTCCGGCAACGTGGGCGCGGCCCGCGCGCTGTTCCTCGGCGCTCAGGCCGGGCTTGCCGCATGGGGCGGAGCGTCCGGGCAGGGCCGCTATACGTGGAACGAGGAAAAGGACGACCGCGGCAACGCGCTCGCCATTACTGCGGGGGCCATCTTCGGCGTGAAGAAGTCCCGGTACGACAATAAGGACTTCAGCGTGATCGCGGTGGATACCGCCTGCGCTGATCCGAACGTGTAGGAGGGGCTATGGCGACTTTCAAAAGCGACGCCGTGAAAAGCGGCTTGATGTTCCTCGGCACGGCGCAGCCCGGCTGCGTGCTGTGCCGATCCGGGCAGATGAAGGCCCAGTTCACCGCCGGCGACGTGGTGGAACTGGTTCCGATCCCCAAGGGAGCGATGGTGCTCGATGTCCGGGTGGTAAATGAGGCGCTCGACGCCTGCACCAGCGTCTCTGTGGGCGACAAAGACGATCCCGACCGCTATTTCGCCGCGCTGGATTTGTCGTCCGCCGGTGCCCACAGTGCTCTGAGCGAAGGCTCCACGACCGCCCATAACCATGTCTACGCCGACGAAGCCGTGCTGACCGTCACTGTCCCGGCCACGCAGACGACCGCCAAGGCCATCACCGCCCACGTCTTGTACAAGATGGTGGAGGGCTGCCTGACGGACGAGGCCGACGTTTTCCCCGCCGCCTAACCCCAGACCGGGGGCCGGATTGGATTCCGGCCCCCAAGGATATGCCATGTTGTTGAAAATGCTTGGTTCCCACTGTCTGGAACTCACGATGCCTTGGCTGCACGGAGGCCCGTACGCGGCAAGCCCGGGGGCCGTCTTCGAAGTAGACGACAGGGACGGAGTCACGTTGCTGGAAGGGAATGGACGTCTGTTTGAGCGGGTTGACGGCCCGGAGAACGGCCTTGTGGAAACGCCCCTTCGATCAGGCCCGGCCGCCGAGGGAGAGCAGGCTGACCAGCCTTCCGTTCCGCCTTCCGCGCCTCCTGTGGAGGAGAGGTCGCGCCGCCGGAAGAAGGGCGCATCCGAAGCCGCAGGGAAGGACGCATAGCCATGCTGTGCAGCGAGATCCTCCGCAGCGTGTCCGGCAAATTGCAGGACGAGGACGCCGATGCCCGGCGCTGGCCGTGGGAATCCGCGTCCGGCGCGTATTCGCTGATGGACTCCCTGAACGCCGCCGTCCGGGAAATCGTGACGCAGCGCCCGGACGCCACGGCCCTGACGGAGCCCATGCGGCTGGAGCCCGGCATGATGCAGCGGATTCCGCGCGCGGACATCCATATGACCAGCCGGAACGCCGTATCGCTGATCAACGTGATCCAGAACTTCGATCCTGACGGCAATACGCCGGGACGCCCGGTTTTCCGGGTGGAGCTGGATGCCCTGCGGACTGCGGCCGCATGGGGGAAAGCGGGGGGCAGGGTCGAGAACTGGGCCTACAGCCCGCTCGACAACCGGGAAGCGTTCTGGGTGTACCCCGGCGTCGAATCCGGGAGGGACGTATGGATCGAAGCCGTCTATTCCGCCGAGCCCGTGCGGGCCGCCACGCCCTCGGATAGGTTCCCTTTGCCCGAGTCGTTCGCCAATGCCGCGTATCTCTGGATGTTGTTCGACGTGCTGGCGGGCGATCATTCGGAATCGAATTTTGCCAAGGCGCAGGCATTTCTTCAGGCATTCGCCCAGAGCCTCGGCGTGAAGCTGCAAACGGACCTTGCTTTCCCCATCAGACAGGGAGGCGTCAACGATGCCCAGGCTTGACGATGTGATCGCCGACATCCTGCCGGAAGCCCAGAACGCCCCGGCGGACGTTTTGAAAAAGGCCATGCTCGATGCGGCACGGACGCTGTGCCGCCGCAGCAAGGTCTGGCGCGTGGACGTGGAGGGGACGCTGATTCCTGGCATAGCTCAAGTGGAACTTGAACTTCCGCGCGAAACGTCCGTGGTGGACGTGGCCTACCTCTACACGCAACGAGAGCAGCTCTTTACCGGGCGGTTCAGCACTGTTCCCGATGGAACGGTGACGCTTGCGGACGTTCCGGTCGACGGCGGCCTGCTCCGGGCCGTGGTTTCGCTTGTCCCGACCACAAAGGCGACATGCATTGACGATGGCCTCTATGACCATTGGGGCACGGTTATCCGGCACGGTGCGCGCTGGCTTTTGAAGTCCATGCACGGACGGGAATGGTTCGAGGCGCAGGTGGCGTTGTATCACCAGCAGGAATTTGAGCGGGGCATCGGGCAGGCGGCGCACGCCGCGCTCAACGCGTGCCGGAAGTCGCCTATCTATCCTCTGAAGAACAGTTTTCTCTAGCGAGGGCGCATGATCCCTACAGTCAATGTCACCGTCGCCGTGCACGAACAGGACGGTTCCCCGGTCCGGGACGCGCTGGTTTTAGCCAAGTTGACGGCGGTCGAACGCTACAACGGATATGTCGTCGCGGACGAATATACGGGACGGACGGACGAAAGAGGCCGCGCCGTGGTCGCGGTTTTCCCCAATGAGCTTGGCAGCGAAGGCAGCGAGTACCGCTTCAGGATCGTCACCCCGGCGGGCAAGACGTTCTCGGTCTACGCCACGGTGCCGAACTCCGACTGCAACCTACATCAGATCTGCGAATTGGAGCCCTCCGAACGCCGGGGGGCGGGGCAGGTCGTAAGCACTGAAATGGCCGGATACGTCACGCAGGCTGAAACCGCACGGGACAAGTCGCAGGAAGCGGCAAACCGGGCGCAGGCCGCAGCGGTTCAGGTCGACGTCTCGGCGCAAACGGCCACGGCGGCGGTAAGCCAAGCCCTATCCAACGCCAATGCGGCGAAACGTGCGGCGGAGGACGCAACGGGGCTCGTGCAGCGCACGGAAACCGCCGTGGCGGGTTTTGAATCCGAGGTGATTGGACGGGTGGAGGCTGAAACGCAACGGCTTGGCGGCGAGGCCTCCACGGCAGTCAGTACGGCGAAAGATCAGGCCATGACGGCCCTTGATGCCCACATGGAACAGAAGACGGAAGGGCTGGATTTACACGCGGCGGATCTGAAAGCTGCGCTTACGGCCTCCCTCGGGACACGGGAAGAAGAGGCGATCGGCGCCGTCAGGATTGAGCGTGACGCCGCGCTCGTCGTCCTGCGCGAGGAAGGGGCTCAGTTCCGTGAGGATTTGAACACTTTGGCGGAGCGTTCCGAGGATGCCGCCAAGCGTGCCGCGTGTTCCGCCGCCATAACGGTCAAGGCCGCTTCCGATGTCGATGAGGCCCTCACCGATACGGCCCTTGATTTGCTGGCCCCGCAGGTTGTGGCCGAGGCTGTGCGGCAGGCCACGGAGATCGCGTTGGACTCGGCGAACACGGCGACCGTGGAGGCCGAGAAATCCCGGCAGAGTGCAGCAACCGCCTGTGCCTGCGCCGATGAATCAGCCGCCAGTGCGCAAGGTGCCGCCGATTCCGCCGCTGCCGCTGAAACGAGTGCCGGAGCCGCAGCGGCAAGCGAAGCAGTGGCCACAGCCAAGGCGGGAGAAGCGTCAACCTCTGCCACGGCGGCGAAAGCTTCCGAGAACGCGGCCAAGGCCAGTGAACAGACCGCGACGGAAGCCGCGAATACGGCAACAATGAAGGCTGGAGAAGCCTCCGTTTCCGCCGCTGCTGCCGATGTAAGCGAGACGAACGCCGCCTCCAGCGCTACGGCTGCCGCCGATTCCGCCAACGTCGCCTCCGCCGCGCAAACGGCTGCGGAAGCTGCCTGTGAGGAAACCAAAAAAGTCGCCGTACTGCCCGCAACGACGACCTCTCGCGGTTCCGTCATGCCTGATGGGCTGACGATTTCCGTCACGGCAGACGGCACGATCTCGGCGAAGGACGTGGCGATTGGGGGGAACCTTGAGGATCTGGCGAGCGCGCGGGGGCAGATTGGGGATGCAAGGCAGCTTGCCGATTTAGATTTCAACATGTTGACTGTACCTGGTTTTTACAGAACGACAGGTAATCCCAAAAATGGCCCGATCGGAATATCCGGAGCATCAATAGGATCGCTTTTTGTCTCAGGAATGCAGGGCAACGGCAATCGCCTTTTTCAGATTATGGTATCCGGAAATGGCATATACTGGAGAACATCCATATCTGGCGGAACTACATGGGAAATATGGAATCAAGTACTTACCGGGAATAAGATCGGAGACGGAATCCGTAATACAAACGGCATCATCTCCGTACCCGAGATGCAGGGCGCGACGTCTGCGCAAGCGGGTGTGTCGGGGTTGGTACCTCCTCCCCTTGCGGCTGATGCCGGGAAGGTTTTGGGGTCTGACGGAACGTGGTCTTTTCCAAAAGACGTGGCGATTGGGGGAGACCTTGAGGATCTTGCGAGTGCGCGGGGGCAGATTGGGGACAATATCCGGATCAATACAGCTTCGGATCTGAACGCGTATACCAAGGCTGGCAACTGGCTTTTTTCGGATGCCGCCGCAGGAGAAAATTTTCCAAATATCGGTAGGGGTGGAGAACTTAACTGCTACGTTTCAACCACGGCAATATTCCAATTTTTTACTGAATTTAACAATAACAGAAGGTATATTCGATACGGAATCCCCAACAGTACGTGGACGAACTGGATACAATTTATTTCTGTCGCTCAGCTCGGTGACGGCATTCGTAACACAAACGGCATCATCTCCGTACCTGAGTATGAGGGCGCGACGGCATCATCTGCCGGAACCAGCGGCCTTGTTCCGCCCGCAGCCGCCAGCCAGCGGGAAAGCTTCCTGACCGGAGGCGGGGAGTACAAGCCCGCGCTCTCAACTGGCGGCGGCGTTCTGTCCGGCAGCATCCAGATCAATGATCTTGAAAATGCGATCGGGGCTGCACCCTCTACCTCTACTGAGCGCGGCCTGTTTCTTGCCGACAAAAACAGCGTGGTCATGGGCGGGTTCGATGTCATACAGCGCGCATCTGATAATGCTAAGTACACGCAATTCTATTCAAAAAATAGCAGGGGAGATATAACGTCCCTTGCTGCTGTGACTTATGAAGACGGCACGAGAGAACTTGTGGCGGATAGCCCTCTCCAAATCAACGACATACAAATAAAACAGGTTGTTGACGGCGGAAGAAGGGTAATCGTGCTCTCTGGGGCGCGTGGCAATCAAGGGCATTCATTTCGTTTTTCCCCGGACACGGGGGAGGCATATATGGATGGCCGTGTAATACATGCGAAAGCCGATACCGCCGGATACGCAGATACCGCCGGAAGTGCTCCGGCAAATGGCGGGACGGCATGGGCCGCGAACCGCCTGCGCAGGGAAGGGGGCGTCGATACCGTCTGGAATTGGGCGGGGCAGGGAGGCCAACCCGGTTGGCTGTGGGGAGGTAATGACGGCGTCAACATGTACGTCTACAACCCCTCAAATTTCAGCGTGAACTATGCCAATTCCGCCAACTATGCGAACAGTGCGGGTAGCGTTGGGATGGCGGGGAATACGAATCTCATCACCGGGGCAATACGGAGAGGACGTACGGAATGGGTATCTAGTTCGACACATAGGGTCGTCGGACCGAGCGGCGGACAGTTCGCCGTCTTTTATCCGATCACCTTGTGGTATTTCAACACAACGATACAACCCGGAGTCTATGAGGGCGGACACGTCTTTGGGACCTTTTTCAGAGATAATTTCCCTGATGAAGAATTCGGCGTATTTTTTCAGGTAGGGTAACACCGTGGAATATACAATTGATGGCGATATTCTTTTGGATGAGGCGAACCACAAATGGGATCTTTCTGAAATCATTTTGCGCGGTGATGGCTCCTATGTGCTTAAACGGGTGGATCTTGTTCTTGGAAGCGGCCTCTATCATGTCCCGAACGATGGCGAGTGGACGGACATGCATAATGTGCTTGCTGACTATGTGAAGCGGCACCCCGAAGTTGTACAGGATGAATCCGCCAAAACGCCTACGCTGGAGGAACTGAAAGCAGCGAAGAAGGCATGGATCGACGCTGAAACGTCCGCCGCCATTGCTTCCGGGTTCGACTATGCCGTGGGCGGAGTCACCTATCATTTCAGCTATGACACCTTTGACCAGCAGAATTTTGCGGATACGGCGAACGTCTGCCTGATGAAGCAATCGGGAATGCCGGGCCTGCCGGACTCCGTGACGTGGAACGCCTACACGCCGGGCGGTGAGCTTGAGCGCCTGACGTTCGACGCGCCGGGCTTTCTCGCGCTCTACGCTGGCGGTGCCATGAAGCACAAGAACGAGACGATGCAGCGCGGCGGGGAACGCAAGGCGGCGGTGGAGGCCGCGACCACGCCGGAAGAGGTTGAAGCCGCATGACCTACGGAAAGCGAACGTTGATCGCCGTCGACCAGCTCCTCAATACGCTCCTCGGCGGCTGGCCGGACGAAACGCTTTCTTCCCGGTGTTGGCGATGGAGTCGGGACGGCGTGCGGGACTGGCCCCGGCGGATCATCGACGGGCTGCCGTTCTGGAAGCCGGGGCACTGCCTGCGCGCCTACGAGGGCGAACGGAAAAGGCTGCAATGCCCGCCGGAACTGAGAAATAGAGGTACGGTATGATTAGCTTGAGGAACAATGCCCAGTCAGTTTTGACGCTTCCCGTATCCGCTGAACAAACGTTGCTGAATCTTTCGCTCGGGGATGGGGGCAAGTTTCCCGATTTGTCCCTTGGAGATTCCTTTCGGTGCGCCATCAAAGATTCGGCGGGGAACGTGGAATTCATCCGGGTTGTACAGCGTGCCGGGGATATTCTGACGGTTGAACGAGGGCAGGAAGGAACCAGAGCCCGCGATTGGAAAGTTGGAGCCCGTGTTCAACTCCGCATGACGGCGAAGACATGGGAGGAAATGGCCGGAGAGCATTGGAGGCGCGTCATGGACGCTTCGGGGCTCCCCATCACGCCTACAGTGGTGGGCCCCTCTTCATTTAGCTTGCCGGGGGACTTCGTTTCCCTCTTTGCACAGACGCGTTCCTTCCGGTTGTACACGGGCGACGGAACGTTTCTTTATGGCTATGTAGCCAACGCTTCCCTCTCGGGTAATGCCACGCTCATCGTTGTGGAAGGGATAAGTCTTCCTTCCTCTGTCGTTGCCGTCGATATTGGATTGCCGTTGAATGTGCATCCTAAGGCGGTGAACGCCGCTCCTGTTGCTCACTTGATGGATCCCGCCGCCCACTCCGCCATCATTATTCCCCTCAGGGTAGACATCGACGAGATTAAAGAGATCCTCAGCGGACTCGTCCGTTCGGACGGGACCATTGATGCCGCCATGCTTCCCCCCGCCACAAAGAAGACCCTCGGCGGCGTGATCATCGGGAAGGGGCTGAAGGTCAACGACGCGGGGGTCGCCCAAGTCGACGAAGCCGTTTTTGCGAAGGTGCCCAGCGCCGCCAATGCCGACACAGCGAACAACTCTCTGGCCTTTGCCAATGGGCGGCGCTGGGCTGAGGTTATGCATGAGGGCAACCCCGGTTGGTTGATCGGGTCGGTAAATGACCAGTTGCGGCCCGTAAATGTTGCCAGCTTAAGTGTAAACTACGCCAATTCGGCCAACTACGCGAACAGTGCAGGGATGGCAGGGAATACGAATCTCATCACCGGGGCAATACGGAGAGGACGCACGGAATGGGTAGCTAGTTCAGTACATAGGGTCGTCGGGCCGAAAGGTGGCCAGTTCGCCGTCTTTTATCCGATTAGCCTGTGGTATTTCAACACAACAATACAACCCGGAGTCTATGAGGGCGGACACGTCTTTGGTTCGTTTTCCAGAGATAATTTCCCTGATGAGGACTTCGGCGTATTTTTTCAGGTAGGGTAACACAGTGGCATTTACGATTACTGGTCAGATTCTTTCGGATGAGGCAAACCGTAAATGGGATCTTTCTGAAATCATTTTGCGCGATGATGGCTCCTATGTGCTTAAGCGGGTGGATCTTATTCTTGGAAGCGGTCTTTACCATGTTCCGAACGAGAACGGATGGACAGAGATGTACGCTGCCGTGCGCAACTACGTGGAGCAACACCCGGGAGCCGTGCACGCCGAATGCACTCCCTCTCTTGATGAATTAAAGGCCGCAAAAAAGGCTCAGATAGACGCGGAAACGTCCGCCGCCATCCTTGCCGGATTCGACTATGCCGTAGACGACACGACCTACCATTTCAGCTACGCGCTGGACGACCAGCAGAACTTCTCCGATACGGCAAACGTCTGTCTGATGAAACAGGCGGGGATGCCGGGCCTGCCCGACTCCGTAATGTGGAACGCCTACACGGTTCCGGACGATGAGCTGGTGCGCCTGACGTTCGACGCGCCGGGCTTTCTCGCGCTCTACGCTGGCGGTGCCATGAAGCACAAGAACGAGACGATGCAGCGCGGCGGGGAACGCAAGGCGGCGGTGGAGGCCGCTGCCACGGCGGATGAGATTACGGCGGCCTGACTCGTGACGAAGCGAAAAGCCGTAGGAGAATCCGATGCCGGTTATTGATGTGACAACCTTTACCGGAATGCGTCCCGCCGTTGCCGGTCACCTGCTTGAACAAAACGAGGCTCAGTCGGCATTCAATGTGGATACATCCACAGGTGTCCTATCCCCCGTGTATGCTTCCCGGCTGGAAGCGCAGTATCCTTTCATTGCGGGCTCCCTCTTTCGTCATGATGCCCGCGCATCGGGGAAGGGGCTCGTCTGGCGGGTTTATCCCGACAAGAGGCAGTTTGTTGAATCGCCAGTCGCCGGAGACCCGCATTCGCGCCTGTACATGAGTTCTCCCAATGGCCTCCGATTCATCGACGGACACGGGAACGAATACGCCCTCGGCATCAAGGCACCGGAGAAGGCCCCGCGCATTGGAGATGCGGGGCAACGGGGCGGGCCGGTATCTTTCGACGCAGAGACGAAGACCATGACCTTCACGTCGACGGATCGTGCGGCGTGCCCTTATCTTACTCCCGGGGGGAAGGTGGTTTTCTCCGGGATGCCGCCCTCGCCCCTCGCAGCAGGCACGACATATTCCGTACTGGAAGGCGTTCCCGACGGACA
>ERZ1673695.1030-NODE-1030-length-33127-cov-10.429215_pt1 | contig 33127 bp, 26 predicted proteins | sample MGYA00580225_ERZ1673695 | MGnify/ENA primary metagenome ERZ1673695 (study PRJEB41218, sample SAMN15661739) | gut metagenome | host: Homo sapiens | place: Canada: London | collected 2015-08-20/2019-03-30 | study: EMG produced TPA metagenomics assembly of... | reverse complement strand
AGCCCACAGGGCTGACGCTTCCCTCCGGTGCCGGGCGGGCGGGGAGTTTGCGCCCTTTGGCGCAAACACTTCTTAAGCATCTGGCGGAAAAGGCCGCCGCAGGCGGAATTTTTCGACAAGCTAAAGCCCCGGAGCGGCATGCTCCGGGGCCTTGCCGTTTGGGTTGGACTGCGCTTATTTCAGCAGCTTCTGCGCCTCGGCGGTCAGGTGCTCCAAGAGCGCCTGCGCCTTGGCCTGGTCGCGGTCGTTGACGTTGACGTAGAGCTTGATCTTGGGCTCGGTGCCGCTGGGGCGCACGCACACGAAGTGCCCGCCCTCCATGGCGAAGTAGAGCACGTCGCTCTCCGGGTAGTCCAGCTTGGTCACCTTGCCGGTGGCCACGTCGGTTTCCGTGCCGGCCATGATGTCCAGCACGCGGGCGACCTTCACGCCGCCGATCTCGGCGGGCGGGTTCTTGCGGATGCGGGCCATGATGTCCGCCATCACCTTGAGGCCGTCGATGCCCGGCAGGGTGGTGGACTCGACATGCTCCAGATAGTAGCCGTAGCGCTCGAAGATTTCGGCCATCACGTCGCAGAGGGTCTTGCCCTGGGTGCTGTAGTAGCAGGCGGCCTCGGCGATGAGCAGCGAGGCGTTGACGCCGTCCTTGTCGCGCACGAAGGTGCTGGAGAGGAAGCCGTAGCTTTCCTCAAAGCCAAAGAGGAAGGTATGGCTGCCGGTGTCCTGGAACTGCTGAATCTTCTCGCCGATGAACTTGAAGCCCGTCAGCGTGTCGAACAGCGCCACGCCGAAGTCCTTGCAGATGGCGCGCGCCAGCTCGGTGGAGACGATGCTCTTGACCGCCGCGCCGTTCTTTGGCAGCTTGCCCTGCGCCTTCTTGCAGCTGAGGATGTAGTAGAGCATCAGGCAGCCGATCTGGTTGCCGGTCAGCAGGCGGAAGCTGCCGTCCTTCTCGCGCACGGCCACGCCCAGGCGGTCGCAGTCCGGGTCGGTGCCGAAGATGGCGTCCGCGCCCACCTCGTTGGCCAGCTTGATGGCCAGCGTGAAGGCGGCGGGGTCCTCGGGGTTGGGCACCCGGACGGTGGAGAAGTTGGGGTCGGGAGCCTCCTGCTCCTTGACCACGCTCACGTTGGTGATGCCAATCTCGCGCAGGATGCGGCGCACGGGCACGTTGCCGCTGCCGTGAATGGGGGTGTAGACGATCTTGAGGTTCTTGCCCGCCTCGGCCACGATCTCGGGGTTGATGGAGAGGGTCTTGACATTGGCGATGTAGTCGTCGTCCACCTCTTTGTCGCCGATGATGTTCAAAAGTCCGGCGGCCTTGGCGGCCTCCTCGTCCATGCGTTTGGGGGCGGTGAAGCTGAGCGCGTTGATCTTCTCGGTCACGGCGGATGCAGCCTCCGGGCCCAGCTGCGCGCCGTCCTCGCCGTAGACCTTGTAGCCGTTGTACTGGGGCGGGTTGTGGCTGGCGGTGATGACTACGCCGGCCGCGGCGCTTAGGTGCCGGACGCCGAAGGAGAGCAGCGCCACGGGCCGCAGCGCGTCGAACAGGTAGGTTTTCACGCCGTTGGCGCACAGCACCAGCGCGGTTTCCTTGGCAAACTCGGCGCTCATGCGGCGGCTGTCATAGGCGATGACCACGCCGCGCTGCTTCTCAGCGCCGCTTAAATAGTCCGCCAGACCCTGGGTGGCGCGGCGCACGGTATATACGTTCATGCGGTTCATGCCCGCGCCCAGCACGCCGCGCATGCCCGCGGTGCCGAAGCTCAGGTTTTTGTAGAAGCGGTCTTCGATTTCCTTCTCATCCCCCGCGATGGCCTTCAGGTCGGCTACGGTCGCCTCGTCCTCGGCAAAGTCGCGGAGCCACGCCTCGTAATTGTCACGATAGCCCATGGAAAAGCACCTCTCCTTATGTTCTTTTTGCCGGTAGAATCTCGCATCTATCATTATAATGGATGTTCCAGCCATTTGCAAATGATTTCTCCCGATTGCACGGCATAGGAAAAACGCCCCCGGGCATACTGGAGCGCAGAGGGAGGGAGCGCGCGTGATTCGCATGCGGGGCGTTGTCAAAACCTATCCGGGCCGGGGCGGGCAGGCGCCGCAGTGCGTGCTGCGCGGGGTGGACCTGCGCATCCGGCCCGGCGAATACGTGGCGTTTGTGGGGGCCAGCGGTTCCGGCAAAAGCACGCTGATGCACATTCTGGGATGCCTGGACACGCCCACCGGCGGCAGCTACGTGCTCGACGGCGAGGACGTGAGCCGCATGGACGCCCGCGCGCTGTGCCGCGTGCGGCGGGAGAAGATCGGCTTTGTGTTCCAGGGCTACCAGCTTCTCAGCAAGCTGACGGCGGCGGACAACGTGGCCTTTCCGCTGATGCTGCGCGGCATGCCGGAGGCCGAGCGCGCACGCCGGGCAGGCGAGGCGCTGGCGCGCGTGGGGCTGGCCGGGCGCGGGCAGAGCCGCCCCTGCGAGATGAGCGGCGGCCAGCAGCAGCGCGTGGCCGTGGCGCGCGCGCTGTGCTATTCGCCCCGGCTGCTCCTGTGCGACGAGCCCACCGGCGCGCTGGACGTGGACAGCCGCAACGAGCTTCTGGACCTGTTTGACCAGCTGCACATGGGCGGGCACACGGTGGTGCTCATCACGCACGACCCGTTTGTGGCCGCCCGCGCGGACCGGCGCTACCGCGTGGAGGGCGGGCTGGTGCGCGAGGGCTGATCCTCGCCTACCACAGCAGGCGATTCTCCCGATGATCCGATTCCACCGAGGAAGCCAGGTTGTCCGCGTGGTCCGCGATGCGCTCCAGGTTGTTGAGCATATCCAGATAGAGCATGCCGTTTCTCGGCGTGCACTTTTTGTTTTTCACGCGGTCCACATGGTGGTCGGCCAGCGATTCGCACAGCTTGTCCACCTGGCTCTCCAGCTCGATCACCTCGCCGATGATCTCAACGTCGGTAATCTGCCGTTTCACGATATGAATGCTCTTGTCCAGCATGCTGGTCACAATGCCGCTAAGCTCCTCGATCTCGCGCTCGGCCTTGCCCGAAAAGCGCAGCTTCTCCTTCTTGCGCGCCGAGCCGATCTCCACGATGTTCATGCTGTGGTCGCCGATGCGCTCCAGATCGTTGACCACATGGAACAGCGAGCCCACCAGCCGGATATCGTCCGCTCGCAGGTTCAGGCCCTTGAGCTCGATCAGGTTCTGGGTGATTTCGGCATTGAGGTAGTCGATCACCTGCTCGCGGTTGTCAAACTCGTCCACGGCCAGGTCCTTGGGCGCGAAGTAGTACTGCATGGCAAAGCGGTAGTTGACCGCCACAATATCCGCCATGCGCTGCACCTCGCGGAAGAGCTGCTGCACCGCCACCGGCGGCGTGGAGAACAGGCGCGCGTCGAAGTATTCCAGGCGCATGGGCTCCTGCTGCTTGTCCTCCCCGCGCACCACCAGGTACGCCAGTTTTTCCAAAAGGCCGCTGATCGGCAGCAAGAGCAGCATGGTCACCACGTTGAAGATGATATGCGCAAAGGCGATCTGCAACCGCAGGTTGGCCCCCGCCAGCGTCTCGATCCACGAGGCCAGGGGCAGCACGAGCGCCAGCACGATGAATAGGGCCGCGCCGATCACGTTAAAGAGCAGATGCACCACCGCCGCGCGCTTGGCCGTGCGGTTGGCGCCCACGCTGGCCAGCAGCGCCGTCACGCAGGTGCCGATATTCTGGCCGAACAGGATGAACAGCGACGCCTGCAGGCTGATCGCGCCCGTGGCCGCCAGCGCCTGCAAAATGCCCACGCTGGCCGAGCTGCTCTGCAAAAGCGCCGTCACGCCCGCGCCCACCAGCACGCCCACCAGCGGGTTTTTGGCCAGCTCCATCATGTCGCGGAAGCCCTGCCAGTCGCGCAGGGGCTCCATGGCGGCGGTCATGGCGTCCATGCCCACAAACAGAATGCCCAGGCCCATCATGATCTGCCCCAGCAGCTTGAAGCTGGACCGGTTCCCCGCCAGCTGGCAGATCGCGCCCACGGCGGTGAACAAAGCGCCGAAGTTGAGCTTGACCGACAGCATGAGCGAGGTCACGGTGGTGCCGATGTTGGCGCCCATGATCACCCCGATGGCCTTGCTCAGGGACAAAAGCCCCGCGTTGACAAAGCCCACCACCATCACCGTGGTGGCGCTGGAGGACTGGATGACCGCCGTGACCAGCAGGCCCACCAGCACGGCTGTGAACTTGTTGCGGGTGAGGGCCTCCAGCAGGCGCTTCATCTTGCTGCCGGCCGCCTGCTCCAGGCCGTCGCCCATCGTTTTGATGCCGAACAAAAACAGTCCCAGACCGCCCAGCAATGAAAAAACCGTCGTCACTTCCATGCGCAACTTCCTCCTGTGCATGCGCGCGCATCCCGGATGCACGCATTCCGATACTCTCCCATTTTACTACGTTCTACAGCATACCATACCGGCGGCCCGGCTGTAAATAGAATCTGTCGAATGATACACTTTTTAAAGCGTAATTGGCATTTCTGACCCCCCGTACACCCAAATGGCGCTTGTTTTTTTGGAAAATACGGGCTATAATGTGCACGTTGCATCCGGGTCTGTGGTTGCAAGCCGATGCCAGACGCGGGCAAAGCGGTCCACGTAAGCCGGGCAAAGCCCCGGTGAGCATGGCGCGTTCTAGGTGTAAGACCGACCGCCGCCCAGGCGGCGAGAGAAGGCGAGTAGGGCGCTGAAGCGATGAGCAGACCTTCCCGTCGGCGAGTGTGGGGACAAAGACCAGGTCAGCCGGATGCACAACATCATTGGATCGGAGGATACCCTATCATGTATCAAGACAAGACGCTGGTTTGCCGCGACTGCGGCGCTGAATTCGTGTTTACCGCCGGCGAGCAGGAGTTCTACGCCGAGAAGGGCTTCCAGAACGAGCCCACCCGTTGCAAGGAATGCCGTGCGGCCCGCAAGGCGAACCGCGCTTCCGCTCCCCGCGAGATGTATGAGACGACCTGTGCCGCCTGCGGCGCGCCCACGACCGTCCCCTTCATCCCCAAGAGCGACCGCCCCATCTACTGCAGCGAGTGCTTCGCCGCTCATCGCCAGGCCTGATCGGGGTCAGACAGACGAACCCGCGCACATTGTGCGCGGGTTCGTCTGTTTTCGATTGCTTGCTTTCACGCCATCCGGCGGCGGTCCCTGGCGGCGCGCTTCACCCCGCCGCCTCGGCCAGGTAGTACAGCACGCGGGCCGAGGGTTCCACCTGCAAAGTCAGCTGGTAGGCCGGCGCGCCATCCTTGCCCCGCATGGCCACATCCACCAGGCGCACCTCCCCTGCGCGCACATCCGCGGTCGCCCCGGCGCTTTCCCATTCCGCCCCCGGCACCAGCGCGCTCATAAAGGCCTGGATGTACTGGTCCACGCTATCGGTCAGGGCGCGGTGCGTGTAGGACGTATCGGTAAAGGACAGGCCGCTCAAGGCGCGCGTGCCGTCATATTCCAGCACATGGCCCTCCTTGGAAAAGCGCATCACGATGGGCAGCGAATCCAGCGAAAGGCGGGCCTCCACGCGCCATTCCCCATCCACCAGCGCGGCGGTGAAGGCGTATCGATCGGTGTTTTCATGGATAAACGCGCTTTCAAAAAAGCGCTTTGCGCAGGCGATGGCCGCGTCGCCGTCCTCCAGGGGCGCAGCGGAGGCCGTCCACGCCACCTCCGGCACGTTCGCCACCGTGGGCAAGGGCTCGCTCTCGCTGGTGGCGAACGAAACCAGCAGCACCGCCGCCGCCGCCAGCGACCCCAGGGCGATGGCCCAGCGGTTGCCCCGCACGCAGCGGATGACCGCGGTCACGCGCTGCCGCAGATGCCTGCCGGTGAGGGTGGTGCCGGTGGCATGCACGCAGGCCGCGTTGCCGCCCCGGTCGGACGCGCTGACGATGCTGTTGGCATAGGCCAGGCGGTCGATATCCTGCAACTTGGCGGTCACGCGGTCGTCGCAGGCCATTTCGCCGTCCACACGGCTAAGGCGGGCTCCCACCCACACCAGGGGGTTGAACCAGTGCACCGCCACGCAGCAGTTGCGCACGATGCTCCACAGCGGGTCATGCGCGCGCCGGTGGCATAGCTCATGCGCCAGCACCAGCGACAGCTGCTCCGGCGAGGTGTCCAGCGGCACGGCAATAAAGGGATGCAGCACCCCGATCAGACAGGCGGAAGGGATGCGGTCCACAAAGTACACGGGCACGGGCTTGACCCGGTAGCGGCGGCACAGGGCTTCCATCATGGCTTGCTCGCCGCCTTCCAGGGTGCGCACGCGGTCTCGCTGCACCCGCGCGCGGAAGCGCGCGTTGCGCCATGCCATCACGCCGCCCAGCGCCAGGGCCACACACAGCCAGCCCAAAAGAATCCATTTGCCCGCGACGCCCCGGCTGGTCTGCTCCGCCAGCGCCTCCAGCGCCCCGCCCTCCATGCCGTCCAGCAGGTTGGAGGCGCTGTAGCTGGCGTCGATCACGCGCTGGCGCACCTGATCGGCCACGGGCCGCGCAGCCATATCCACGGAAAATCCCGGACGGAATTCATCCATCACCGGGTTGGGCAGGGAAAGCGGCAGCAGCAGGCGCAGCGCCACCAGCAGCCAGGCCACATAGATGGCGCGGCTGCCCAGCCGGTCGCGCAGCAGCGCGCGCACGGCGATCACCAGCAGAATGATCACGCTTCCGATGACGGTGGCTTCCAGCAGGTAGTTGAATACGGTCATGCTCCGCATGGGGGGATAGCCTCCCTTCAGAGGACGCTTTTGCAAAATTTCATCTATAGGATTAGACGTTCAACAGGACTCGTTTGGTTCCCCTCTTCTGTTTTTTTTCTGTTTTTCCGCGCGTTCCAAAATGCTTTGCAGCTCGCGCAGCTCCTCGTCGTCCAGCTCGCCCTGCTCCACCATGTCGTTGACCAGCAGGGAGGCGCGGCCCGAAAACAGCCGCTTGAGCAGCGTCTGCGTCTGCTCGCGCGCCACACGGTCCTTGCTGACGGCCGGAAAATAGGTTTTCACCGGGCCGTCCTCGCAGATGCGCACGGTGCCCTTCACCGCCATGCGCTTGAGCATGGTGATCACCGTATGCTTGCTCCAGCCCGTATCCTCCGCCAAAGCGCGGGTCAGCTCCATCATGGTCCACGGACTTTTTTCCCACAGAAGCAGCATGATCTTCCATTCCGCCTCCGTCAAGGCCACGTGATCGCGGTCCATCAAATCGCCTCCCAGGTTTTCGGATACTAATATTGTACATATGTGTACCTTCCCTGTCAACGACGTTTCACAAAAAAACAGCGTCCGTCCCGAAAGACGGACGCCTGCCCCGGCGCTGCCGGGCTACAGTCTTCGGTTCATGATGGAGATGATCAGGTTGCCGTTTTCAAACACCTGGGCCAGAGCGCTCTGGTCCACCAGCTCGCGGAACTCCGGAAGCGGCACCACGCTTTCCAGAAGGGGCAGCACCGTAAAGACCGCAAAGCATATCACCACGCCCAGCAGCAGGCCAAACACGCCGCCGGCCAGCCAGTCCAGGTGCTTGAGCACCGGAAAGCGGAACACCGCGCGCAGCAGGTTGACCACGATGGTGGCCACCACGAAGCACACCACGAAGCACAGAAGAAAGCACAGCACGTTGATGCTGACCGACAGAATGGTCTGGTTCACATAATCGCCCACATTGGTGGCCAGGTTGCCCAGGGGGCTGAAAACCTGCTGTTCCAGGTTATGCTCAAGCAGCGTGCCGATCGGTTCGGGCAGGGCGGCCTTTTCCACGATGGCGGCCACGCCCGTCTCTCCCAGGGAGCTGACGGCGCGGCTGCTCAAATCCAGGTCGCCCAGCAGGCTGCCGGAATCCGTATAGGTGCTGATGATGCGCGTGATATCGGTGTTGGAGCTGAGCACGTCGGCCAGCGTGGGAAACAGCAAAAAGGAGCCCACAAAGGCCAGAAGCCCGCCCGCCAGGTTCAGCACCGACTGGATAAAGCCCCGGTAGAGGCCAAACAGCGTGCACAGCGCAATGATGCCGATCACAATGATGTCAATCGCGTTCAGGAAGCGTCCCTCCTTTTGCCGCTCATGTGAGCGTATTGACCGCCTGGGGAAGCGTGATGACATAGACCTCGTCCCCGCAGGCGACGATGGCGCGGCCGTTGGTCAGCGTGCCCACCAGGCGCGTGGCCTGGCTTTCCATGGGCAGCTCATAGGTGGTGAAGCGGCTGTCGTTGATGCCGGCGCGGTAGAGCGTGGTGCCGCTGAGGGCATAGACGGTCTTGTTCCAGACCGCCGCGCCGATGCAGGTATCCGGCAGGCTGTAGCGCTTGTCCGTGCTGCCGGAAATCAGGCGCAGCTCGCGGATGTCGAAGATGCTGTCGGTCTGCGACGTGGGGGCAAAGAGCATCAGCGCGTTCCCGCGCTCCGGCACCTCGCTGTCCAAAAGCCGCCAGCCGTAGACCAGCACGCTCGCGGAGGTATCCTCTGTGCCGCGGTCGTTGAAGGTGAGCATCTTGCGGGTGTTGATCACGCGCAGCAGGCTGTTCTCATACACCACGGCATAGGCGATGGGCTCGCCCAGGGAGACCTCGCCCGTGTTCATCTTGCCCACCTCAAAGGTGTTGAGGATGGTGTTGGCTGCCGTGCCGAACACGTCCAGCGCCAGCGTCCACATGTATTCGCCGTTCTTGCCGTAGAAGCCCACGTCCAAAAGGATCAGCGTGTCGAAGGCGTCGGCCTCCTCATCCATGTGCGCGCCGGTGTGGTCCTTGACCACCAGACGGGGGGCGGTGGTTTCGCCGATCACAGCCGCCACGTACTGCGTGCCCACACGGGCAAACTGGATCTCCTCGCCCAGGTTGTCGTTGTAGGACGAGTTGCCGTTCTGGTCCAGAATGTAGATGGTGCTGCCCGCCCAGGCCACCACGACGGAGTCGTTGCAGTCATACCCCGCATCCGCGCCGATCTGGAACGACCAGCGCACCGAGCCGGTATCGCTCATGCAGTGGATGCTCACGCCGTCGTAGTACAGCACGTTCTGCCCGAAGGGCATGATGGTGTCGCTGTAGGGACATGGCAGCAGCGAGGCCGTCACATTGGTGACCAGGCGCACGGAAAACAGCGAAATGCCGCCCCACACCAGCAGGCCGATGCCCGCCAGGATCAGAAACAGCACCAAAAACGCCTTCCGCCGGCTCATTTTGGGTTTGACTCTTTGCATAGCGTCTCCCTTGAGGCCCGGCGAGCCGCCCACTAACATAACGGATGCGCCGGGGCATTTCTTGCGGCCCGTATGGATCGTGTGCCGCTGATTTCCATTATAGCCTGTGCGGCGCGGGGATGCAAGATGCAGCTGCGCCTCCCGGCAGGAAGGGTCCATTTCTTTCAATTCTCTTTCCAAACGTTACAGTTTGTTCACAAAACATGCAACAAAAGGACACCTTCGTTCGTCATAATAACTGTGAGGTGATCGCATGGCAACCATCATGATTTATGAACCCAATGAAATCATCGCGCAGAAGCTTTGCGACTCCCTGAAAAAGGAGAAATACAACGCAATCCGCTGCGACGAGAACGTGATTCCTTCCTTTTCGGACGAGAGCACCCCGCTGGTGCTGATGGACGCACAACTGCGCTGGACCACCTGCCGTCCTCTTTTGGAGGTCTTTCAGAAGCGCGGCTGCCCGATTCTGTTTTTGACGGGCGACCGCAAGATGAGCGCTCATCTGCGCGCGCTCTACGGCGGCCGCAGCGACGTGCTGACGGTGCCCTTTTCCCAGAAGGCGCTGCATGCCAAGGTGCATAACGCGCTGGGCGAGTGCGCGCCGCTGCGCGAGCTGAGCGTGGACGAAAAGGAGCGGGTAGCGCTGCTGGACGGCCGCCGCGTGGAGCTGACGGCGCAGGAGTTTGCGCTGCTGCTGGCGCTGATGGAAAAGCCGGATATCCCCGTGAGCCGCGAGCAGCTGCTGCGCCGCGCCTGGGGCTACCAGAGCATGGGCGAAACGCGCACGGTGGACGTGCACGTGCAGCGCCTGCGCAAGAAGCTGGGCGGCGAATATATCGAAACCGTCTACAAATGCGGCTACCGGCTCAAGCTGGCCTGACCTCGCGTTAAACCGCGGGCCTCCCTGACGTACCTAATGGGGTGCGTCAGGGAGGCCTTTTTCTCTCTTTACAGCGCGGCGCTTATCCCGCGCAGTCCTCCGGGCGCAGGTACATGCCCCCGCCCTCCTCGCCAAGGATCATGTTCAGCGCGGGCAGTCCCTGCCATTGCGAAAGCGTGATGCCCACCGTCTGCGCCCGACCGTCCTCAAGGACGCAGGTCAGCACGCACTGCGGAGCGGTCCAGAAGCGCTCGCGGGTCACCACTTCCTGCGTCGGCATCGCCAGCGACCAGGTGCCCCGCTCCGTGACGCCCGGCGCGTATTCGCTCTCGCGCGAGAAGGTGCCGTCCGCGGCAAAGCGCCATATGCCGTCATAGCCGCCGCCCGCGTACAGCTTCCAGGCGCCGCACAGCTGCTCGCTCGCCCGCAAGAGCACTTCCTCCGGGCCGTCCGCGCGGCCCAGCGCCGTCAGCGGCACCAGCCCCCGCACCGTTCCGCCCGGCAAAGCCGTTTCCACATAGCCGTAGAAGGGCGGCAGCACCGCCAGATAGGTCACCTCCGTGCCCGCAGGCAGCAGGGCCAGAATCTCCGCGCCGCCGGTGGGATCGTCGGTCAGCGGCGCGTCCGTCTCCAGCTGCACGCGCGCGCTCGTCTCGCTGGCAAAGGGCAAGAGCGGCGTTTGTTCCAACCCTCCCGTCTGCGGCAGAGCGGCCAGGTCGATATAGCCGATGCGCCACACGCGCCCGCCGTTTGCACTGTAGCGGATCATCAGCCAGCCATCTTCCGCGCCATAGCAATAGAACGGCTCGTTCAGCGCCACCGCCGCCTTGCCGTCTGCCGCGCGCGGGCTCTGTGCGGACGGCCCCAGATGCACCGCGACCGTCCCCTCCGCCCCGGGGAAGCTGAGCATTCTCTCCCCCATCTCGGACCATGCCGGCAGGCGAATCGAACAGCGTGTGAGCGCGTCGCCGAAGCGGCGGGCTTCCTCCAGCGTTTCGGGCAGCAGCGCGATGACCGGCTCGATCATGCCCTCCATGTCCAGCTTCACCGGCCAGTACACGCTTTCTCTCTGCTGCTCATAGAAATAGCCGAGGCCGGACGGTTCGTTCATGGACAGCTCGCCCGCATAGCGAATCTCCCCTTCTCCGCCGCCCACCGCCGCCCATTCCAGCTGCATGGTATACTTGTCGCCCGTGTTTTCGGTATGGCTGTGCGCCAGCACGAAGATGCAATCCACCGCGCCATGCCGGTCCGTGGGGTCAAAGTGCACGCTGGTCCATTCCTCTTCCGCGCAGGCCGCGGCCGGAAGCAGCAAAGTCAGCAGCAGCGCCAGGATGCGTTTTGTCATTTTCAACCACCTCTGTTGATCAAACGCAGCAGATGCGCCATTTCCTGCAAACGACGTCCGCTTTTTTCGCTTTCCTGCCGGTCCAATCGTCCCGGCAAAGGAACGCTCGTCCCCCTTCCCGCGAAGTAGGCCGCGCCTCCCCAAGCAGCCGCGCACGCCTCCGGTTGAAGGAAAACGAGTTCCTTGCTATAATTTTACATTACTGTGACCCCTAAGGACGGCAGGCGTCCTTTTTCATAGAAGCAAAGGTGGCGAAACGATGCTTCGCATGATTTGCGACGATCAGAAAAGCGAGCTGGAAACGGTGCAAAAGCTCCTTGAGGATTATGCCGGAGAGCATCCGGATTTGTTTCTTTCCATCCGCTGCTTTTCCAATCCTCTTGATATGCTGGATGAAATGGACAGAAGCGGCGCTCCGGATATTGCGCTTCTGGATATCTGTATGCCCGGCGTTCTGGGCACGGACATCGCGCGGGAAATCAAGCGCAAAAGCGAAGACGCCGCCGACATCATCTTCCTGACCGCCAGCGCGGACTTTGCGGTGGAGGCTTTTGCTCTGCATGTCAACGACTATCTCACAAAGCCCTACACGAAAGAGCGCCTGACGGATACGCTTGACCGGGTGATCGAAAAAAGGCGCCGGCGTCTGTATGTCCCCATTCAATGCGGAAATGAAATTCATCGGATGGATGTGTACTCCGTTGCCTATGCGGAAGCCAGAAACCACAGCCTGGAGATCCATCTGAAACCTGGCAACTGCCTGAAAGCGCGCATGACGCTGACGGAGCTGAAGGCGCTGTTTCAGGGCGCGAGCGGCTTGGTGGCCATCGGCGCTTCGTACATCGTCAATCTGCGCTGCGTGCAAAGCGTGCTGCCGGCTGCGCTGGCAATGGCAAACGGCGAGACGGTCCCTGTACCCAGGCGCCTGCGCAGCGAGGTGAAGCAGCAGTATTTTGATTTCTATACGAGGGAGGCGACCGGGCGGTGAGTCATCAAATAGCGCTGCTGGGCTTGATGGCTCTGACGCATATCCTCTGTTACGCCGCCATGACCGAACGAAAGTATTCCGTCCGAAAAACCGCGCTGATCTATGCGTTGTATGCCGCGTTTTTCCTAGGGAGCACGCTGGTCCTGTCCGCCTGTCTTGGAGCCGAGTCGACCCATACGGTGGGCATCGCATTTTCCGCCACCATCGCCGCCGGTTTTCTTATTTTTATCTGGACCTCGTCGGATGTGTTTTGCAAGAAGCTGTTTTTGTTTATCAGCTAATCCAACCTGTTCTGTATCTTTCATTTTGTGGCTGTCCTGATCTGCAACGCGCTGTTTCCCTCCATGTCCGGCATCGAAATGCAGTACGCAAGGAGTATTACGAGAACGTTGCTGTATATTCCGACAGTGCTGGCATACATCAAGTTTTTTCGTCCCCGCATACGAACGGTCCCGGTTAGAAAAAAGCGGACATGGTATTCCATCTCCCTGGTTTCCACGCTGTTCCTGGTTGCGTTTGCGTCTTTCGTGGTGCTTTTCTATCCGTACAACAGCCGCGTTGAAAATGTGATTTTGTTTGCGGTCGTCGTGATGATTTATTGCTCTGTGCTCTGGGTCGTCTTTGAAACGATTCGGTATATGAACGATGAAAGCAAAATGGAGCTCATCGAAAAAAATACGGGATACCTGCAAGGGCAGCTTGCGCTTGCAAGCGAGAACGAAATGATGCTCAGGACCATCCGCCACGATTTCCGGCACCACAACCAAAACATCGCGGCGCTGCTGCAAAAGGGCGATATCAAAGAAGCCCTGCGCTACGTGCAGCAGTATCACGACAGTCTGGACGCGGCAAAGCCGAAGGTATTTTGCCCACATGCTACCGTCAACGCCATCCTGAGCAGCTTTTCCATCAAAGCGCAAAAAGACGGCATCCTGATGTCGGCGTCAGCGGATACGCAGCAGGAGTCGTCCATTGCGGATATGGATTTTGTCGCCATTCTTTCCAATCTTCTGGAAAATGCATTGAACGGCTGCAAGGAATGCGGCTCGCACGGGGAGATTCACGTGGATATCCACACGGTTTCAAACAAGACCGTGATCGTGTGCCGTAACCCCTGCAAGCCCGGATTGGCGATTGAAAACGGGATGCTTCTAACGAGAGGCACCGGAATCGACAGCATGGTTCTGGCCGCCAGGAAATACGGCGGAAATATCCGCTATACATTGGAAAATAACGTCTTAACCGTGTGCGTCATTCTGAACAGCTGACCAATTGCGACAGAAAAACGACCAATCACGGCAAAGTCATCCGGAAAGGGTGGCTTTTTTATTATGATAAATACTCGTGTGAGAGGCTGCGTCTGTTCCGTCGGGATGCGATGCATGGGCCATGTGGCCGTACCGCGGACGAGCTCCGTCGGAGCATACGGGATCGGCTCGTTCTCTTTGTCCGCGTTCCCGGTTTTGGCAGAAGTGTTGCAGCAGATGCCGCGCCGCTTCAAAATCTGCGTCGTATCAGACGTTTGCAGCGGGGGATGTGAGAGGTTCCATATACGAACCGGGGGCGTAGGATGCTGGCGTATTTTTCTTAGCCAGGGAAAAAAGCATTACGAAGGAGGTTTTTTCTCTTGATACGGAGACATCTCGTCGGCCTGATGGCCCCTGTGCTGGTGATGGGAATTCTGTTTTTCTGCGGCCTGGGGACCGCTGTGCTCGCAGAAGAACTCAATATCGCAAACGGGGACATCCATATCACGGAGACGGGTTATAGACAGGGCCAGTCCCCGCAGATTGCCTATACCGGCCCATACACCGTCACCGGCACGGGCAGCGGAACCATTGTGGTCGGGAGCGGAGCGCATGATATCACCATCTCGAACCTGCAAATCACGGCGTCCGGCACGCACAAGCCTGCCATCCAGGTTGATGCGGGCGCGGCGCTTCGCCTCACGGTCGAGGGCGAAAACCGCCTCACCGGCGACAGCGGCTTTGCCGGCATATGCGTAGTGCCTGCGTATGACTCCGAAATGAATTACGACGCGGATGCCAGCGGGAAGCTGTATCTTTCCGGAGACGGCACTCTTGGCGCCATGGGCGGCGCCGGAGACGCCGTGAGCGGCACCTACGGCGGCGGCGCGGGCATCGGCGGAAACGGGGAGGACCAGCGCGGCGGCGACAGCGTCGATTTCGGGCTGGTCTGCGTCACGGAGAACTTCACCGGCATCCTCGACGCCACCGGCGGCGCGGCCTCCGTTTATAAAGATGGCGAAAACGCCTTCGGCGGCGGGGCCGGCATCGGTTCCGGCGGCTTCAACATGGGCTATATCAACAATTATCAGGACATCAGCCCATACTACTGGGGCGAGGTCTTTGGCCGCATCGAACTGCACGGAGCAACCCTCCGCGCGCGCTCCGCCGGGAACGGCGCAGGTATCGGTGGCGGCGGTCAGGGCGAGGACACCACCTCCTCTCAAATTACCATTCTCATTTCCGGCGGCAGCATCACCGCGCAAGGCGGCACGCTGGACGCGGGCATCGGCGGCGGAGCCATTTGCGACGGCGGGCACATTCGGATTTCGGGCGGCTCCATCTCCGCAACGGCAGGACCGTGCGAAGACTCCATGGGCGCAGCCGGTATCGGCGGCGGCAACGACAGCTCCGTCCGGGAGGTCAGCATAACCGGCGGAACGGTCACCGCCAGGGCGAGCGGCGGCGCGGCCGGCATCGGCGGCGGAACCAATACCTCCTACAGCCCGGTTCATTATGGGGATGTGGATGGACAGGTCAGCCCGGACAGAACCGGCGCCATCTCCATTTCGGGAGATGGCGCCTCCGTTTACGCATATGGCGGCACCGGCCAGGGATTCTCCGGAGGCTATGGCGGCGCGGGCATCGGTTCGGGCTATCCGACCGCGAATCAAGATCGAAGCGTTGCCTTCCACATTTCCATCACAAACGGCGCGTCGGTGCGCGCCTTCGGCGGCTATCACGCGCAGGCCATCGGCTATGGCTACCGGCCGACGGATTATACCGGCTATGGCATTACGCTGGAACTGGATGACAGCATCTTCTTGTGGGCGCAGAACGCGGACTACTATCAGCCCGCGCTGGCGGCGGCCACGAAATACGACGCCGCCCCCATCGGCTATTCCAGCGCCAGCCGTTATCTGACGGCCTATACGGACGCAGACAAAAACGCCTCCGCACCCGCCAGCCAACAGGCGCCCGGCTACCTGCGCCAGCCGTCCGCCGGAGCCGATGAGACGCTTGACTGGAGCTTCGATTCCCTCGCAAACACCGTCAGCGTCGGCCCCGTGACCGTGATCGACCAGGTGTCCGGCCTCAACGGCAACTGGGCGACCCTTTGCGAGCTCAAACCGGTCGTCATTTCTCTTGCGGATATCATCATCTATGTCGGTGGCGCGGGTTATGAGAGCGTAGTCACCGATGTGGGTGGCAACGTGGTCAATACCGTCAGCGACGGCCTGCCCGAGCCCGGTTTCATCATCGAGCTACCCCCGGAGATTGACCAGGCCCTCAAGGCGGCGGGCGCGCCGCTGGATGAGGCGCTCGATCTTTCGGGCTATCTCAGCTTTGCCTATTCCGATGCCGCGGGTACGACAAGGACGTGGTCGCTGGAGCGCTATGACGCCAAGGAAGGAAACACCAGCATGGTCGATGGGCGCTACATCTACCGCATCGTGCCGGCAGCTGGGCAGGACCCCATCCGGCTCGAATTCACCGATGAGGATGGGCAGATGAGCAACAGCGACAACTTTGTCATCGAGCTGAACGATCTCTATCAGATGTATGACATGACCATCTACGCGGGAGCGCTGAATCCTGATTTCTTCAGGGCGGTCATCACCTTCCCCGACCAAAGCGCGCGTGAGATGAAGGTTGGCGTTCAATCGGCGAAACTGACCATCCGGGGTGTGACGCTTGAGGAGGACCCCACGACGGCCATCCGCACGGAAGCGCCCATGGAACCCGTGGACAATTTTACTGCCCAGGTTCCACCGGACACGCTGTTCTACATCAACAAAAGCCCGCTGGAGGTAGAAAACTGGAACGCGGTAAAGCTGCTGGCGGACGAGATTGTGAGCGAGGCCCAGACGCCGCTGCACCAGAATGCGCTCGATGCGTTTTCCTCCCGAATTACGCAGGAGTATCAGGTGGAATTCCGTTACCTTGACCTGGTGGACACCAGCAACGGAAATGTCTGGGTCACCGCCAGCAACCCCGTGGACATCTATTGGCCCTATCCGGAGGGAACGGACCAGAATACGGAGTTTTTCATCGTCCACTACTTCGGGCAGGACCGAAACGATGACGATGCGTTGCCGGACGGCAACTACGACATGTTCCTGCACGCCGCCGATGAAATGACCCTTTTGAATACGCCGTATGGAGTCCAAATACGGGTCAATGAATTCTCGCCCTTTGCACTGTTCTGGAAAAGCGAAAGTGGCCCCGTGGACCCCGACGACCCCGACGAGCCCGTCGAACCGGGGGATGACGGGAATGTGTCCGGCCAGCCGCCCAAAACCGGCGACACGGCGGACCTGGCGCTCTGGATGGCACTTGCGTTCAGCTCCTTGGGCGGGATGCTCCTGCTGCTTGGCAAGGCGCGCGGAAAAAGGTCATAGCCGCCTTCCGCCGAAGGGGACGCGCTGATCTTGCAGCGAGAACCAAGGTCAGCCCGCAGCCCCTGTGACGTTCGATCGCATTTTTAGCCCGCCGCTTCCCCAGAGGATGCGGCGGGTTTAAACTGTCAAAAAAACTTTTCGGGAGATTCGCGGAGCCTCGCAGGCATGTGCGGCGGCTTCGGAAACCTTGCGCGTTTCCCCGCCTGCGCCAAAGGCTCACGGGAAAAACGTCTCCTGTCGAAGAAGGCCCCATGAGCGCGCTCTTCCGATAAATGAAAAGGCCGCTGCTTGCGGCCTTTTGGTCAGGACGGGACGCGCGGCTGAAACGCCCGCGCGCCTTTGGTTGGACTTTTCAGTCCTCCACGATCAGCTTGCCGTCGCGGATGGCCGTAACCCTGGCCAGGGAAACCACGTGATACCCTTCCTCCGCCAGCTTCTGATGACCCGGCTGAAAGCTCTTTTCCACGCAGATGCCGATGCCCACCACCGTGGCCCCCGCCTGCCGGACCAGGTCGCACAGGCCCTCGGCGGCCTCGCCGTTGGCCAGGAAATCGTCCACGATCAAGACGCGCGCGCCCTTGGGCAGGTAGTCCTTGGCCACACGGATGTGGTTTTCCACGCCGTGGGTGAAGCTGAATACACGGCTCTCGTACACGTCGCCCGTCACGTTGCGGGTACGGCTCTTCTTGGCGAATACCACCGGAATGTTGCCGCAGGCCATGGCCGTGGTCAGCGCCGCCGCGATGCCGCTGGCCTCCACGGTCAGCACCAGATCGGGCTTTTCCTGCGCGAACGCCTCCGCAAACGCCTGCCCCATCTTCACAAACAGATCCGTATCCAGCCGGTGGTTGAGAAACATATCCACCTTGACGATATCCGTGCCCACGCCCACGCCCCTCGCGCGGATGGCTTCGACCAGCTCCCTCATGCCGGGTGTTCCTCCTTTGCGTATGGGAATGCGCGAAAAGCCGGCGCCCTGCGCCGCGCCTGCCGCGCGAGTGCCCTTTTGCTATTGTACCTCATTTCACTCCAAAATCAAGCCCTCGCCCACCTTGAGCGATACATGCACCCCGCCGTCCCTCACGGCCAGGCTGCGCCCGCTGTAGTGGTCGTTGACGGCGGCCATGCCGGCCATGCCCTTTGGCAGCTCCAGCCGCGCGCTCACGGGCTCCAGGCCCGTGTTGACCACGCAGAGCAGCTGCTGCGTATCGGTTTCACGCCGGTAGGCGTACAGGCCGTTTTCCATGGCGATATGGCTGCGGAAGCGTCCCACGCGCAGTGCGGGGAGCTGGGCGCGCAGGCGCGCCAGCTTCTGATAGTGCGCGCGGGTGGGGTTGCCCTCCACGTCGTCCCAGCGCATGGGCCGGCGGCAGTCCGGGTCCTCGCCGCCCTCCATGCCCAGCTCGTCGCCGTAATAGATGATGGGCGCTCCCAGATAGGTGAACTGGAAGAAGCTGGCCGCATGCAGCATCCGCAAATCGCCGCCCGCGCGCGTGCGCAGGCGCTGCGTGTCGTGGCTGCCCAGGAACGTCCACAGCACCTCCTGCGTGCGCTGGGGATAGAGCATGGCGGCGCGGTTGAGGGCGCAGTCAAACTGGGCTGTGCTGATCTCGTGCCGGCAAAAGCGGCTCCAGATGTTGCGGCTGAGCACATAGTGCATGGTGGAATCGAACATGTCGCCCACGGTGAGCCACTCGCGGCTGTCATCCCAGCACTCGGCAACCATCAGACTGTCGGGGTTGACCTCAAGCATCATGTTCTTGAACCGCCGCCAGAAGTCCGGCCAAACCTCGGGGCTCACGTCCAGCCGCCAGCCGTCCACATGGCATTTCTCCAGCCAGTAGCGGCCCACGGACAGGAAGTACCTGGCGCAGTCCTCGTTGCGCAGGTTCAGCTTGGGCATGTAGCGCCAGTCGCCGAAGGTATGGTAGCCGTAGGGCATCTTCTTATCGAAGCAGAACCAGCCGTAATAGGGCGAGGCCTCGCCCTTTTCCATCGCATCCACAAAGGGCGCGAACTGAAGCCCCGAATGGTTGAATACCCCGTCCAGCACGATGCGCATGTCGTTTTTGTGCAATTCGTCGCACAGCGCGCGCAGGTCGTCCTCCGTGCCCAGCAGCGGATCGATTTTGAAATAGTCGAAGGTGTTGTAGCGGTGCGAGCTGTCGCTTAGGAACAGGGGCGTGGTATAGATCATCTTCACGCCCAGGTCCTTGAGATACGGCACCGCCTTGAGGATGCCGCGCAGGTTGCCGCCGAAGCGGTACTGGTTCTGTACGCGGGTGCTGGTCCAGGGCTCCACGGGCTCCGTGTCGGTCTCCACGGGTTCGCGGCGGAAGCGGTCCGGGAAGATCTGATACCCCACGCAGCCCCGCGCCCATTCGGGCATGGGGGCCGCCGGATAGGCGTAGGCAAAGGCAAACGCCTGGCTTACGTCCTCCTCCGCATCCGCGCCCGCCTTCAGGCCCGTGGCGTCGAGCTTGAAGGTCAGCTCGTCGCTTTGCATGACGAACAGGTACTTGATGCGCAGGTCCCGCGGGGTGAAGATCACCTCGTAAAAATCATGCCATTCATCGCGGTAGGCCAACGCCATTTCATATTCGTCCGCGCCCTTGAAATAGTCGGGCATGGCGTAGTTGCTGGTGACGCGCGCCGCCACGCGGGTAAACTCCCCGCGGCCGGTCTGAAGGCGCAGGCATACGCGCCCGTCGGGCAGCGCGTGGCGGTACTCCAGCCATGGCATATGATAGATGGACCCAAATTGGATGGTACGCATGTTCTCCAACCTTTCCTTATTCGCTTGCGGGCGCGGCGGCCACGCTTTCGCGCTCGATCAGTGTGAAGGGGACCTCGATAGACCGCGGAGCGTCCGCCGTGCCCTTGAGCACGTCCGCCATCAGGTGCATGGCGCTCATTCCCAGGCGGTAGGGGTCGATCTCAAAGGAGGTCAGCGCGGGGATGTGGTATTTGCCCGCGTCGGTGTTGTTGAAGCTGACGATGCTCACATCTCCCGGCACCTCCAGCCCCATGCCCTTGAGCAGACCGGTCAGGCCGATCGCCAGCGCGTCGTCCATGCAGACGGCGGCGGTGGGGCGCTCGCCGGCCCGGAATACGGCCGCCAGCTCCTCGCCCGCGTCCGGGTCCCGGATGGGCCGGCTGGTAACGATCCACTCACGCCTTGCGGAAATGCCCGCCTCGCCCAGCGCCTGCTCATAGCCCAGGCGGCGGTCCACGGTGAAGATATAGCGCCTGTCGTACCCCAGCAGCAGAATGCGCCGGTGGCCGTGCGCAAGCAGATGCCGCGTGGCCGCCCGGCCCGCCGCCACGTTGTCGTTGTCCACGTAGTGCCATCCCGCTTCGTCCCTGGGGTGGCCGATCACCACCACCGGCACGCCGGGATCGCGCGTGGGCACGTCCTCCGCCGCCAGCAGCACCAGCCCGCTGACATACCCGCTGTCCACCGCCTGCCGGCTGGCCTCCTCGGCGCTGACCTCGCCTCCGCCCGTCACCAGCAGCAGGTGATAGCGGCGCTCGCCTGCGGCGCACCCAAGGCCCTGCAAAAGCGACGGGTAAAAGGGATTGCCCAGGCTCTTGCTCACATCCCCCGGAAAGACGATGCCCACGATGCGCGTCTTTCGGCTGACCAGGCTTTTGGCCATCTGATTGGGATGAAAATCCAGCTCCTTCGCCGCCTGCTTCACGCGTTCCCGCACCTTTTCGCTGATGCGCGGGCTGTCATGCAGCGCGCGGCTGACCGTGGAGGGCGATACGCCCGCCACCCGCGCAACGTCCTTGATGGTCGCCTTCATGACCGGCTCCTTCCGTCCTGTATGGCGGGCGCGGCCCGCCCTGTGCAAACGTTTGTGCCTGCATCATATCACAGCCCTTGAGCGCTTGTCAACCGCGGCGGGGACGGCGCTTGCGCGCACAAAAGCCGCCCGCGCCAGCGCGGGCGGCTTCGGCCGGAGGCAGGCGGTCAGCTCGCCTTGCCCGCCTCGGCCATGGCGTTTTCGGGGCGCTTTTTCTGGATGCTGCTCCAGGCATGCATGACCAGTGCCAGCGCGATGACGCCATAGGAGATAAACACGCGGAAGTATTCGCCGATCGCCGCGTCGCCGAATAGGTTCTTGGCCGCCGGCGGCGTCACGATGAACAACAGGTGGAACAGGACGCAGCCCAGCAGCGCCTGGCTGTTGGTGGCACGGCGGATGCTCGCGCCGCCCACCAGGATGGCCGCGCCCGCATACAGGCCGACCTGCTCATGCGCGCCGTAGGTCTGGAAGGTGCCCATGTTCTGCACGAAGATGAGCTGGCCCCAGCCGGCGAGCACGGTGGAGATCATGATGGCGATCACGCGCACATGATCCACATGGATACCGGAGGCGTTGGCCACCGTGCGGTTCTGGCCCACAGCGCGGAACTGCTGGCCGATGCGCGTCTTCATGATGCCCACGTTGAACAGGCACAAGAGCCCCACCACCAGGAACGTAACCATGGGCACCGTGACCATGCTGAACAGCGCGGCGACTGCGGGAATCTGGTAAACCAGGCACATTGCCGCCAGGATGCCGATGGTGATGCCGCCCTTCTTGGCGCTCAGGTGCTTTCTCAACATCAGGATCAGCAGCAGCACCGCGACCACGCCGCAGCAGATATACAGCGCGGGGCCGAAGCTGAGCTTCCACAGGCCGTCCAGGGCGTACTTGATGCCGCCGCCGGAGCCGTAGGTCAGGTCGATGGTGTTGGCCACGCCGGTGGAACCCTTGATGACCAGGCCGGGCGTGTTGAGGGGGATGAGGTTTCCGAAGATGAACAGGAACAGCAGCTGATACAGGCCGTTGGCGAAGTAGCCCAGAATCAGGCCGCCGATCATTTCCTGGCCTTTCATCTTATTGAGCAGCTTGCCGATCAGGAAGCCGAACAGGCCCGCGATGGGCATGGTGAGCAGCATGGCCAGCAGGAAGCCGCCAAAACCGCCCACGCCCCACTCGATCACCCACAGGGCGGCGATCTGTGCGGCCATGGCGCCGATGGTGATGGCGAAGTTGATGCCCATGCCGGCCACGATGGGGATGATCAGCGCCAGCACGATGAAGGCGTTGCGGCTGAGACGGCCGAACATCTCATAGATGACGTAGGACATGGACTGGCCGGAATAGATGATGCAGATGATGCACAGGAGCACGAACATCACCGTGACGGCGTTGTTGCGCACCCATGCGCGAACGTCCCCTTGCTTACGCACGCGAGCCACCTCCAGACTTGGTCAGCGCATACAGGATGATACCGTTGGAAATGAGGATGCGCAGCGTTTCGGAAAGGGTGGTGCCGGGCACCAGCATATTGGCCACCGGCATGCCCAGCGTAAGCACGCCCTGGAACAGGAAGGTGCCGATGATCACGTGGCTGATCTTGCACCGGCTGGTGGAAGCGCCGCCGATGAGGATGGCGCTGGCCGCGATAAAGCCCATCTGGCGCGGCGCCGTATAGAGCTGCATGAAGCCGTAGCTCTGTGAGTAGACCAGAATGCCTACCGCGCCAAGCACCGTGGAGAACACCGTGCCCACGATGCGCATGCGGTCCACGCTGATGCCCGTGGCCTCGGCAAAGCGGGGGTTGTTGCCCACGGCCTGCATGGCCACGCCCGTCTTGGAGCGGGAGAACAGCCACACCAGGAAGCAGCACAGCAGCATGAAGAGGATCAGGCCCGTGGGAACGGTAAAGTCGCCGATGCTGAAGGCGAGCAGGTCATCCAGGATGTGCTTGAAGTTGCTGCCGTCCAGGCCGATGGTGTTGCGAAGGCCCGTGCCCAGCGGCCAACGCAGCTTGAGCGAGGTAAAGGGCAGCACCAGCCAGGCGATACACATCACCGACACAATGGAGAAGCCCACGTACGTCGTCACCGACATTTCCTCGCCCTTGAGGCGGTTGAGCAGCAGGCCGTACAGCCAGCCCGCCACGGCCGCGATCACCGAGCCGACCGCGATGGCGAACAGGAAGCCGCCCCAGCCGGGGATGCCGTATTCGATGGTCATCAGGCCGCCGATGAGGCCGGCCACCAGGCCGATGGGCAGGCCCAGGTTGAGGCTGATGCCGCACTGGATGCCCGGCACCATGGCCAGCACCATGATGGCGTTCATGCCCATGCGCACCACGCTGTTGGACAGCAGCGTGGGCAGCGAGAGGTCATAGAGCAGCGCCAGCAGGCACAGAAGGATGAAGAACAGGCTGATGATGATGCGCGGGATACCGAGCTTCTCCACCAGCGTGTGGCTGAAGAGAAGCGCCAGCGCGGCCAGAACCAGCGCCACGCCACAATAGATCAGGTCGTCGGCATAGCGGATGAAGAACGCAGTGGTCGCATTGGCAACCGCTTCTCCGCTGCCCGCGTCCATGTAGCGGTCGTACTGCGTGGTGAAATCGTCGCCGCTCTGGTAGACGATGGCCTGAATGGTATCGTGCAGCGTTTCCAGCGCCGTGTCATCCAGCACGGGGTAGATGCCTTTCAGCGCCTCGCCCACGGCCAGATAGGCCTCGTCGGCCTGCGCCATCAGCGCGTTCATCTCTTCGGTCGCCACGAAACCGGACATATCCACCGTGACCTCGTAGGTTTCGGGCACCTCCTGCCCGGCGGCCAGCTTGGCCTCGCGCTCGGCCTCAATGGCGGCCTCCGCTTCGGGCATATGCTCGTCGATATAGGCCTGCTCGGCCGCGTCGGCGGCGCGGTAATAGGCGCTGAGCGTGCTGGTATAGGCCTCCAGCGCCGGCACCAGCGCGTCGGTATTCACCGTGTCATAATCCACAGACGTGCCGGTATAGTTTGCGCGGGCCTCCTCCTCGGCCTTGGCCACGGCGTCGCGCAGGGCGGACATGCCCAGCCCTTCCTCGCGGGCCTTGTTGGAAGCCTCCTGCTTGGCGATGGCGACGTAGCTTTCCACCACGCCCTCGCCGGTAGCGTTGAGCAGGGTCCGGATGCGAAGCGTTTCCAGAATGTCGCGTCCGGCCTGACCGGTGCGCTGCGGCAGGTGCACAAAGCCAATCACGATCACAACCACTGCCGCGACGGCCAGCAGGATGGCGATGATGCGCTGTGTTTTGCTCTTTGTCATTGCGCGTCATCTCCTTTCTCAAGTTGGTCGGTGGGCTTGATGCCGGACATGGCCAGGCCGAAGTCCGCGTCGCTGGCATTGGGGGAAAGAATGTCCACCAACTGACCCTCGCTGATGATGGCGATGCGGTCGGAGATGCTCTTGAGCTCCTGCAGCTCGCTGGAGACGATCACGATGGTCATGCCCTGCTCGCGGTTGAGGCGCACCAGTGTCTCCAGCACCAGCTTCTTGGCGCCGATGTCGATGCCGCGGGTGGGTTCGCTGACGAACAAAAACCGCGGGGACAGCACCAGCGCGCGCGCGATGCACACCTTCTGCTGGTTGCCGCCGGACAGCGTGCCCGTATGCTGCATGGGGCCAAAGCAGCGGATATCCAGATCATGGATCATCTTTTCGGCGGTCCTGCGCACGGCGCCGCCGTCCTTGAGGGTGAAGAAGCCCAGCTTGTGCAGGTACTCCCCCTTGATCTGCATCGCGTTAAAGACGATGTTGTCCTCGATGGACTGGTCCAGGAGCAGGCCCACGCCCTTGCGGTCCTCCGACACCATGGCGATGCCGGCGCGCAGCGCGTCGCCCGCGTTGCCCAGCTTCAGCGGCTCTCCAAAGAGGGTTACGCTGCCCTGGGTATCGTACAGGCTCATCACGCCGTTGGGAATGCCCAGCTTGCCCTGGCCCGCCAGGCCGCCGATGCCCAGGATCTCGCCCTCGTACACGTCCAGCGATACGCCGCGCACCTCCTCGCCCGGCATATCCACATGCAGGTCCCGGATGCTCATGGCCACCCTGTCCTGCGGGGGCGTGCGGGGCGCGGCCTGCACCATGCTCTCTCCCTTGCGGCCGATCATCAGCTCCGCAAGTTCCACAACGCTGGTCTGCTCTTTTTCGCGCGTGGCGGCCAGCTTGCCGTCGCGCAGTATCGTGATCGAATCGGCGGCGGCCATCACCTCATCCAGACGGTGGGTGATAAAGATGATGGCGATGCCGTTCGCAGCAATCTGTTTCATCACCGAGATCAGCTGGGTTGCCTCGCTCTCGGTCAGCACGGCGGTGGGCTCGTCAAAGACGAGCAGCTTCACGCCGGTTTTGTCAATTTCGCGGGCGATCTCCACAAACTGCATGTAGCCCACGGGCATGCCCTCGACGCGGGTGTACTCGTCGATGCTCATGCCCACGCTGTCCAGCGCCTTGCGCGCGTCGGCAGCCATGGCTTTCATATCCAGCGTTTCAAGATTTTTGCCCAGAATGCGGCTGAAGATGTTGGGATGGGTGATTTCGCGGTTCAGCTTGATGTTTTCCGTCACGGTGAAGCCGGGCAGCAGCATGAACTCCTGATGCACCATGCCGATGCCCTTCATCATGGCGTCATGAGGCGAGGTTACGTTGGCTGTCTCGCCATCCAACAGCACCTGGCCCTCAAAGCCGCCCGTGGTATGAATCACGGGCATGCCGAACAGCACGTTCATCAGCGTGCTTTTGCCCGCTCCGTTTTCGCCCAGCAGCGCATGGATTTCGCCCGGGCGCACGGAGAGGGAAACGTCGCTGAGGACGGTGTTCTCGCCATAGCGCTTGGTGATGTTTTTCATTTCCAATACATACTCGGCGCTCAAGTCGACAGAACCTCCTTGCAGATACGAAGAAGGGGCCCACCCCGTGGGGAGGGCGGGCCCCATCTTACGGACTTTTGTACGAACGATTACAGATAATCGTTGAAGTCAACCTGAGACAGCAGAATGGTGTAGTAGTTGTTCAGCGTGGTGCCCTCAGCGTTGGTGTAGTTCTCGATCTTCGCACCGGGAACGCTCTCGTTGAACAGCTCCATCAGGATGTCAGCGTTGTTGCGGTCGGTGATCTCGCCCAGCGCCCAGCCCTTGCCGTATTCCACGCCGATCTCGATGATGGACATGGCCACGGGGGTCGGCCAGGTGGAGTAGCGGCCCACGGCGTCGTGCTCGGCCAGCTTCTCGGCGATGGCCTTCAGAGCGGCCTCGTCGTCGCCCAGCTCAAGCTCCAGGCCCAAGGTGGCCGGGAAGCCATGGTAGGGGCTGGGGCAGCAGGGCAGCGGATAGTAGGCGTTGTCCAGGTCGAGGATCGCGGCCTGCATAGCGGGCTGCATGGAGCAGTTGGTGGTGAAGAAGGCAACCTTCTTGTCCGGGTACTTGGCAGCCTGCTGGGGCACGTCCTCCAGCACGAACTGCTGGGCGCCGGAGGTGCCGGCCTCACCGGTGGGGTCGGGAGCGGTCACGTCCACAAACTCGATGCCCAGCGCCTCGGCGTTGGCCTTGAGGATGTTGTAGCGGCCCACGATGGTCTCCATGGCCATGTGGCGCGGGAAGGAGTAGTGCATGAACACGTCGATGCCCCACTCGGCGCACTTTTCCATGATGGTGTCGCCCTGGCCGGCCTCGTTGGCGTACATGATGATGTCAGCGGCCTCGGAGATGACGGCGGGGTCTTCCTGCGGGGTGCCGGCGATGAAGAGGATGTCGTCGCGGCCCATCTCACGGATCTTCTGGATGCCGGGGGTCGCGCCGGGCACGGCCTGGCACATCACGATGGCCTTCACGTCGGGGTCAGAGGCGAAGGCGACCAGCTTGGAGATGGTGGTCTCCGTCTCGGACATGAAGTTATCGGGATACGTATCGGTGATGATGTGCTCGGGGCCGTACTTCTCCAGCGCCTTCTCGGCAGCGCGGAATTCTTCCTCGCCCTGAGAGGTGGTGCCGGTCAGGATGGCCACCTTCCACGTGCCTTCGCTCTCTTCGGCAGAGGCGGCGACGGTCGTGAGGGTGAGCAGCATAGCAAGCGCCAATACGATGCTCAGCAGTTTCTTCATGTTTGGGTTCCTCCTTGTCCACTTTTCAGATTCTTGGGTCATCCAGCTCAAGGGGGTTCTCAAGATTGTGAGATGGAATGTACAAAGTATATCATAATTCATCTGAAACAGGCAAATGGTAATTTCAACGCCCCCGCCGCCGCAACTCCCATAAAAAATCCTTGTTTTTTCTAGGCTTTCAGTTTTTTAGTACCATTCCGCCGCTTTTTGGAAAACAAAGAAAAAACATTTTGACGGCAAGGCGCTTCGCCGCGGCCCTTATTGATCCCCGCCGTAGATGCTCGGCGACAGCACGCCCACGTCCGGCAGGTTGCGGTAGACCTCGTTGTAATCCAGGCCGTAGCCCACCACAAAGGCGTCGGGAATCTGGAAGCAAGAATAGTCCACCTCAAGCGGCGCCACGCGGCGGGCGGGCTTGTCCATGAGGGCCGCGATGCGCAGGCTGGCCGCCCCGCGGGTGATGAGCAGCTTTTTGAGGAAATGGAGCGTCATGCCGCTGTCCACGATGTCCTCCACGATGATCACGTCGCGGTCCAGGATGCTGCGATCCAGGTCCTTGACCAGCCGCACCTCGCCGCTGGACTTGGTGCTGGCCCCATAGCTGGACACGGCCATAAACTCGATCTCAAGCGGCAGGTCCACCTGGCGGATCAGATCCGAAAAGAATACGCTCGCGCCCTTGAGGATGCAGATGAACACGGGCTTTTTTCCCCGGTAATCAGCGGTGATTCGCTCGCCCAGCGCGCGCACGGCGGCGGCGACCTCCTCGCGGCTGTACAGAATGCTGTCCAGGTCGTGATACAGATTGCGTTCGTTTTCCATGGATGCTCTCTCCTTTTTCGGTTCATCTGTAGGGATCGCCGGGCGCGGCCAGCAGCCGGACCGACCCGCCGGGCACGGCGGTCAGGCGCAGCCTTTCGGACGCGCACAGGCGCGGAATCCAGAGCACTTCGCTCCCCACGGCCAGCACGGCCAGGTACGGGCGCAGCGGGCGGTCGATCCGCCGGTCGGTCAGAAAGCGGCGAAGGGCCTTCTCCCCCGGTGCTCCCATGGGACGAATCCGGTCGCCGGGACGGGGATGGCGCCAAACGGGCCCCTGCGCCAGCACCGCCGGGGGCAGCACCGCCTCGCCCGCATGGGCGGGCACGGGGGTATCCGGCCCGGCGGGCGTCTGCGTCAGGCGCATGAAGCCCAGGGCGTAGGTCCGTTCGCCTTCCGTCACCGGAAGGGGCTGACCGCCTGCGGCGGGGCGCAGCGGCCCGCCTTCCTGGGTCAGCAGGTAAAGGTAGTCCCACCCCGCCACGACCTTGAGGCCGCAGGGCAGGTTGCGCTCCTCGCCCGCCGCTCCGCGCGCCAGCGCGGTCAGGGCCAGCGTGTCGCCGTGGCCGAGGGCCCGCTCATCGGGCAGGGGGCCGCGCAGGGCCGCACCCTCCCAGAACCAGCGCCGCAGCACGCGGCGCGCCAGCGCCTCCGACGCCTCCGCAAGCGGCCCGCGCCGGAGCGCATGCAGCGGGGGCAGCTCGGCCCGCGCGGCCTCATACAGCCGCTCCGCCTGCGCGTCCAGATAGCGCGCGTCCATATCAAGCGCCTCCGCCGCCCCCGCGATGCGCGAACGCGCGCCCGGAAACAGCCGCTCCATGGCGGGGATCACCTCAAGGCGCAGGGCGTTGCGCGGGGTGAGCGGGCTTTGGTTGCTCTCGTCCTCGCGGTGGGAGAGGCCCTCCGCCGCCAGCGCCTGCGCCAGCTCCCGCTTGCCAAGCCCCAGGAACGGCCGCAGCATCACCCCGCGGCCGAACGGCACGCACGCCCGCATGCCGCACAGCCCGTCCGTGCCCGCGCCGCGCAACAGGCGCATGAGCACCGTTTCGGCCTGGTCGTCCCGATGGTGCGCCACCAGGACCGCGTCCATGCCAAGCGCGTCCATCTGCCGCGTGAAGATGGCGCGGCGGCTCTCGCGCGCCCGCGCCTCCGCGCCGGGGGCGTCCATGCCGCCGGTCAGCCCCGCGTCCTCCACATGCAGCGGCACCTTCAGCGACGCGCACAGCGCGCGCACGAAGCGCTCGTCCTCCCGCGAGGCCTCGCCCCGCAGGCCATGCTGCACATGGCTGGCCTCCAGGCGGAAGCCCGCCGCCGTCCGCAGGCGGCACAGCGCGTGCAGCAGCGCCACGCTGTCGGCTCCGCCGCTCACCGCGCACAACAGGGCGGCCCCCTCATGCCAGAGGCCCGCGTCCTCCAGCGCGCGCCGCGCGGCCGCAACCGGCGCCTCAAAGCTCATGGGCGTCCTCCTCCCCGGTCACCAGCTCCGTCACCTGCCGGGCCAGCGATTCCGACGTGCCGCACGCGGCGTCGGCCCAGCCCTGCGCCGCCTCGCGCGTGGGCAGCAGCAGCAGCACGCCATAGGCGGTTTCCCCCTCGCGCAGGGCTACGGCGGCGGCATACTCGCGCCCTCCGTACCCCAGCAGCGCCGGGCGTCCCTCCGCCGCCGCACGCATCGCCTCCTCCTGACTCCTCAAAACGGGCAGCGGCCGGCCGCCGGCTTCAAAGGGCAGGGTATACAGCAGCGTCAGCAGCCGGGGCGCGCAGGCGCGAAACCCGCGCACCACCGCGCGCGCCAGCGCCTCATCCGGCGTATCGGCGTCCAGCACCAGCGCGGGCACATCGCCCTCGCGCACCGTTCCCACCGCGCCGTAGCGGCCGGGCTCCGCCCGGCGGTACGCCGCCGCGGCCTGCCGCCGCTCGTTCAGTCCGGCGGCATAGGCCGGAGCCGCCGCGCGGATGCGCTCGCAGTCCGTATGCGTCAGCTTGTCGCGCAGCAGCGACAGAGTCTTTTCCCCTCTGGGCGTGAGGTAGAGCACGCCCTCCAGCGCAAAGCGGCCCTGGGCCACCTCCCCGTCCTTTTTGAGTTCGTCCAGGAGCAAGCAGTAGGGCAGGTATTCCATCAGCTCCAGGCCCGCCACAAAGGGCCAGAGCTGGTCGGACGTGGCCATGCCCAGCGCCCGGAGGCACAAAAGCAGCCTCAGCTTGTTCTCCGCGTCCGATACGCGGCGTTTGGGCGAAAGAAACGGCATCATACCCTCCTGAAAAGGCAAAATGGCGGCGGCGCTTTCTCCTGCGGCACGGCGCAACGAAAGAATGGGCAAAGCGGATGCTTTGCCCATCTCAATGCCCCAAGGGCACGGTCGGTCGCAATAGGCGCCTGCCATGGCAGGCTGTGTTTGTTCAGGCCATGAAGGGCTTGATATCGCCCAGGAGGTCGTCGCAGGAGTCGGTGTAGATCTCCATGGTGATGGGCTTGCTCAGGTCCAGGCTGAAGATGCCCAGAATGGACTTGGCGTCCACCACATGGCGGCCGGCGCGCAGATCTACGTCATAGGGATAGCGGTTGACGATGTTCACGAAGGACTTGACGTTCTCCGCCAGGCTCAGCTTGATATTGACAGACTTCATAATTGAAAGCCTCCTTTCGTTTGGGTACGCAGGTATTATACACTATCCCTTGAAAAAAAGCAAGGATTCCCGCATTGTATCATTCAACAAAGTTCCCCTTGCGGCCGGGGGATTGTTGTCGGAGAATATCCATGCTATAATACGATCGGCAGCCCTGCTGCCGTATTCCGCATAAATGCTACGGATGAGGATGACGCGAGCGATGAGCAACCTATCCCCGGAAGAAATCGGGCGTCTGGCCCTGCGCTTTGCCCCGGAAGGCGTGATCGATGCGCCGGTTCCCTTTGGCGGCGGACACATCAACGATACCTACCTGTTTTCGCCCGCGGGGGAGAAGGGTGTGCGCTACGTGCTCCAGCGCATCAACAAGACCGCCTTCCCCCACCCGGAGGACGTGATGGACAACATGCTCCGCGTGACGCAGCACCTGCGCGGGCAGATCGTCCTGCGCGGGGGCGACCCGCAGCGTGAAACCCTGCGCCTTCTGCGCACGCAGGACGGCCATTTCTTCGCCGTGGACCGCAACGGCGACTATTGGCGCTCCTACAGCTTTGTCAGCGATTCCGTCAGCTACGACCGCAGCGGCGACGAAAGGATCTTCCGCGAATCGGGGCGCGCCTTCGGGCGCTTCCTGTCGATGCTGGAGGGCTTTGACGCCGGCTCGCTCCATGAGACGATCGAGCGCTTCCACGATACGCCCCACCGCTTCGCGGCCCTGCATGAGGCCGTGGCGCGCGACGCGGCGGGCCGCGCGGAGGGCGTGCGGGACCTGATTGACCAGGCCCTGTCCTACGAGCCGTTTTCCTCCACGCTGGTGGACGCGCTCTCCTGCGGCCGCCTGCCGCTTCGCGTGACGCACAACGACACCAAGCTCAACAACGTCCTTCTGGACGAGCGCACCGGCCGCGCCCTGTGCGTGATCGACCTGGACACCGTGATGCCCGGCCTGTGCGCCTACGACTTCGGCGACGCCATCCGCTACGGGGCCTCCACCGCGGCCGAGGACGAGCGCGACCTGGGCCGCGTGCGTCTGAGCCTGCCGCTCTACCGCGCCTACGCCGAGGGTTATCTGTCCGAGGTGGGGGGCACGCTCACCGAAGCGGAGCTGCGCTCGCTGCCGGTGGGGGCGAAGATGATGACGCTGGAGACGGGCGTGCGCTTTTTGACGGATTATCTCAACGGCGACGTTTATTTCAAGGTGGCCTGCCCCGATCACAACCTGGTGCGCGCCCGTGCGCAGCTCAAGCTGCTTGAGGACATGGACGCCAACTGGGAGGAGATGGTCTCCGTGATTGGCGAGCTGGCCGGCCGTTAAGAAAGGCGGCGCGTGACGGGCGCTTTTGCTTCCCCCGCCGCCCTGGAGAGGACCAAGCCATGAAGCTACACATCAAACCCATGACCCTTGTGCTCTGCGCCATGCTGGCGGGGGGCGCGGTGGCCGTCGCGCTGCTTTTGCCCGGCACGCTGGACAGCAGCCGGACGCTTGAGATCGAGCGCGCCGCCACGCCCACGCCCACCGCGGACGTGCGCAGCATGCTGATGGTAACCCTTGACCCCAACAACACCCCCGCCCCCACCGCCCTGCTGCTCAAGACGGGCGTCAAGGGCGACGAGGTGACGCGGCTTCAGCAGCGCCTCCAGGAGCTGGGGTATTACAACGGCGAGGTGGACGGCCAGTACGGCCCCGGCACGGCCGAGGCGGTGCGGGTGTTCCAGGCCCAGCACGGGCTGGACAGCGACGGCCTTGCGGGCGAGGCGACGCTCACCCGCCTCTACGCGCAGGATGCGCAGACCTGCGTGCCCACCGTCACGCCCACGGCCACGCCCTCGCTGCTCAAGAAGGGCGACGCCAGCGACGCCGTGCGCGACATGCAGCAGCGCCTCAAGGATCTGGGCTACTATGACGGCGAAGTGGACGGCGACTTCGGCGGCGGCACGGAGGAGGCGGTGCGCCTCTACCAGCGCCAGAACGGGCTGGACGTGGACGGCATCGCCGCGGAAAAGACCTTTGCCAGCCTCTACAGCGACCAGGCCAAGCAGGTGACCATCACCCCCACGCCCGATCCGGCGCAGATGCCGATTCTGGTCAACAGGGAGCATCCCGTGGGCGCGGATTACGAGCCGGACGACCTGGTGAAGCTCAAAAACGTGATGCCCTCCTCGCTGGTCACCGTCAAGGGCAGCGACATCCAGGGCGACCGCACCGCCGCCAACGCCATGATCGAGATGTTCGAGGCCGCAAAGGCCGACGGCGTGACCGGCTGGCAGATCAGCGCGGGCTACCGCAGCTACGAATACCAGCAGGAGCTGTTCGACGAGCAGGTGGCCGAGTACCGCGCCGAGGGCTTTACGCAGGAGAAGGCCGTCTCCGCCACGCGCAACACCGTGGCCGACCCCGGCTCCAGCGAGCACCACACGGGGCTGGCCTTTGACATCACCGTGGCCGGCACCATCTTCAAGGGCACCGAGCAGCAGATCTGGCTGCACGAGCACTGCTGGGACTACGGCTTCATCATCCGCTACCAGGAGGACAAGGAGAAGATCACCGGCTTTCTGGCCGAGTGCTGGCATATCCGCTACGTGGGCCTGCCCCACAGCACGGAGATGCGCGACCGCAACCTCTGCCTGGAGGAATATCTGGGCGAGGC
>ERZ1673695.1022-NODE-1022-length-33319-cov-25.099567_pt1 | contig 33319 bp, 25 predicted proteins | sample MGYA00580225_ERZ1673695 | MGnify/ENA primary metagenome ERZ1673695 (study PRJEB41218, sample SAMN15661739) | gut metagenome | host: Homo sapiens | place: Canada: London | collected 2015-08-20/2019-03-30 | study: EMG produced TPA metagenomics assembly of... | reverse complement strand
GTTTATATTATCCCCTGTGCATTTTTTGGAGTTCTTAGAACCTTTTTTGCAAAAAAGGTTCTAAGCCGCCGGAGGCAATCATCAAAATCCGTAATTTTGGGCGGCATGTACGGCCAAAATTACACCTTGCGCACGCGTGAGCGGTGAGCTTAACGCGTGCGGAGAAACTCAAAAAACGGAGCAATCCGTTTTTTGAACCGCCTATGGCGGTAATAGGTTCTAAGCCGCCGGAGGCAACCATCAAAATCCGTAATTTTGGCGGCGTGTACGGCCAAAATATTAGAGCCGGATTTAAAATCAAGGACTGCGGTCCTCGAGAATCCACGGTTTTTTTGACAGTCTGTTCAATACGGTAATTACATAACAGCTAACGTCCAAAGCTTTTCCCAGCGGCCAGCAGCTGCGATTCCGTGACTTTACAATACATGCGGCAGAGCAGGCCTTACTTTACTTTTATTTAACATATCAGCCCTTTTGCACTTTACAAACGCAGGATAGAATCAATTCGTAAAGTATCGAAAGGAGAATGAAAACATGAAAAAAACATTGGCATTGATTCTGGCAATTATGATGATTGCCTTTGCCGCAGCAGGCTGTACGGAAAGTGGAGGCGGATACGGGGATGAGGATAATACCGGCAGTCCCGCCTCAGGCGCCACACCTAATTCAAAACCTTCCTCCAGCCCTTCGGCTAACCCTGCCGGCAGCACCGGATTTGACAGCGACAGGGATATCACAGTAATTTCCAGGGAAGAAGGCTCTGGAACCAGGGGCGCGTTCATAGAGCTTACCGGAGTTGAACAGAAGGACGAAAACGGCGAAAAGATGGATAAAACCACGCTGGACGCGCAAATAACGAATAACACCTCCGTAATGATGACCGCCGTAGCCGGCAATGAGTATGCTATCGGTTATATTTCCCTTGGCTCCCTCAATGAAACGGTTAAGGCTATAGCGATTGACGGAGTGGAAGCGAACGTTGAAAACATAAAGAATGGAACCTATTCCTTGGTGCGCCCGTTCAACATCGCTGCTAAAGAGGATATAAGCGAAGTGGCGTCAGATTTCATCAAGTTCATATTGAGCGCAGAAGGTCAGAAGGTTGTTGAGGAAAGCGGCTATATCACAATTGACGGCGCTAAAGCTTACGATGGAAACAAGCCTTCCGGCAAGATTGTAGTAGCCGGCTCATCGTCGGTAACTCCGGTAATGGAAAAGCTTAAGGAAGCGTATCTGCAGATAAACCCTGACGCGAAGATCGATATTCATCAGAGCGATTCGACTACGGGAATGACGTCGGCCATAAATGGAATATGCGATATAGGAATGGCGTCGAGGGATCTAAAGGAAAGCGAACTGTCAAGCGGGCTTACCGCCACCGTTATAGCTCAGGATGGCATTGCAGTCATCGTCAACAATGATAATCCCATAACCGGTATGACCGTAGAGCAGATAAGGGATATATATATCGGAACGGTTACGAGCTGGAAGAGCTTTGCGGAATAAGGGGCTTCTTTCGGCGGATGAGGGCAGGTTAAGCCTGCCCCTTTACCCTTAGGAGGGACTATGGCGAAAATAAGAGAAATGCTTATGCGCGGGGTATTCTTTCTCGCTGCGCTTGCCTCAATACTGGCTGTTATTCTGATATGCGTGTTTCTGTTTGCCAACGGAATACCCGCAATAGGAGAAATAGGCGTGTTTAAATTCCTTCTTGGTACCCAATGGCGTCCAAGCAACGATATCTACGGCATATTGCCTATGATACTGGGAAGCCTTTATGTGACAGCGGGAGCGGTCATAATCGGAGTACCGATAGGGATACTAACGGCTGTATTTATGGCAAGGTTTTGTAAAAAACGGTTGTATAAGGCGCTGAAGCCGGCAATAGGCCTTCTCGCCGGAATCCCTTCAATCGTTTACGGCTTTTTTGGACTGGTGGTCCTCGTTCCGTTTATCAGAAATACCTTTGGGGGCGATGGCAGCAGTATTCTTACAGCCTCGGTGCTCTTAGGGATTATGATACTCCCTACCATAATAAGCGTCGCCGAGGCTTCGCTTAGGGCGGTTCCGGAGCAGTATTACGAGGGTGCGCTGGCGCTGGGCGCCACGCACGAGCGAAGCGTGTTCTTTACCGTGCTTCCGGCTGCGAAATCGGGTATATTTGCGGGCGTGGTGCTTGGCATCGGGCGCGCGATAGGAGAGGCCATGGCCGTTATGATGGTAGTAGGCAATCAGCCGAGACTGCCTGGCGGCATTCTGGACGGTATAAGGACGCTCACGTCCAATATAGTCATGGAAATGGGCTATGCGACAGACCTGCACCGTGAGGCGCTTATAGCAACCGCTGTAGTATTATTTGTATTTATCCTTATCATCAATATTTCGTGTTCTGTGCTGAAAAGGAGGACAAACAAATGAGGGCGGTTTCCAAAGGCATGCGCGGCGGGCGCAGACAAGGGACGCTATCGGCGTTTTTGAGATTTATTGTACGCATTGCAGCGGTAATAACGGTTTCGGTGTTCGTATTCCTGGTAGGGTACATCCTGGTAAAGGGCGTTCCGCATATTACGCTGGATTTATTTGCGTTTAAATACACGTCTGAAAACGTATCGCTGTTCCCTGCCCTTGTAAACACGATTACGATGACGCTTGTATCGCTGCTGATCGCGGTGCCGCTTGGCATATTCGCGGCAATCTATCTTGTTGAGTACGCAAAGCGCGGCAATAAATTCGTGGGTATCATAAGGACGACCGCGGAAACGTTGGCGGGAATCCCCTCGATAGTATATGGACTGTTCGGAATGCTGTTCTTTGTAACGGCGCTTGAATGGAGCTATTCAATGCTTGCCGGAGCGTTTACGCTGTCAATAATGATACTTCCGCTGATCATCAGAACCACCGAGGAAGCGCTTATCTCGGTGCCGGATTCTTACAGAGAGGGCAGCTTCGGCCTTGGAGCGGGCAGGCTGCGCACAGTGTTTAGAATCGTGCTGCCATCGGCGGTGCCGGGCATATTATCTGGAGTTATACTGTCCATAGGCAGAATTGTCGGGGAGACGGCGGCTCTGATATATACGGCCGGAACCGTGGCGGATATACCGCCGGACCTCCTATCGTCGGGAAGAACACTGGCGGTGCATATGTACGCGCTTTCCAACGAGGGGCTGTATATAGACCAGGCATATGCTACGGCCGTAGTATTGATCGTGATTGTATTTGGAATAAACGCGATGTCCGCGTTCATAGCAAAGAGGATAGCGAGGCAAGGATGAATGGAAAAATTTGTACTTAACAACGTAGAATTAAGATATGGAGATTTCACAGCGTTGAAGGACGTCAACTTAAAAATTCCGGAAAAGGAGATCACCGCTTTCATCGGGCCGTCGGGCTGCGGAAAGTCGACCCTGTTAAAGACGCTGAACCGAATGAATGATCTGATTGAAAACTGTAAGATAACCGGAGAAATTTTGCTTGACGGGGAAGATATATATGGAAACATGGACGTAAACCTGCTGAGAAAGCGGGTAGGAATGGTTTTTCAAAAGCCTAACCCATTTCCAATGAGCGTGTACGACAACATAGCTTTCGGTCCTAAAACCCATGGAATCAGGTCAAAGGTTAAGCTTGATGAAATCGTTGAAAAATCGCTCCGCGACGCTGCGATATGGGACGAGGTAAAGGATCGGTTAAAAAAAAGCGCCCTTGGCCTTTCGGGAGGTCAGCAGCAGAGGTTGTGTATCGCGAGGGCGCTTGCGGTGGGGCCGGAGGTACTGCTTATGGACGAACCGACCAGCGCGCTGGATCCTATATCCACCTCAAAGATTGAAGAGCTTGCCACAGAATTGAAGCGGGACTATACTATAATTATAGTTACGCACAATATGCAGCAGGCGGTTCGCATATCGGATAGAACCGCGTTTTTCCTCATCGGCGAGGTTGTTGAGTACAACAGCACGGAAAAGCTGTTCTCAATGCCGGAGGATAAACGGACCGAGGATTATATAACCGGGAGGTTTGGATAAGATGCGCAGCAAATTCGACGAACAGCTGGAACTTTTGAATGTGGAGCTCATAAAGATGGGTTCGCTATGCGAGGACGCCATATCATCAGCTGTAAGGGCGCTTTTAGAGAATGACCGAAAGCTGGCTCAGGACGTGTTTTTGATAGACGGCGAGATTGACCAGATGGAACGGGATATAGAGTCGCTGTGTATGAAGCTATTGTTGCAGCAGCAGCCCGTAGCAAGCGACCTGAGGCTTATATCCTCTGCGATAAAGATGATATCGGACATGGAACGCATAGGGGACCAGGCGTCGGACATCGCTGAAATAAGCGAGTTTATCAGCGTAAATGAGGATGACAAGAGACTTATTGGTGATATGTCAAACGCGGCTATAAGGATGGTTACGCGGAGCATAGATTCATTCGTTAGACGCGATATAGAGCTGGCCTATGATGTCATAGAAGCGGACGACGCCGTCGACGGACTATTTGATAGGGTAAAAAACGTTTTAATAACAACAATAGCAAACTTTCCGGGTCGCGGCGGATATTGCCTTGACCTGCTTATGATCGCAAAATATCTTGAGCGTATAGGGGATCATGCCACCAATATAGCCGAGTGGGTCGAGTTTTCCATAACGGGACTTTATAAAGGAGAACCATTATGATTTATATAGTAGAAGATGATGAAAATATCAGGGAACTTGTGGTATACACCTTGAAGAGCACGGGCTTTGAGGCCGAAGGCTTTGAAAGGGGCGAACCGTTCTGGGGCGCGCTGAAAACGCGGATGCCCTCGCTTGTTCTGCTAGACATAATGCTTCCAGAGGAGGACGGGCTGACAATTTTAAAGAGGCTCAGGACCGATCCGCGCACAAAGAGGCTTCCCATAATGATGCTTACCGCAAAGGGGACGGAATATGACAAGGTCCTCGGCCTTGACGGGGGAGCGGACGATTATATAGCCAAGCCGTTCGGAATGATGGAATTGGTGGCGCGAATAAGGGCGCTCCTTCGAAGGACGGCCGATGAAGGAGAGGCGGGTCAGCTTAAGTACGAAGGTCTTTGCGTTGATAAATTAAAGCATACGGTTACGGCCGATGGCAATGATGTGGCGCTGACATTTAAAGAGTTTGAGCTTTTGTGCACGCTGCTTGAGGCGGACGGGAATGTGATGACCAGGGACACCCTCCTTACGAAGATCTGGGGCTATGACTTTGACGGGGAAACCAGAACGGTGGATGTACATGTGCGGACGCTCAGGCAAAAGCTGGGGCATTACGGGGAGATAATAGAAACGGTAAGGGGACTGGGCTACAGGATCAAGGAAAGATGATGAGAAATAAGATTTTAAAGAGCATATGTTTTATATCGGCGCTTTCTCTGGTGCTGGTATCGGCTGTTGCCTTTGGCGTAATGTACGGAGACTTTTACGAAAACATGAAGCAGGAAGTAAAGCGGGAGGCGTCTAATCTTATTAGGGCGGCTGAGTACCTTGGAGAGGAATACTTAAGCTCGGCCAACCTAGGAAGCGGCGACAGGGTTACGCTGGTTTCGGGGGATGGCACGGTGGTGTTTGACAGCCGCGCGGATGAGAACTCAATGGGGAACCACCTGCAAAGGCCAGAAGTACAGAAGGCTTTGACGGATGGCTTTGGCGAGGACACCCGACTCTCGGAGACCATAGATGAACAGACCTATTATTATGCGGCGCTGCTTAAAAACGGCAATATATTGCGTGTATCAAGGATAACGCACAGCGTTGTAGCCTCCGCGCTTAACCTTCTCCCATGGCTTATTGCCGCGGCGGGGGTAATACTGGGGGTGTCTGTGCTTGCCGCCCGCGGCGTAACAGGGCGGATAATAAAGCCGATCAATGAAATAAACCTTGACTCGCCCGAAAGCTGCGTGATATATGATGAGCTGGCGCCCCTGCTGACAAGAATACGCAACCAGAATAGGGTTATTGTGGACCATATGAATGCTCTTACGGAGAAGGAAAGGGAGTTTTCCACGCTTACCGAAAACATGCGTGAAGGATTCATTCTGGTTAACCGCCATTCGGAAGTAGTGGCCCATAATGAAAGCGCCGCCAGAACGTTGGGTTTTCGTATGAACGAAAGAAGTTCAAGAAATGTAATAGCGTTCAATCGGAGCGCGGACTTTCAAAGCCTGGTGCAAACCGCAATCGACGGACATCCGGCTGAACGCGTGATTGAGATCAATCACAGGTATTACCAGTTCATGGCCAACCCGATAAGGTCGGGCGAGGAGACAAAGGGCGCGGTAGTTCTCATCATCGATATAACGGAAAGGGAGGAAAGGGAACGGCTCAGGCGCGAATTCACGGCAAATGTGTCGCATGAACTGAAGACGCCGCTTACCTCGATATCGGGTTATGCTGAGATCATTAAAAACGGGCTTGTCAGGGCTGAAGACGTACCCAGATTCGCGAAAAACATATTCGATGAGGCAGGGCGTCTGATTACGCTTATAAACGATATAATCGAGCTGTCCCAGCTTGATGAAAATGCCGAAGGGATGCAAAAAGAGCCCGTCAACCTCTATGATGTTGCAAAGGACATAGTTAATAGGCTGCGCCCGGGCGCAGATAAAGCGGGAGTGACATTGTCAATAGAAGGCAGATCCTGCGAGGTAACGGGCATAAGGCGGCTGCTGGACGAGATGATATATAATCTTGTTGATAACGCTATAAAATATAACAAAACTGGCGGAAGCGTAAAGATTGCGATAAAAAGGCTGAGCGGCAAAACGGCCCTTTCAGTATCGGATACGGGTATCGGAATAAGAAAAGAGGAACAAGAGCGCGTCTTCGAGCGCTTTTACCGCGTGGACAGGAGCCGTTCAAGGGATGCGGTCGGAACAGGCCTGGGGCTATCCATAGTCAAGCACGGGGCAATGCTCCATGGGGCGGGAATAAGGCTTGACAGCGAGCTAAACAAAGGAACGGACGTGACAATAACCTTTAAGCAATAACCTGACATGATTGCCTATGAGCGGCTGGCAGGGATCCCTGCCAGCCGTTAATTTAACGATAAAGGACATAGAAACTGCAATTAAGTGTCAATAACAGAGTGTTATACAGATTGACAAAATTACAAAACATAAATAATTTACGAATATACGGCGGTTAAAGCAGGGAAATCCGCAAAGCGTATAAACGTTTAATATGATATATTAAAACAGGCTTTAAGAAGCTTGTGGAAACCAGCTTATAGGATTTGGCAACTAGAAAACAATCATTTTTGAATAGAAAAATCAAGACATAAGATAAGTTTTAATAGCAAATACGCCTTTAAAAGGTTATTGCTTAGAAGAAACATCTGGCAATTTAAAAACAAGTCATGTAATTTTTTTGCCGATGGTTTAAATATAAATAACAAAGCCGATATAGCGCAAAGTCCAGATAAATATATAATTTAGTGGTATGCTCAGTTTAATGGTATAATAAAATCAGACTGTCAAAAGACCCTGGGATTGTCAAGAGCCGCAGCCCTTGACTTTAAATCCGGCTCTGACGACATGCGCGTCAGAACGGATGAACCCCGTAATCTCAAAAAAGCGGCTGCGCCACTTTTTTGACACGTCGATTGCTAGTTCTTATGGGGGGTGGCTATGTGCCTGATTCCAATATAACCAAAAAGGCGCTTTCGGCAGCAATGAAAAGGTTGATGAATGATAAACCCTTTTCAAAAATAAGCGTTGGCGATATTTGTGATGTATGCGGAATGAACCGTAAGAGCTTTTATTACCATTTCAAGGATAAATACAGCTTGGTAAACTGGATTTATTATACCGAGTTTGTTGATACGATATATGACAGGTCATATGAGGATGGATGGACCCTTATGGAGGATATATGCCGCTATTTCTATGAAAACAGACGTTTTTATACGAACGCGCTTCAGGTAACCGGCCAAAACTCATTCAGAGACTACTTCACAGAAGTGCTGCATCCGATTATTCATATATATCTGAAAGAAATATTCTCTAGTAGTTCCGATTTAGACTTTTTTGAAACATTTTTTACCGATGCCATGCTTGCCGCGCTGGAAAGATGGATTACGGACAATCCCTGCTTAGCGCCAGATAAGTTTGTAGCGTTGCTAAGGGATTCAATAACATGCGTTGCGTTGAAAATAGTAAAGGATATAGAGGGAGAATAGGGCGCAGATCTATGGCTTGGCGTTAAAACACATTATATCTATATATTATAGATAATGATCAATATAATTTTATTAAATTAATTAAAAATTTACTATAATTTTGATTTAATGGAATATATATGTTGACAGATCATGAACGGCGTGCTAGTATCAGTTTTAGAGACAGTGGGCATTGTTTATCCTATTTAATTATAAAATCAATGGGTTGTTTGTTAATATATAGTGTAACAGTGCCAGGGCTTATATGGGTTAGACATATATGGATATCATATATTAACACAAAGCGTTAACGTGTGGTATCTATAAGGCGTGATTGGAATCACATTGCAAACATAAAGAGGAGACGGGATGTTTTGAAAGGTAAAACAAAGAGCTTCATAGTTTCTTTGCTGACCATTGTTTTTATGGCAGCATTAATCGCCAGCGGAACCCTGGCATGGCTTTCAGACAGGGAGAGGATTGACTCTGAGTTTCAGTCGGGTATTTTGAATATAGATATTGAAAGTAAAACGGCGCTGAGTTTCAGCAACCTGCGTCCGCTTACTCTTGCGCAGCATGACGGCGAGCTTGTAAGAGCTCAGGATGGTGCGGTAGAGAATAGGAATCGGGAGGGGTATGATCCCATACCATCCTATTTTCAGCCTGTTACGGTTATAAACAGTGGAACGCTTCCGGCACGAATTCAAATCTCATTGGCAGACGCCGAAATTCCGGATGGTTGCCAGGTGGAAAACATCGTTTCGAACGGACAGGGCGGAGTTACGCGCGATGGCATGACCGCATGCGGCAATGAGCTTAAAGAAGCACTTAAAATATATATATATGAAGATATAGCTGGAGAGTGGGTACGGATTGAGGGCGTAAACCTTAACGAGGCAACCCTTGAGAACGGGGAAGTTCCTGTGTACTCGCCTGAAACGACGCTTGGCGCCAACAAAAGCGTTGATTATGTAATTGGAGCACATCTGCCGGAAACCGTTGGGAACGAATGTCAGGCCAAGCATTACCACGGATACCTGTATATCGGCGCCGGACAGACGGATGAAGGCGCGGATATAGGCGGCCCGGGAGGGAGTACGACTCCGGCGCCGGCAACACCCACGCCGGTCGAGCCTACGCCAACGCCAGGAGGTCCGGCGGAGCCTGACCAGCCAGGAGAATGTCCTATAGGAGCCCAATCGCATATTATCTATACCCCCGAAGACCTGAATAACGTGCGCAACCATAGGGGATGCAACTTCGTAATAGCAAACGATCTTGACCTTTCGGAGGACGCGAATACTCAGTCCTGGGTCCCTATAGGGGAGGCGTCAAGGACGACGGATTATTTGACTGGCAGCATAAGCGTCAATGCTTCCAATCCGTTTGGCGGCATGCTTGACGGCGGCGGCCATACGATCTATGGACTAAGGATTAATTCATCGGTTCAGGATGGGACCGGCCTGTTCGGTTCGTCGGCAGGAACAGTGAAAAACCTATCTATATCGGACGCCAACGTGTCGGGAAGAAGCACGGCAGGTATTTTAATGGGCTATAACGGAGGCACGGTTGAAAATTGCACTACAAGCGGAACCCTGTATTCTAACCGTATATTCGGCGGCGGCCTTGTAGGGTATAACGGCGTCGGAGCGTCTATAAGGCGTTGCTCGTCTTCGGCATACGTTGGCGGCTCTACGATTCAGTCAGGCTACAATCCGGAAACCAACATCCAAGGCGGCCTTGTAGGCTTTAATGAGGGCGCCATTGAAGCGTGCCATACTACCGGGGACGTTAACATGAACGTTACGCAAAGAACGCTGTCGGATGCCGACTATATGACGAGCATATCCGGAGGGCTGCATTTTGATACCATCGGCGGCCTTGTTGGAGAAAACGGCGGCCTTGTAACTAATTGCTACAGCACCGGCTCGGTAAGGGGGTACAACAAGGTTGGCGGACTGATAGGCTATAACTGGGGTACGCTTAACCATTGCTACACCATAAGCAGGGTTTATTCCTACAAGACATATTCACACCCGTCGGCCGGCCAGATTGGAGGCAGCTCGCTTGATGTAAACAGCGTGTTCTTTATCAAGGGCCGCTACTATTCATGCAGCAACGGTACGGGCGGCTTCAGCACGCCTTACACGGGATGGGACAACGATACATATCGGGGAAGGGGAAAGACGGAAACCGAGTTGAAAGCCTCAAGCCTCTATTCCGGATGGGACGAAAGCATATGGCAGATTGCGGACGGAAGCTTTCCCACGCTGAAATAGGCAAAAGCCCTTATCTTAGATGTCTAGTTACAGACTACGGTTGATATCGCATTCTGTGACGAGTACATAAATTATAAACTGGAGGAACGAACATGAAGAAAAGAGTATTGATATCCGTTTTATCGGTGCTTGTCGTTGCAACTCTTCTTATAGGCGCGACGTTTGCATGGTTCACGGATGTCGAAAAAACCGATGCCGGCTTTAAGGCCGGAGTGCTCAACATAGAGCTGGAAGGTTACGAACCGTTAGAGTTCACAAATCTGCGCCCTCTGACGCTTACGCAGTTTGACGATGAGCTCATAGCCGGTTACGCAAACAGGAATACCGAGGGCTTTGACCCGATTCCGGTATATTTCCAGCCTGTGACCATTGAGAACAAGGGTACGCTTCCGGCCAGGCTCCAGCTTACGGTGCGGGAAACTGAGCCAAGCGACCAGGTAAAGAACATGGTCGATAACGGGGACGGCGGCATCATGTGGGATAACAGCATGGTCGACTGCGAAAACGGTCTCAAGCCCGTACTCAAGATCTACGTCTACGAGCTTATAGGCGAAGAATGGGTGCGCGTTGAGGGCGTAAACCTGAATACGGCGTCGCTTGAAGAGGGCGAAACGGACATATTTAACCCCGCCGCTACTCTGGCCGCTAAGGAGAACGTGACATATGTTATAGGCGGTCACCTGCCCGAGAGCGTTGGAAACGACTATCAGGCGGAGCATTTCCACAGCTATCTCTACGTAGGAGCGGGCCAGACCGACCCTGACGCCGAAATCGGCGGCCCTGGAGAAGTCGTCGAGCCGACGCCTACGCCGGATATCCCAACACCTCCCCCTACGGCTGAGCCCTATCCCGTTGAAAATGTTGAAATAACGGTAAACTTTGACGACCAGGCCTCGGATGTGGATCCGGATCCAACTTCAATATACGTCACCTTTACCGATGATGTATTTGATGTAGTAGCTGGCACCGACGTAACGGCGCCCACAGGCTATTTCTTCTCCCCAGCGGATCAGACCGAACGGTCGGTTTATGATATTGAAACGGGATCAGCATCGGAAGTAACCTTCACAGTTGAAAAGGAAGCGGTCGTCACCCCTACGCCGCAGCCGGACGGTTCCGAGGAGAATCCCTACCATATCTATAACGAAGCCACACTGAGGGCGGTTGAAAATGAAATGGACGCTCACTACATCGTGGTTGAGGACTTCAGCCTGACCCGCGGATGGAATCCCCTTGGACTGGGCGACAGCGCGGATGTGGCGTTCACGGGAAGCATTGACGGCCAGGAACATACGATTTCAGGGCTTCACAGCGTACTTGGCGACTACAGCAATGTCGGACTGTTCGCCATCAACAACGGCACAATCGAAAACCTGAACCTTGCAATCAATGAGATTGAAGGCTGGTCAGAAGTAGGAGCCGTTGCCGGAACGAACGATATAAACGGCGTTATTTCGGATGTTCATGTTACAGGCAAGTATGTAGGCGCGCTCTCAGACGGCAGTAACGGCGGATTTGCGGGCGGAATAGCCGGAAGAAACAGGGGTACAATACAGTACTCAAGCTCCAGGATAGGCGTTGGCAGCTACTCGGGAAACGCCTATGGAGTTGTTGCTTATAACTATGCCGGCGGAATAGCGGGCGGTAACTGGGGCGTTATTAAAGAAAGCTATGCCACAGGCGGCATAAATTCAGGCTATTACAGCGCGATAAACAGCGGTCAGCTCAGCACCTATTATGCCGGCGGATTGGTAGGCGGCAATCTAGGTACCATTGAAGACTGCTATGTAAACCTTGATGCACTGGTGATAGGCTACCAGCGCGTAGGGGGCCTCCTGGGCTGGAACGGATCCTCCGGCATTGTAAGACGCTGCTATGTGGTTCATAACGATAGAGCACGGGGATCCATTCAGGCGTCGATAAGTATCGGTTATAACGTAGGTTCCGTATCAAATTCCTATGCCGAGTCCACAACAAGCGGAACGGTAAACGGGTTTACAAGAATAACGCGGGCTAACCTTACAAACGGAAATACGCTTTCCGGCTTCAGCACCAGCGTATGGAGCTTTGCCGCAGGCAGGTACCCCGATCTGGTCAATAATCCACGCTGAAAGTGGCTTTAAAATTCGATAATAAAGGAGAAAAATACTATGTCATCTAAGAAAAGAATCACACTGTCCATAGTTTCCATCGCTGCCCTTCTTGCGTTGCTGGTAGGCGTCACAATGGCCTGGTTTACGGATGTCGAGAGAGTGGACGCCAATTTTGAAGCGGGCGTTTTGGACATAACCGTTGGCTCCAATGAAACCCTGGATTTTGAAAATCTCCGCCCAATGGCGAGTGAAGAAGCGTTTTTGGCAGAAATAAATTCCGGCATTGACTATGAGGAAGCTGGATTTGAAATGCCCACGGTATACGTACAGGACTTCGCGATTACAAACGCGGGCACAATGCCTGTCAAGCTTCAGCTCACGATCAATGACGGCGTTATCCCCGAAGGCGATATGATACCCAACATCGTGGACAACGGCTTTGGCGGCGTTATGGTTGGCGATCCCGAGGAAATAGCATGCGACAACCTCCTCAAGGACGCTATTCATCTCGTTCTGCTTGAGAAGAGTGCCGAAGGCGTATATACAACGGTTGCTTCATTTGAAAACGTAAGCGATCTTAACGCCTATCTCCTTGTAGATGAAAACGGTGAGGCTCTTATCCTTAATGCAGGCGCGACAAGCAATACATATGCTATCGGCGCGTATCTGGATGTAGAAGCTGGAAACGAATATCAGGGCAAGCACTATCATGCCGAGTTCGTTGTAGGCGCAAGCCAGACCGATGAAGGCGCGACATTCGGAGAATAATCCAAACCGATACAATGCTATTTAGCATACATTAATGATGCATGCGCGGCTGCAATCTTGCAGCCGCGCATGCGGAACAAATAAGGGAGTGTACCTCGTATGAAAAGGATTATAGCCAGCGTAGCCATTATCGCTGCGTTATCACTGTCCATAGTAGGCCTTACTATCGCCTGGCAGCATGAAACGGAAAACCGGCAGCTTTCCGCTGTATCCGCATCATTGAACGTTGAGCTTGCGAATGACGGATCACTGCTGGATCTTACACAACTCAAGCCAGGCGAGACTTCCGAGCCGGTATCGCTTCCGTTTACGGTTACCAACAGCTCCAGCATGCCGGTGGCGGCCAGCTTCCTATTGGGGCCGGAATCAGAGGAGGCGGATGAGCTGCTTGCATATCTTGATTACGAGTTCCGCGCGGCAGGCACGGGAGAGACGTTGACAGAGATAGTTCTCAACGCTGGACAGGAACTGCGGTGCAGTCTTTATGTAAAGGGAATCCGCGAAGGTTTTGAGCCGAGCGCTTTTGAAACCTATGATTACGCGGACGCGGACTTTTCAATATCCGTTGCCGCGCGTCAGACAGAGGAAGGGTAAATAAACTGGAGATTACGCTATGGGAAAGGCGCTGAAAATAACAAAAAAAATATTTAGCGCACTGCTATGGGCGCTGCTCATATTTATTATAGTTTCCATGGCGTTTCTTCTAATCGCTTCAAGAGGCGAACAGGTTCCGTTCTTAAACGGCGTAAGGCTGTTCAACGTGATGAGCGGCAGTATGGAGGATACGCTGCCTGTCGGCAGCGTAATAATCGTGTCGGAGCGGGAAACCGAGGAATTGGCTGAGGGAGATATAATAACTTTTATATCGAACGATCCATTATTCTATGGTGAAATAGTAACTCACAGAATCGTCGAGATTGCCGATTTCCAGGGCTCAGTGATGTTTATCACAAAGGGCGACGCAAATGAGGACCGCGACCAGGCCGCTGCCATACCAGCAAACGTTATAGGCAAGGTAGTGTTTAATATACCATTGCTTGGTTATGTTTTGAATTTTATCAGAACTAAGCTTGGATATTTCCTGATTTGCCTGTTGCCGTGCATGGTCATTCTAGTTATTGAGGTAATAAACCTGGTGCGCAACATACTGAGACATTCAGACGCAAAAAAGGCAGAGGGATTATTGGAAAAAACTAAGGCATCCGGAATCGATAAAGAAGAAAAAGCAGACCAAGATGAACGGGACAGCAATTCTGCCGATAAACGGGTTGACTGTGGCTATTTACAAAGCGGCCCGCCGGATGATAATATAAGTCGGGATAATAATAGACCTAAAAAATGAGGTGAGAAGGATGATGGGTAAAAAGGGAAGGTTAGGCTTAATGTTAATCGTTCTTGCGGTTATACTGACGGCCATGTTATCCATCTTTATGGGAAGCACTGGGGCGTATTTGCAGGACTTTTCAAAATTTGATTTTACTATACGCTATTCTATTCCTGCTGAATCCGCTCAGGGAACGGACGACGGCGCTCCCGAATAATAGACGCATTTTGGCCATAAGCAGCAATCCAAAGTGATGTATTCCAATTTTACACAACATGAATACAAATTACAACATAGTGAAACATTAAAAATACGATTCTCAACATTAAAACTGTTGGGAATTTTTTATTATAGATAATTTATCAGCGGGATATGTCAATGGATTGGCATTAAGATATAAACTCAATTAAGTGTAAAAAGTCATTTTCCATTATAAGCGACACTATACATAATGCAGGCAAAAAAATGCTGAGGTGTGCCAATGCTTTCAACTTTTTCAACTGCTATGTCATTGCTGCTGCTTGCTACGGGCGGCTATTTTACACTTGCAAGCGGTTTTTTTCAATTTACACATATAGGAAGCATAATCAAAAACACACTTGGAGGATTGTTCTCAGGCAAAAGAGAACATAAAAAGGGAACGCTTACACCATATCAGGCGCTTGCTACGGCGCTCGGCGGCTCAATAGGCACGGCTAATATAGCCGGCGTGGGCGGGGCAATAATGATCGGGGGCCCTGGAGCAATCTTTTGGATGTGGGTCAGCGGTTTTTTAGGCATGATGACAAAGTTTGCTGAAATAGTATTGGCAATGCGCTATAGGTCTAAAAATGATCGCGGAGAGTGGAGTGGCGGCGCAATGCAATACATGGTAAAGGGCATGGGAGCCCAGTATAAGCCTCTCGCGTCGGCATTCGCGCTGTTTTGCGTATTAGCGGCGTTTTGCGGGGGAGGTATGGTGCAATCAAATACGATTGCGGAATCGGTGTTGACAGCCTGTGAGACGATACCTGGTCTTTATTATAATGACAATACAGTAAGGATTATAATAGGGGCGGTTTTGGCCGTCCTCTGTGCGGTGGTTATATTTGGAGGATTAAATAGAATCGGTATGGCGGCAAGCATGCTTGTGCCATTTGCCGGCGCAATGTATGTAATCGCCGCCGTATGGGTCATTGCCGCGAATGTGGAGGGGTTGGGGGAGGCGTTTAAATCCATCTTTGAGGGCGCGTTTGGGGGATTCAGGCCAGCCGCGGGAGGTGTTGCCGGCTTTGCACTTGCCAGAACAATGAGAGTAGGCGTAGCGCGCGGCGTTTTTTCAAATGAAGCGGGCGTGGGATCGGCTCCAATGGCTCATGCGTCATCCAACACAAATGATCCGGTCAAGCAAGGGATGTTTGGAATAATCGAGGTGTTTACAGATACAATATTGATCTGTACCCTTACGGCTCTGGCAATGCTGTGTTCAGGCGTGGAGATAGCATATGGAAGCGTGTCGGTGTCAGGTATGGAGCTTGCGCGGCACACCTTCGCTACCATCATGCCGGACTCTATGGCGGGCCTATTTCTTTCAGTATCCATATTTCTGTTTGCGTTTACCTCTATAATTGGATGGTCGTTGTATGGAAGCAGATGCGCTGAATTTCTATTTGGAAGCCGGGGCTTGTTCCCCTACAGGATTATATTAGCCGCTTGTGTGGGCGCTGGAACTCTTATCCCTATTGATATGGTATGGGAACTCGGAGAATTGTTCAACCTATTGATGGCGGCCTGCAATATTATTGCCCTGTTAGCGTTATCCGAATTGGTGGTTAGATCCACAAAATTCTATGGCCAAATTGGAAGGCGCTGGACTTTTGGCCGGAATAAATAGTATAATGTAGCGTATGGTGAATATTAACGAATTTTACTTTGACGAGGATAATATTGGATGAAGATCAACGGAAATACACAGGGGATTAAGCAAACCTTATTGGAACGTATGGAGGGCATGTATGATATGCGGTGCGTTCAGAATGAATTTGCCTCTGACGAGCTAATACATGCCATGTCCGAGTACACCGGCCTTATAGAGCGTGAGATCTCCGTATATATTGCCAGGGATGGCCGCATAGTAGACGTTTCGGTTGGAGACGCTCATAAGGTTACGATGCCGTCAATGAGACTTGTAAGAAACGAGGACCGCCTATGCGGCGTTAGATGTATTCATACCCATCCAAACGGAGATGGACGGCTTTCCGGAGTTGATCTTGGCACGCTAAGAAGCATGAAATTGGACTGCATGGCCGCCATCGGCGTTCGAAACGGTCTAGCCGCTACAATGTACGCGGCATACGTTGGCGCAATGACAGAGGGTGAACGCAAGGTGCTGATATATGGTCCGCTTAGGCCGTATAACCTACCTCACAGGCGGCTTTTGGATGAGATAGCCATTGCGGACGAGCTGTTGAAGAGCTCTACAAAGGATGTTATGCAATCCAGGCCTGAGAGGGCTATTCTTGTGGGAATAGACAACGGGGAGCCTTATGATACGCTGGAGGAACTAAAGGAGCTTGCATTAACGGCCGGAGCCGATGTTGTGGGGCGTGACGTGCAGCGCAGGCGGACAATAGATAACGCAACATATATAGGAAGCGGCAAAACCGAGGAGCTTTCGCTGATGTCCAGTGAACTTGAGGCCGACCTGTTCATATTTGACGACGAGTTAAATGCAATACAGCTTAGAAACCTTGAAGATGCGCTTGGCGCCAGGGTGATAGACCGTACGTCGCTGATACTGGATATCTTTGCCGCAAGAGCTACTACACGCGAAGGCAAGCTTCAGGTGGAGCTTGCGCAGCTAAAATACCGGCTGCCCCGTCTGACCGGCAAGGGCGCTTCGCTGTCCAGGCTGGGAGGTGGGATAGGTACAAGGGGTCCAGGAGAGAAAAAGCTTGAGATCGATCGAAGAAGAATAAGGCGAAGGATATTCGAGCTTGAGGAAGAATTGGTTGAGATTAAAAAGCAGCGTGCTCTGAGAAGGGAAAAGAGGGAAAGAAACGCTACTCCGTTGGTGGCGCTGGTAGGTTACACCAATGCGGGCAAGAGTACATTGTTAAACGCTATGTCAGATGCCGGAGTTATTGCCGAGGACAAGCTGTTTGCCACGTTGGATCCGGTGGTACGGCAGATAGAATTGAGCGATGGCACCAATATCCTGATTTCAGATACCGTTGGGTTTATTAACAAGCTTCCTCATGATCTTGTCAGCGCGTTTCGGGCCACACTGGAGGAGGTGTCTGGAGCGGATTTAATAATACACGTGATCGATAGTTCATCTTCCTATATGGATACTCAGATCAGCGTCGTTGAGGATGTATTATGTACGCTCGGCGCTGCCGACAAGCCGCGCATAAACGCATATAATAAGATAGATATTGCAAGCGGGCGCCCTTCGGGCGGCGTGTGCATCAGCGCCCTGAATGGCGATGGGCTAGCGGAGCTTATGCACCAGATAGAAGGAATAATCAACAACAGCAGAGTCGAGGTCGAGCTTGTTGTGCCTTATTCCCGATATGAGGCTATAGCGATGATTAGGGACGAGGGCGTGATATTGAGTTCAGAACATGAACAGGAAGGAACCAGGGTGCGCGCACTGCTTCATAAGGATGCCATGTGGAGGATAAAGCGCACGCTCAACGAGGCGGAAAAGGATTCATAGCAATATGGGAGTTAATCTCAGCAGATAAAATAATTTGTTTATTAGGCATTGACATATTGCTTATAACCTGCTAAAATTATCTACTGTCGGCGGGTGAAAGATAGATGCTTGCACCGAGTGGAATGCCCATGACGAGATATGCGCCTGTAGCTCAGCTGGATAGAGCAACGGCCTTCTAAGCCGTGGGTCCGGGGTTCGAGTCCCTGTAGGCGCGCCAGCTTATGGTGGGTATAGTTCAGATGGTTAGAGCGCCAGATTGTGGCTCTGGAGGTCGTGGGTTCGAATCCCACTACCCACCCCATTAACCTATGGAGCTAAGCGCATTGGGGTGTCGCCAAGCGGTAAGGCACGGGACTTTGACTCCCGCATTCGTAGGTTCAAATCCTGCCACCCCAGCCAGAATTTGACCCGTTAGCTCAGTTGGTAGAGCATTTGACTTTTAATCAAAGGGTCCGGAGTTCGAGCCTCCGACGGGTCACCAGTTTTCTGGTGTCGAGGTAGCTAGTCCTTGATTTATAAGGGCTTGTACACTGTCATGTTATATTTGATTTATTAAAATAAAGAATTAATTAGCTAATTAAGAGTACTTGATTTCTGATATAAAAAACAGAAATCAAGTACTCTATTTTTATCCTTTAATATCGATTAATAAAATAGAGTTACTATGAATATTAATTAAATTAGAGGTGCTTATTGATGAAGATGACAATGAAACAAGCAACAAATAAAAAGACTGTGAGACAAGCATTTGATGAGTTTTTGTTTATTAAGAATAATTCAAACTTATCAGTGGATACCATTAATGATTACAAAAATATTTTTTCATTTTTTATAAACTTTTATGGCGAAAATTCTTATTGTAAAGATATAAATGAAGATACCATACAGAACTATATTGCATACTTAAAAGCAAAGCCTAAAAAGCTGAATAATACAAAAAAACAAGAAGGTATTACTAAATATTTGTCAAGTGCTACAATAGCAACATATATTCGTCATCTTAGAGCAGTATTAAATTTCTTTATGGATAAAGGATATACAGATAGATTTAAGGTTAAGTTGCCGCGAGTAGATAAAGAAGTAAAGGAGGCATATTCACCTAGCGAGCTTGAAAACTTATTGAAAAAGCCTAATTTGAAAACTTGTAGTTTTAGTGAATATCGAAACTGGGTAATGACTAACTATTTTCTATCAACAGCGAACCGTTTAGCAACAGTAGCTAATATAAAGATTTGTGATTTAAATTTTGAAGAGGAAGAAATATACCTCAGTAAAGTTAAAAACAGAAAACGCTATACTATACCAATGCAAAAGGAGCTAAAGAAGATATTAATAGAATATTTAAGTTATAGAAAAGGTTCACCCGAAGATTATTTGTTTTGTAGTGAAAGAGATGATAAGAAACCTTTAACACGAAGGTCGATTGAAACTGCTATTGCAAGATATAACCTAAAACGCGGTGTTACAAAGACCAGTGTACATATTTATAGAAACACTTTTGCTAAGCACTGGATACTTAGCGGTGGCGATATAATAAGGCTACAGAAAATTTTAGGACATAGTAATCTTGATATGGTGCTGGAATACGTGGATATGTACGGAAAGGATTTACAGCTTAATTTCAACACATATAATCCTCTTACAGTATATAGTAAAGGGGATAGTATATCTCTTAAAAACAGAAAATAGCACAAACTATAGAGTTAGTGCTATTTGTAATTATATTGATATTTCCGACGTTATCAAACATAAATATAGGTTAATACCGTTATATGTGGCATTTAAATACTGGGCAGTATACTCAATAAGGAATAAAATCAAACATAAACCTGTTCCTCCAAACTTTCCAGACGGCTAATTCTTTCGGATAAATGAGGGTGTGAGGCTTTTAACCGTTCTGAAAGGCTCAATTTGCCTTGAAAAACTGTTTTCTGCAACAGATACAGGGCTTTTATCAGGTTTTCCCCATACCCTATCTCATGAGCGAATTGGTCTGCCTGATACTCATTTGCTCTACTGTTTTCTGACAATATCATTTGCCCAAAATTCACAAAAAGGAATATGCTTAAATCCAGCGCAAGCCCCAAAAGAAACGAGATAAACACAAATATCCAACCCACCATTGTAAACTTAGTGGTTATCGAGCATAGCAATTTAGCTATATGCAATATAATACGAATACCAAATATAATAGCTGTAAATATCAAGTTGCCTACTGTGGTAATTAACAGCGCCTTTGTGTGTCCATGAAGCATATGCCCAAGTTCATGAGCAATTACCCCTTTTAGTTCCTCCCTAGAAAATGTGGCAACCGCTCCCCTTGTTACCGCGACCGTTTTCCTTCCTACCGCAAAGGCATTTACATACATTGCGTCCGTTATATATATCTGTATTTCTCTGTTCAGGTCTGGGAATTGTTCCATAGCTCCCTGATATACTTCCTCAAACAATGGCAACAAATATTCTGTTTCTTCTTTTGTCTGTAATGGTTTACAGCCCTCTGTAAACCTTAGAATACATTCGCCTATAGGGCTTAGGGCAATACCTATTGATATAGCATAGATAATGCTTACTATTAAAGCCGAATTCCAGTTTGCACCCAATACCCACCATGCAAATGTAAAGTAGATACAAAACCAAATTACATATATTGCATTTGCTTTTAGAAACCGCACAAAAGCCATATAATTACCTCCCTAAAATGGTTTGTTCACTTTAATAAAACTGTCATATCCCATATCCCTTGACAAAAAAAACGCCTGACCCGTCTTTAGGGCTTTAATTTCGTCAGGGTGGTAGATATATTCCCTGACACGCCTTGCACTGCCGTAGCCCGTTTCATGGGTATCTAAACCCCTCTGCTGTAACTGGTGCGTTACCTCCATGGTTGACCTGGTGCCCAGGATATTCGCCCAATGTTCGGCGTTTACACCGCTGTTTTGCCTCATTACAATATAGTTGTTGCAGTTTTCTATGATTTGTTCCTTGTAGGCGTCTCCGCATGCGAAATCCAAGTCGGATAGGCTCTGTGTTGCAAGCATACAGGTTACCCTTGCGCTCCTGCTCTTATTTATTAAGTCGGTCAAGGCGGTTGACGCATAGACATTGATTTCATCTAATATAAAGAATGTACGCTTAATATCGAATTGAAATAGCCTGCCTATGGCTTTTTTTGCGTCTATCAACAGCAAACGACCGAAAGCGGAACTTAATTCAGGGTATAGAAGAGGGTTTAAGATGAACAATATGATGGCTTTTTCCTCTAAAGCCTCGGCAATGTCTATCCCATTGCCAGAAAATATTGTGCCTACTTCACTTTCAAGTATCGTACTGTACCTTGCTACAGAGTTTTGAGATATTTTTCCGCTGGTTTCAGCTATCTGCGCGTTTTCAATATGCTGTTCTTTATCTATCAGCCTTTTTTCCAATAGCTGTCTGCTAAATGTTAAGAAGTTTTCCTGATTTAGAATTTTGATAATCCTCTGGAATGACAAGCTGATTTTTCCGATTTCAAGCAGTTGTAAAGCCCTCTGTATATATCTTTCCGCGTTCAGCTTATAATGTTCCTCTGTCCAATCCGTCAGGTTTATCAACATATCTTTAGCCATTGTAGGAGATGAACCTTTGAATGGATTATATTTGTCTGATTGTTTAGGGTTATTCAGGTTGATTACATAGAGTTTTCTGTTGCCTTTTAAGTTCTGTAATATGTCCAGAATTGAACCCTGTGCCGTATCCCCCTTCCCATCAATAATTAATGCTGGATATTCTTTATCAACAGCATTCTTTATGAAGTTGGAGAGTGCAACCGTTTTTCCGCTCCCAGTTGTACCGCATACAAAAACATGCTTTGCGTCATTGGCTATATAAATAGGTTTTCGCCCTGTATACCCTATTAACGTACTGTCAAGGGGAGGTTGTTTCACTTTAGCTGGTTTCTTTGCTCTCATCTTTTTTAGTTCCTTTCTAAAGTTGAATACACGCCTTAGCCTGTGACTGTGAGCGCTTTGAATGATTAAGGGTATTGAACCCAACATTACGGCAAATGCAAGAATTATCGTGCCGTATTTATCAACTCCGCTCAAATATCATTTTAATCATTTTAAATACACCTCACTTAATTTTAATAGTTCAATATTAGGATATTTAGGTCTATTCTCTTTTAGAATTCGCGCTATTTTAGACCTTAAATCCTGTACTACCCAAATTTGTCTATCATAATTTATAAAGTTGTCTTTCATTATCCTTTCAAAACGATTTCTATCCTTCAAGGATAATTCAACTTCGACACACGCTGTTTTCCCTTCGTGTGTAAAGAGAAAATCCGGTCGGTGTTTTCTCTGGCTAAAACCGTCCATCATATGTAATTGCTTTTCCGTTGTGATAGCGGATAGCGGAACGCCTGACCTGATAAAATGAATTGCGGTATCTGTTACAGTTATATCATGCTTGATATGTTCAAGTCTGACAAGACCAGAAGGGTTAACATCTACAATAAGCCTTGCTTTATTCGTAGCCTGATAAATAGCCGATATACCATAAAGGATTCTTTTTTTCTTTATATAACCGGCGTTTATCAGCTTTCTAAGCCTTCTATCGCATGCTCTTTGCCCTGTAAACCCCGCCAATTCTTTTATATGTCTGCCTAAACACACTCTCCACCTGTCTATCTCTCTTATTATTAATCTATCTCTATCTACTATCCTTATACTCTCCACCTAACCACCCCCATATTGTTACTTACGCGCCCCCGCCATAGTCTATTTTTTTATTTTATTGTTTACGAGATGTGTATACATGTTGCGTGTGTGGGGTCTCGGGTTAAAAAGACGAGACCCCACACACGCAACAAACACGAAAGAAACAATAAAATAGGCGATTATGGCGGGGGCAAGCCTGCTTATATAAACAATATGCCTGTTCTGGATAAAGAAGAACAAGAAAGTAACGAGCAAAAAGAACAGTTTAGGACAAAATGTGACTTGTCCAGTTTATTCAATTATTATAAAAGTCAATACCAAAACTACCAAAAAAGGGAATATAAAATTTACCAATTTAGGGAATGAGAACATTACATAGAATTTTCAAATAAAATCAAAAATTAATCACAATAAACCTTAATAACCGCTTAACTGCAAAAGGACATAGCAAATAAAAATATGTCAAGGGTGAATTTATTCACTTGCGCAGCCCTTGATATGTTTTTATTTCTATGTCTAAATTTTAAAGCGGATATTAAGGAAAGATAATATTAGAATTTATCTTATACAAAAAATATTTGGCACGTTTTGTATATTTCAAGCATAAATATATATCGATAGTCTTTATAATAAAATGGTCGTGAAGTTTACCCCTTCACGACCACCAAAATAAGCACTTTTCATACATCATTTTATCTAATGATGTATGATGATGTCAATAGCTTGTTACTAAATAAGCTGTTAAATGACAAATTTAGTGCAAATGTGATATGTTGTTTTGACTGAATGACTAAAAGCGAGTACTGATTAGGGTCAAAATTATTGTATAAGGAGGAATTACAATGTCAAGACGAGGGGATAACATACACAGAAGAAAAGACGGACGCTGGGAAGCACGTTTTATAGAAAGATATACAGAAGAAGGAAAGGCGTGTTATAAATCTATTTACGCAAGGAGTTATACAGAGGTAAAAGAAAAGGTTAAAAGCTATCAGAAACAGGAGCTAAAGCCAAAGCCTGTAACAAGCAAAACGGTTGATGAGGTATGTCATGAATGGCTGGAAAGCATAAGTATAAGGATAAAACAGTCAACATATGCCCTGTACTACGCAAGAATAACAAAGCATATCATACCTTACTTTAAGAATATCAATGTAAGCAAAATAAATAATGATATGGTCAATAGGTTTATCAGGGAAAAAAGCGAAAAAGGAAGGCTTGATAATAAAGGGGGGTTATCACCAAAGACAATAAATGATTTAGTATCATTACTTAATCAAATTCTCTTGTATGCTCAAAAGAAAGTTTATATCTCGGGATATGTGCCAGACCTGATAAAGCCGAAACAGGAACAAAAAGAACTTACAGTTTTAACTAAGAATGAGCAAAAGGAGCTAATAAGGTATCTTCAGCAGGATACAGACAAAATAAAATTAGGCGTATTGATAAGCCTGTACACAGGTATCAGGCTTGGGGAGCTATGCGCATTAAAATGGTCTGATATAGATATACCAAATGGGACATTAAAGATAGATAAGACAATACAGAGGATAAAGAACACAGATAAGTATGCTACAACAAAAACGAAGGTAATAATAGACAAACCAAAAAGCAGTAAGTCGGTAAGGACAGTACCCATTCCATCATTTTTACACGAAAAGCTATGGAAGCAAAGGAATAGATATTGGGTAAACGCATATGTGTTGTCTGGGACTTACATGTATGTTGAACCAAGAATCTATCAGAAGCATTTTAAAAGGGTACTAAAGGAAGCGAACATCAAAGAGGTAAACTACCATGCGCTAAGGCACACCTATGCAACAAGAGCTATAGAAAGCGGAATAGATGTAAAAACATTAAGCGAAATATTAGGGCATTCGAATGTGAAATTTACATTGGAAAGATACGTACATTCATCAATAGAATTGAAAAAAGAAAGTGTTGAAAGACTGGCGGTTTCTTATTAAGGGTCAAAACAAGTGGTCAAAAAGGCAGGAAAGCCTTATAATATAAGCAATTCAGGGGAAAAGTCGTGAAGGGGTAAACTTCACGATTATGCGGTTACTAGTTTATTACATATATCGTTCCCAAACTCGGCTAGAAGTATACTCACCTATATCCTTCTTGAAATTTGACTGGAGTTTACTACTTCATTTCACCACATAAGCACTTTTCGGACAAGCCAAAAATATTTTATAGGAGGTAAAGAAAAATGAAAAAGGTGCTAAAATCAGTTGTTTCGATGTTTTTATGTTTAATAGTGGTGTTACCATGTTTTATTGCAGTTTCTGCTACAGGTGATGCTAAAACATCGGATATTAAGGGTGAACTGCTGAGTAATGATTTCTTGGAAATAGCTATTAATAACAATAATGGAAGGTTTACAATAGGTACTACGGGTGGTAATCCGGACATTGATTCTGATAATAATAAAAAGTTGTTATATGGGCATCCTAATCCAAGTACATCTTATACAACAATTTCTATTGATGGAAATAGACACATCTTTGGCGATGAAGGCTTGACTATTGCTCCTGCTTTAGATTTGGAAAATATGTTGACATCATCTACTGATACATATGAAAACATAAATATAAAGCAAACGTTACAACTAGTTTCAAACGTATCAACAGGAAGGCAAGATGTTGTTGAAATTAAATATGAAATAACAAATAATGATACAGTTTCGCACAATGTCGGAACTAGAATTATGCTTGATACAATGCTTGGCAATAATGATTCCGCTCCTTTCAGGGTTCCAGGTATAGGAAATGTAACTACACAAAGGGAATTAACAGGTAACAATATCCCCCAGTACTGGCAGGCGTTTGATGATTTAGAAGATACAAAAGTAGTATCACAAGGTTCATTGCTGAGAAGTTCTGAAAACAAACCTGATAAGGTGCAGTTTACGAATTGGAATTCTGTATATAATACCAGTTGGGAAGCCCCAATTAACTCTGGAAGCAGTAATGGAGATAGTGCTGTTACTGTAACATGGTATGAGGAAAATTTAGATGCAGGAGAGACACGAACTTACATAACACATTATGGTTTAAGCGAGTTATTACAAGATTTACGTCCCCCTCTTGCAGTTAGTGTATATGGCGATAATAGTGTTACACTTAAACCATTTTGGTTCTGGAATGAAGACCCTTATGAACCGAATCCTATCACAATTACTGCTTATATTAAAAATATAGGAAATTGGGAAGCTTCAAATGTTTATGCATATTTGAGGTTACCAACTTGCATGAGCGTTGTAAATGGCGATAACAGAATTGAATTTGATAGTTTAGGTATAAATGAAGAAAAACAAGTATCTTGGGATATAAAAATTGAACCGCTTGGTATGACATTTGTATTCCCAATTTCTATTATAATCGGTGCTGATGATATAGAGGAAAAAACAATAATAAAAAACTTTACTATCCCGGGAGCCAATAAGGATAATAGAATAAAGTTTGGCAGGGATAACTTTAGTTTTTTAAATTCTCCAAATGCTTTTGTAAGCGAAACGAATATGGTCAATGCTACTGAAGGTATCTGGACAGAAACACATAATCTTTCCTCTGGATATTTGGAAAAACTTTTAGCAGGAATGAGTGATAACGTAAGGCGTACTATTACTAATCAGAATAATTCTACATGGGGAGGTTCTTGTTATGGAATGAGCAACGTGGTAGCACTTATGAGGGACGGCAGTTTAACACCAGAGTATTGGCAAGACAGAGCAAAGAAAACATACGATTTAAAAAAGCCTGTAGATAATTCAAAGATTAGAGATTTAATAAGTTTTTATTATCTCACACAATTACTTCCAGATATTCAAGACTTAGAGTATAACTTTTATGTAAACACTACCCAAATTGATGACTTTGTTTATGATGACAGTAATCTTATAAGACAATTAATTAGTGAGACTGAAAAGGTAAAAAAGGGAGGACTGCCTGTAAATCTATGTTATAGGGCAATGCCTAACGACAACGCGCCATACGGTCACTCGATATTAGCATATGAGGTTGACGACGGTAATTATACTGCTGAGAATGGAATAAAATATAAATATAGGGTTTCTGTTTGTGACCCTAACATTAATGAAAAAAAATATCTTTATGTATCGGAGGATTTTCAAAATTGGTACTATGACCCCATAGGCAACGATAGAAAATTTGCATGTCTGGTTATAAACGACTATACAACAATAGATATAATAAACCCTGAACGTGACTTTAACCGGACAAACCTCAAGGAGTATAACGCAAACTTTATACTCAACTTTTCTGCGGAGTCAATGGTGGTTTCGAACAACGGAGTACAAGGTGTAGTTTATGGAAATGCAACTTCCCATAATTCTTGGGACGAGCCATTGTATGGTGGTTTCTTAACACCATTCCCAGTGCAAAATGGAAATCCGTATATTATAACCCCAAAAACCCCAGGAGGAATAATTAACTCAAGCATGGTATATGCACATTCCTGCTTGACTGGATATGCTAAATCAGGGAACTCATTAGAATTCAAACCAGAATCACAAGAGGTTGTATTAGACATGAATAATAGTGAATATGAAGTATCTCTTACTTTTAATGAAGGATATCGTAGCCTACCTTGGGCTTGTGTTGAAGTAGAAGGGAAAAATTCTAATAGTGTTTCACTTAAACAAGTTGACGAAGGCATGTTGTTAAAAAGCGATAACCTTATAAATACTACTGTCGACGTATATAGGTCAGAAGATTTTGCTTATAATTGTGGTTCCATTGTGTTAACTCTATCAACAAGCAAGGATTCCGTTTTACTTAAAGCCATTGATGAAAATACGTTAGGAGCATATGTCGATGATGATAATGACGGAATTTATGAAACACTAATATCCGACAGTTCGGGGAATATGGGTACAAGTGCATTACTAAAGGATTTAAAGATACTAGAAACTGAACTTAAGCCATTATTTAATCCTAATAGATTTGAATATAAGGTCTTCGTAGACAACGCAGTTAGCAGTATTTCTATAGTGCCTACAATGTATGACAACACAATAGCCAGTATGAGTATAAATGGTTCTGTAGATACCTCGCTTTCTGGACTAGTTCAGGTTCCTTTAGATGTCGGTCAAAATACTATAGTAATAACTGTTTCCTCTGAAAATTTAACTGATTCACAATATACGATAAAAATAGAACGAGCCAAAGAGCCATTGCCACCTAAGACATCAGATAAATCAAATATAGTATTAACTGCAATATTATTGGGCATACCTGCAATTCTAGGAAGTGGATTATTTATATTCAGACGTTTACAACTAAAAGGCAAGACAGACTAACCTTTATTATTTGGATTTCTCTTCATACTAATAAAATACAAAGGCACCGTGGAAATTCTGCGGTGCCTTTGTTCTTTACCAGCGCTATTAAAGGTGAATAAATCTAACTTGTGGTTTTATGTTTGAGGTTTACGAACTACGATTAACTCTTATCTCCTAATTCATTAACTGGAATAAATTTAATAAAAGGCTTGACAAGTGGACAGGTTTTGTTTATAATCTAATTCACTGGTTAAATCGGAATCAAGTACTCAAATATTGAAAAATCAAGTTAACAGAGGCTTGAAAGTCGCTATTTATAAGGGCCATTAGCTCAGGTGGTAGAGCACTTGACTTTTAATCAAAGGGTCCGGAGTTCGAGCCTCCGACGGGTCACCAGTTTTCTGGTGTCGAGGTAGCTAGTCCTTGATTTATACGGGTTTATCCAATTTATAAATAAGCAGAAAACAGGAATAAAGGTAATAAAAACGTTACTTCTGAACCTCTTATTACTACTTTTAAAAGGTGTCTTCCAAACCCTATTTCATCCGTGAACCGGCTGGCCTAAAATTCGCAGGTCCTGAAGCCATCCTCTGCGCTATCAGTTCAAAAATTTATAAAAAATAATACGCTTAAAAAGGAACGATATAAATATCCCACCCCACCACTGTAAAATTGGGGTTATGGAGCATAGTAATTTAGCTATATGCAACAACCCATAGAAATCCACTCCGCTTGGGCGAATTTTATAGTTAAACTACTGGATTACCTGCAGGGCAAATCTGAGGGAACGCAACATTAAGAGCATAACCGAACCGGATTTTGTTCGACCTTATAATTTTTATATGCTAAAAAGCGTAAACCCTTAAAGCAGCTGCTAAACTTCGTCAAAACAAGCGCTAATTCGAGCAAAGTTTAAATTACAATTATATATAGAAAATGATATACTTAATTTGTAGTAACATCAAAACAGGAGGTATTATGATGAAAAAGGTCATATCTATAGCACTAATCCTGTTGTTCTTAACCTCCGGGCTGCCCCCATTAGCCCATGCCATGGAAAACAGGATAGATGTCACAAATGATAAGGAATTAATTTATGCGTATCTTAAGGCCGTTAATGATAAGGATTATGCGGCATACCTTGATATGCTGGGAGGTGAGTTCAAATCCGTAATGGAACCTGTTCTCTCATTATTAATTCACGATAAAATGGGGGTTGGAGCTATAAAGTCAATAAACCTTAAAACTTTTGAGGTTATGGCCGACCTGTCCGATACGGAGTACTCAGAAACCGAGGAGATTCAACCGCAATATATGAACGGTGCACGCCATAGGCTAAAAAATTATCTGATAAAATGTGAGATGGAAGTTTATCAGGACAATGCTTATTACTTTAATGGCGTTAATTATCTTAGCATAACTTGCGGAACCATTGACGGCGCTAAAAAGATACTGGATAACAGGCTGCCGCTTCCCGATGTAGTAGCTGAGTACGAGAAGGACAGGACGCTTGTAAAGGATTACTTCAATATCAGGTTTACAGAGGATCGCGGAGGTTTCTATATATCGGACAGGTTCAGTGAGGAATTTAAGGAAACGGCCTCCTATAACGGCAACATGCCCAGCACAATAGATGTTTACAGGTCTAAAACCGGAAGGATAGACCGCAATGTAAACTTCAAGCAATATTGCCGTGTTGTTATGGTATGCGAAGAAGGGTATGAGGGCAGGCAGACGGATTATAAAAAGGCGTTTGCAATAGCAATAAAGACTTTTGGTTGGTTTATGATATTAAAGCCACGAGCGGACTTAGGCTGTCATGTTAGAGATGATAATCACGACCAGATATACAGCCCTGAAACAAGAAGCCCCTCCGATTATCCTACCTGTGACAATGCCATGCTCACTACCTGGAATACAATTATGGTTAATTCAGACAGACAGATATTCAAGTCTTTCTATTTACAAGGCAGCGAAAGTACGCTTCAAGATGAGACGCAATATAAAGGTACAATGTATGAATATGAAGTTTGGAAGTCATTAGTTCCAAATGGAATGAACTATATAAATGTGCTTAAATACTACTATAGCAACTGCAGGGGAACATCAGTCGGACAAATAAGAGTTTGTAGCAACCATACTGGTAGTTATACAAATATAACCGCTACAACGCACAAGGTCAACAGCTGTACTACATGTAAGGTTAACATAGTGGAAAGCCATAGCTTCAGATTGCAGGGGAATAAACAGGTATGTACTAAATGCGGACATTCCGTTATTGTGATGGAAATACAACCGCCCATATTTATGCGAAACGCTTTAAGCGTACAAAAATGATTTAAGGGGTGAAAGAAATGAAAAAAACACTGATAGTTATTGTTATGCTATGTATGGTTTTTATTCTGGGCTGTACCAGCGACGCCATAAATCCCACGGCTGGACCGACAGATAGTCCTACCAGTCCAACTATAAATGCCGCAACCCTGTTGCCGACAGTAAATCTTGGAGGTGAGTTTACTCCTACACCAAGCGTTAGATTCTGTGATGAGCCCGACGAATATTTAAGGCTAGAGGGGTTATTACGAAGTCTTGGTTTTGGCGATGATGAAAGGCTGGAGCTTTATCCCTCCAGACTCAAGAATGGACTGTGGCGCGCATCGTTTTATGATAAGCCGATAGAAACTGCCCGTGTCCTGTTATGCGTAACAGATGAAATGGATTATCCAGAAATACAAATCCCTGGAGGAGAATTTCGTGTGGGTCACAATGCGATTAAGGTTAAATTTGCCGATATTAATCCCGAGTATGATTTAGCAGACAATAAAGACGTGCCATATTATTTGGTTGATAAGGAAGCCACAAAGATGGTATATTCTGATGTAACCATTATTATGCTTAATGGATTTGGTATAACGGATTTTTCCTATCCTATACTGACGCCACGCCTGCCGGGTGCGTTAAACAACTATGTGAAATACGACTACGAACGCAAGGTTGAGGGCGAAGAGGAGACATACGAAGCGCATAGCCTGTATGAAATATACTACTGTGAAAATGAGATATTATGGATAGAACAGATCAGGGATATAGGTATAAAGGGTACGGATTGGGAATACAAAAAATAGGCAGTTGAGTTAGAAAGAGCGTTAAGGCTATCTAAATGCTTAACGCTCTTTTAATAAAATTAACACAATTAAGTATAAAATGATTTAAGCCATAGCTTCAGATTACAGGAAAATAGTCAAGTCTGTATCAAATGCGGACATTCCGTTATTGTAATGAAAATACAACCGCCCGTATTTATGCGAAACGCTTTAAGCGTACAAAAATGATTTAAGGGGTGAAAGAAATGAAAAAAACACTGATAGTTATTGTTATGCTATGTATGGTTTTTATTCTGGGCTGTACAAGCGACGCCATAAATCCAACTGCTGGACCGACAAGTGTTGTCCCAAACACCAATGAAGCAAGAACAACGCCAGCAGCTACTCCCAAAATTAATCCTGATGATGAACAGTCGCCAATACCCACTGTAGAGGAAGCATACGCAAAACTGGTACAGTTTTTACGCGATTTTGGTTTTGGAGATGACGGACAGTTTGAACCTCCCCCTTCAAGATTAAAAAATGGTCTTTGGAGAACATCATTTTATGATACATCAGTAAAGAGGGGACTAGTGATGTTATGTAAAACAGAAGATATGGCGCACCCGGAGAGTACTATCCCAAGTGGCGGGGAATATCGCTTAGGAACATATGCAGTAAACGTAATATTCGTTGATGTGAATCCGGAATATTATAATCCCGAAAATAATGCTGACGTTCCATATTATCTAGTCCACACCGAAGAAACAAGTATGTTATATTCAGATGCAACGGTTATCCTTCTTAATGGATTTGGTATAACTAATACATCTTATCCAGTATTGGCCCCGACTCTGTCGTGGGAATTAAATAACTACATAAAATATGATTATGATCGCATAATAGAAGGCGAAAAGGAAGCTGGCAACCCCCATAGTCTATATGAGATATACTATTGTGACGATGAAATAGTTTGGATCGAGCAACTTAGCGATTTAGGAGTAGAAGGTACGGATTGGGAATACAAGAAATAAACCGTTGAACTGCAAAGGGCGTTAGGGCCGCATAACTGCACGTAGCGCGCTTTAATTCTTTATGGCTGAATTTGAAGACCAAAGGAACTATCTATCAAAGTCATTTGAGTCAAAATCAAGTCACAAATTGTATAAAATTTATTATTGTATGATTTTGATAAAATTATAAGTAAATGCTTGACAAAACGGGATTGGCTATCTTATAATGATTTTTGCTTGGGTTTAACAACGAGCTTTCCGAAAAGGGAATAATCAAGGTTTCAGTTTCGGATAAACCCTTATAACAAGGGCCATTAGCTCAGATGGTAGAGCACTTGTCTCTTACAAAGGGTCCGGAGTTGAGTCTCCGATGGGTCCCAGCGTGCTCTATTGGATTTGCGGGCGTGGCGGAATTGGCAGACGCGCCGGATTTAGGTTCCGGTGCCGCAGGGCATATGAGTTCGAGTCTCTTCGCCCGCACCAGAACATAAGGTAGTTTGCGGGAGTAGCTCATTTGGTAGAGCGCCGCCTTGCCAAGGCGGAGGTGGCGGGTTCGAGCCCCGTCTCCCGCTCCATAACAGGATATTTTGCGGGTGTAGTGTAATGGTAACACATTAGCCTTCCAAGCTGAATTAGTGGGTTCGAGTCCCATCACCCGCTCCATTACCTCTCAGTTCAAACGGATTGGAAGTCTGTTAGAACATAAGCATGCCTCCTTAGCTCAGTTGGCTAGAGCACCTGACTCTTAATCAGGGTGTCCAGGGTTCGAGTCCCTGAGGGGGTACCACGTCGGAGCAAAGTCCGCTTTGCTCACAATCCCCTAACCGTTCTGCGGTTAGGGGATTTTTCACATCGCTCCCTTGCTCCTCCTCTTCCGCAAAAAGT
>ERZ1673695.1021-NODE-1021-length-33380-cov-159.438950_pt1 | contig 33380 bp, 38 predicted proteins | sample MGYA00580225_ERZ1673695 | MGnify/ENA primary metagenome ERZ1673695 (study PRJEB41218, sample SAMN15661739) | gut metagenome | host: Homo sapiens | place: Canada: London | collected 2015-08-20/2019-03-30 | study: EMG produced TPA metagenomics assembly of... | reverse complement strand
AATCGACCGTCGTGAGCGTGGCTCCCGGATCCGGCAGAACAGGTGTGCTCTCTGTAAACAGCGCCCTCAGGGCGTCCAGACCAACCAGATTAAAAGGCTTCAGATACAGCATCGACCGGGGAAGATGCGCGAGGTTTTCAGGCATGGCCCGTAAGGCCCGTTCTGAAGTGGTCAACAAAAACTGGCCACCGCGTTAGAGTTTTTCCAGTATCGGTTTTCTGATTCGTTTGGCGGTAACCCACCATTATATTCGTGCGGTCTTAGTGCGCTGTAATATCCAACGATATAGTCCGTTATTGCGTGAGCTGCATCGCTGAAGCTTACATAGCCCGTCGCCGGCACCCATTCGTTCTTCAGACTCCTGAAGAAGCGCTCCATTGGGCTGTTATCCCAGCAGTTTCCACGCCGACTCATACTCTGCCTGATCCGGTATCGCCACAGTAACTGCCGGAACTGCCTGCTCGTATAATGGCTGCCTTGGACGCCCTTCTAAGAGTCAAGCTGTTATCGGGATACTGTTGATCCGCCTGTTTTGATTGCGCAGTAACGTGTAAACTTCGCGGGAGATATATCGCTTTAGACAGCGTATCGCGTCCATTTTTGTATGTCCTTCGGCTACACGCCTGGCGACATATTCCTTTGTTTTTGCGTCAGTTCGTAAGCGTCCGATGGCGATGATGTGAAGTGCACTATTTGCAGCACGATCTCCACCACGATTAAGTCGGTAACGGTTCGTTTTTCCAGAAGAAACGGGGACCGGGCTGACACCACACAGTGCCGCAAATCCTGATTCTGATCTTAACCGTTGAGGATTGTCTCCGGCAGTGATCAGCAACTGTGAAGCGCTTTCGTATCCGATAGCATTACGTTTAATCAGCTCAGGTGCCAACTCGTCGACAATTGCCGCAATCATGACATCCAGATCAGCGATTTCGTCATGTAACTCGAGATAGCGTCGGGCAAGGGACTTTAATGAAATGCGATAAACGTTGGTTACATTGCGGTATTCACTGGCATCAGGTCTCCAGGAACCCAGGGTCCTGATGAGCTGCATGCTCGTCATATTTCTGAGCTGTTCACGTAATTCATCCGGGGCAGAGATAATATTTGAATGGATAATCTGGAGAGCGACTCTGCGGGCTGATATTGCTGTTTTTCGGCAAGTTTTTAATACCCGCAGGGACTCAATCATGCCATCACGCGTTTTGGGAGTAACTGTCCTGATGCCTGAGAATGCTGCATGAGCGGCACATTCAGCATCAATTGTGTCACTTTTACCCCGTTTGCGTCGCTCCATCCGGTCTGGAGCAGTCACCTCAAGAACTTCTAACCCGGCGTTCTGAAAATAACGAAGCAAACCGGAACCATAGGTACCTGTGCACTCAACACCAATTCGCTTTAATGTCCCAAACGAGGTCATCCATGCCAGCATCTGCCGGTAACCTTGTCGTGTTGTGGAGAAATACTGAGTCCCAAGGACTTTATTGTTCTGATCTACGACAGCGGCAACGTGCAAATCTTTATGTGTATCCACGCCACCCACAACGGCAGCTTCGGTAACTTTATCAACCATGACAGAGCTCCTGTGAGGAAACAGAGTTGAATCTCCAGACAGATAACCCGGACAGGACAATAACGAGACAAGCCGTCAGGCCCTTCTTGAGTCACGCGCATCGGTGAGGAGATGCCTCGCATGAAGGCGCTTCCGGCAACCGACGGGTCCAGGGCAGGACACAAAAGGTCGATCGCTGTGTGAGTCAGGATGCGGGAAGGTCTTCACTGCATCAGTAATCACACCAATCTGGTTAAACGGCAAACTAAGTGGTGGTAAAGACTGACATCGGCATTATTACTATCGCTGTGGAATATCACCCCGACGGGCTTACCACGGGTTTCCCATGCCATTTCCAGTGCTTTCATGGTGAGCCTGCTGTCCGGCGAGAACGACATGGCCCAGCCCACTGGTTTTCTTGCGAACAGGTCGAGAACAACGGCGAGGTACGCCCAGCGCTTACCCGTCCAGATATAGGTCACATCACCGCGCCACACCTGATTTGGTTCCGTTACGGCGAACTGTCGCTCAAGATGATTCGGGATAGCAACGTGCTCATGACCGCCACGCTTATACCGGTGAGTCGGCTGCTGGCAACTGACCAGCCCCAGCTCTTTCATGAGTCTGCCAGCAAGCCAGCGCCCCATCTGGTAACCTCTCTGGGTTGCCATTGTGGCGATGCTTCTTGCTCCGGCAGAGCCGTGGCTGATGCCATGCAGTTCAAGTACCTGACTGCGTAATACAGCCCGTCTGCCGTCTGGCTTTTCAGGACGGTTTTTCCAGTATTTGTAGCTGCTGCGATGAACCCCGAACACATGGCAGAGAGTGGCCACAGGATAACGCGCCCTGAGTTTCCCGATTATCGAGAACTGTTCAGGGAGTCTGACATCAAGAGCGCGGTAGCCTTTTTTAATATTTCATTTTCCATTTCAATACGTTGTAGCTTTTTCCTGAGCTCACGGATTTCAATTTGTTCCGGGGTAATGGGGGAGGCTTTTGGTGTTTTGCCCTGCCGTTCATCACGTAATTGTTTCACCCATCGCGTCATTGTGGAAAGGCCGACATCCATAGCGCTGGCTGCATCTGCCACGGTGTAGTTCTGGTCAACGACCAGTTGAGCGGATTCGCGTTTAAACTCTGCGCTGAAATTTCTTTTTTTCATTATGACACCTGTGTTGTTCTGAGGTGAGCATATCACCTCTGTTCAGGCGGCCAAATTCAGTAAACCACTTCATTAACAGTAGTAGGAAAAGCTGGAACAGGAAAGTGATTACCTATTAAGTGGAATGTGTGGTGCCGGGTGCCTCCCGGTGAACTGCAGTGTAACCAGCTACGGTCCGCATGTTGTCAGCCGATAATGATTGAACATTATTTGGTTACATTGCCCCTCCGCTCAGGGGGATTCACCACAAAAAAAACTAACATTATGATATCCAGTCTTCAAGACTATCGTCAGTGAATCAGAACGCTGCTTGGCGTTTTGGCCAGTAAGATGAAACTGATTGAGATAAGCATGACTGAACGAATAAACCCTACTGGTTCATGCATATTATCTGACGCCCCTTGAATGAGCTCATTACTCTAAACATCTCAGGAAGGTGATTTTGCGTAAATATCTGGCTCCCGGATGTTTTTTATCAAAAATTCAATGAAAACCTTTACCCTGGGGGCCACATGTTGCCTGTGAGGATAAATGGCATGCAAGGGGGCAGCTTGTGACTGATATTGCTTGAGGATCTGGCATAGCCTTCCGCTTTCAATATCATCCGCCACGTCCCAGATTGATTTTAATGCAATACCGTAACCATCTAGAGCCAGTTGTCGAATAACCTCCCCGTCATTTGAAGTGAAGGGGGAGTTAATACGCACTGAGAGGTCTCCCAGTGACCAGTCAACGGATGACTCTGTGCCAGAATGGAGACATCGGTGCCTGATAAGGTCTTGAGGTGTTTCGGGAACGCCGTGAATTTGTACATATTCTGGTGAAGCGCAAAGAATACGATAATTGTTGGCCAGCGGTCTGGAAATATAGGATGAATCCTCAGTCGCTCCGTAGCGGATAGCAACATCCATACCCGAGGCCACAAGATCAAGCACCGTATCGGTAAGTTTTAAATGAACTGATAACCGTGGATACATTGCCCCAAACTGCGCCAGCAACGGGGCTATTCTTCGGCGCCCCAGCGACACAGGTGCGGTTACACGTAAAACACCGGCCACTTCCCTGCTATTTTGTCTGAGCATATCTTCCAGTGTTTCAAGATCCCCCAGGATACGAACAGCCTGTTCATAAAGTATTACACCTTCTTCCGTCAGTGATTGCCGCCTCGTTGTCCGCTGTAACAACCTGACTCCAAAGAGATGTTCAAGCTGCCGCATTTTTCGGCTTGCCGCTGGTAACGAAATATTGTGAGTGCGTGCTGCTCCGGAAATCGAACCTTCATCAATCACATCAATAAAAAATCGTAGCAGAGCGAAATTTCCGAAGTTCATTTTTGGTTACCATTTTTGTTAACAATCTATTGCATTATAGGTCAATTGTTATTCATAGAGGTAACTATTAAATTGAGAGGACCAGCCGGAACCGGTGTTCTTCATTCAGGAGCCGTCTCAGCGTGGGTCATCGATTTAAAAAAAGTGAGTACATCGGGGTAAACAGTCCGGGCAGATTACGGCTGTACCTCTGAAAGTATATCTGGTCAGACAGACTGGGATCTTAACTGGTTGTTGCCATGTATGAGGGAAGGCAAGGCGACGACGAATTCAATATTAACGAGGTAACCTCATGAAAAATCGCTTCACTGATAAAAAAATTCTGATCATTGGAGGGAGTTCCGGAATTGGCGAAGCAACGGCCCGTGCTTTTGCTGAAGCCGGCGGACATGTGACCATTGCGTCACGTAATATGTCGAAGCTTCAGGCTGCAGCTACACGGATTGGATCGGATACTGAAGTGGCAGAACTGAATACTACCGATGATGAATCAGTGCAGCGTTTTTTCGAGGGAGCCAGTGGATTCGACCATGTTGTGGTCAGCGCTGCCCAGACATCATCAGGGCCCGTACGGGAGATGGCGCTTGAGGATGCGCGGCAGGCTATGAACAGTAAATTCTGGGGTGCCTATAACGTCGCAAGGCACGCACGCATAAATGAAGGTGGCTCCCTGACTTTTGTCTCCGGATTTCTCAGCGTTCGTCCTTCCAAGCCAGTGTTACAGGGAGCCATTAATGCAGCAATTGAATCACTGGGCCGCGGTCTTGCCTTAGAACTTGCCTCATCTAAAGTCAGGGTTAATACCGTTTCACCCGGGCTGATTGCCACTCCCTTGTGGGACGCTCTGGAGAGTTCCGCACGTCAGTCTATGTATGAAAAAGCCGCCTCAACACTTCCAGCCAGAACAATGGGGCTGCCTGAACACGTGGCAGATGCCATCCTCTATGTTGCAGGAAATCCTTATGCCACAGGTTCCACTGTTCTCATCGATGGTGGTGGGGCGATTGCATAAGGCCACACATCACTAAAAGCAGGCCTCGCCAGACTGGCTGGCGAGGTAATTTATAGTGAGGAAGACTCACCAGCCAGCATAAGGCTGTATTTCTTCACGTGTGACCTTCGGGGCATTCCGTATTGCGAGCGATAGTTTTTCTACCGCGCAGGTTATCTCATCCCGGGTAATAATTAACGGTGGCGTTATTTCCAGCACATTCCCCCCGACGTAGTACACCACCAGGCCCTCTTTCCATGCCTGATATACGACTTTTTGCGCGAGCGCCCGGTCCGGATTTTTGCTGCCGTCAGGAACGACTAACTCGATGCCAATAGCCAGACCATGCCCACGAACATCGCCGATCTCGGGTAAGTCCTTCGCCAGTTCACGCAGAAGTTGAATGAAGTAAAGCCCAGCCTGAGCCGCTCGTTCAGGCAGCTCTTCGTGCTGCAGCACACGCAACACAGAACGGCCTACGGCTGTACAAATAGGATTTCCTGCGGTGGTAAGCAATGCATGCGCTGCGGGACCACCAAGGATCTCTTTGGGGCCCACAGTGGCAGAAAGCGGCAAACCTCCACCTAACACTTTGCCAAAAGTGACGATTTCCGGAACGATGTTCTCATGCTGGAAGGCGTGCATCAGCCCGGGGCGCCCCAGACCCATTTTGACTTCATCGCATATTAGCGGCACACCCGCCTTTACGCATAATCGATGTAACCCACCTAAAAAACCTTTTGGTGGCACGACCATTCCACCATCCGACAGGATGGGTTCAACAATCACACAAGCCACATCACCTTGATCGAGCTGTTCTTTAACTTCGTGCAGGCTTGCGCTGACTGCCGCAGCGCCTTCATCATTGGTTCTGAATGGATTTGGATAAGTGGCCAGGTAGAGGTCTGGATCAGCTGCGTTACCTGCCGATATATGTACTCCGGATACTTTCATCGCCAGCCCGATACCTCCATGATACCCATGCGCAAAAGCCACCACCTTACGTTTTCCGCTGGCGAGCCGGCAGGCGCGAAGCGCCACATCATTGGCATCGCTACCGGCATGTCCGAGATAGACGCAGCGATCCCCGTTGCCCGGGGTAATGGCCAGCAGCTCCTCTGCAAGTCCGACCGAATCCGGGTGTACCGCTGAAAGGCCACCGGCCCCGGCTGGATTCTGTGCAGCCCTGGTGATAGCCGCGGCGATTTCCGGGTGACCATGACCCAGACCTGCCGCGGTCCAGGTGGCTGACAGGTCGAGCAATTTCCGGCCACCTGCTTCAGTTAACCAGCATCCCTTGCCAGCGGTAACGGCTAACGGGAAGAAGCGTAACTTCTCAATTCCAGCTACGGACCGGGTGTCACGCTGATACAAACTGGCTGCTTCGTCAGGAAAGAGCTGCTTGCTCATATCCACTCCTTTTGTACTGTCCTGGTTGCCACTTTATCACCTGGGGTTGCAAACTCTGACGCCAGGGACAATCCGATATTTCGTACGAGCTTGGGTGCCGAAATGATGGTGATCAGCCCGGCGATGCACCAGTAAAACGCCACCAGTGCCGGACTAAAGAGCTCTTCCTGGCCTGCCACATTGAAATATAACGACATCACCATAATGACGATGCCCAGCGCTGGCATGATCAGCTCCCATTTAGGGATGTTCTGACCCATGCGGGCGATAAAATTAATCACTCCAATCTCGATCATCAGATAGGCAACCATCAGGCAAACGGAGCCGATGATCGCAAAATAAAAGTATGCATCTATCGCGCTGTTACCCGTTCCCATCGCCGGTTTACCACTCAGCCAGGCCACAACATCAACCAGCAGACTGAGAATAAGTATCAGAGTTAAGGCGTTACGAGGTTGATGATTTTTATCTGACATTTTCGCAAAACACGCTGGACCAAACCCATCGCGAGCGAGCGCAAATAACAGACGGCTGGAGGTGGCGGCGGCAGATAAATTTGCCGCGAAAGCAGACATCATGGCGGTAAACAACATCGCTAAGGTAAATGCGGTGCCAACGTATGTTTGTGATAATGTACCCAGGGAGTTCGCTGAATTTTTGAAGGCATTCAGGCCCGACTCACTAAGGCCAAAACCAAGGGTTTGCACATACATCATCCCCACAAACAGCACACCGGTTAGCAGAATGGAACCCAGCAGTGCCAGCGGAATATTGCGCTTGGGGTTTTCTGTCTCTTCCCCGAGGGTGGCACAGGCTTCAAAGCCAGCCCAGGAGAGGAAAGCGGCGACGACGCCAGCCATTACCGCCTGAAAACTGACGCCATTCAAACTGAACAATGAAGCATGTTCTGCCCCTGTTGCCGGTTGATGTACGACAATCACTGCAGCCAGTACCAGCATCAATACAATGCCGAGCCCCTCAATCACCATCAGTACGCGAGCGACCGTCTTTCCATCACGAGAATTCAGGATCCAGCTAAATATCACTCCAACTGTCGCAGTGATAATCCATGGGATCTGAAAACCAGAGGAGGGGAATAATGCGGCCAGAAAAGCATTGGTAAATGCACCCAGTGCCGCAAGTGTGCCAATCGAAAAGAAAAGATACGTTCCCATAATGGCAAAACCGGAAAAGAACCCGGCGCGAGGACCGACAGTTTTTCCGACCAAACCGTAGGCACTACCAGCGTGATTATAAAATCGGGTCAAACGGATAAAACCATAGGCAATTAATGCTACCCCGATCAGACCTAATACAAACACAATCGGCAATGCTTTGCCAACTGAGTCGATCAACCCCTGCGCATTACCTGACATAGCCAGTGTTGGTCCAACCATTCCCAAGGAGAGCGCCAGAGCCTCCCAGAGTTTTAAACTTCGCTTTTTATTTGATGCATGACTCATCTTCATCACCCTCATAAGCGCAATTAATTAGCGAGATGTGTTATGGGTTGCCCCGAAGTTGTTCAGACTTAAACCGACCATGCGAAGCGGAATGTCTCCGTGATGGTTTCCAGCGGTAGATGTCCCCAGGTATCCTGTTCATGCTGGCGTACGGCGATCAGCGCGCCCAGTAGCTCCGGAGGTAACATTGACTGCGCCAGTGAGCTTTGTGCGAGACGGGTTAAGGCCTCGCTGTGGTTTGTTATAAGTCGCTGGATATTCTGCTCATTGCGTTCAGCTTCTGAGAGATCGGCTGGAGCAGATTGTGTAGGCTGCGGTAGGGGAAGTTCGTCTTTCAGACCAGCCAGCGCCATCCCAAGCACTGCCCCACAGGCAATGTAGGGGTTGGCAGCAGGATCTATACACTTAACTTCAAGATGTGCGCCATAAGGGTTGCCCCGATTTGCCGCACAGTAACGTACTGCGGCTTCCCTGTTTTCCAGTCCCCAGCAGGCATACGCGCCCGACCAGTGGCCGGGTTGCAGGCGTTCGGCAGACAATACTGACGGGGCAAGTAATGCCACCAATTCCGGCAGATATCGTACGATCCCCGCTATCAGGCTCCCGCCCTCAGCGGTAATACCGTAGATACCGGTACCGCCGGCCAGCAGAGGTTGCCCCTCACGTGTAAAGGAGTAATGCAGATGAGCACCGTTACCTGCTTCATTCGCAAATGGCCTTGGGGAGAAACTGACACGTAAATGATGTTTGCGTGCAATGCGGCCCAGTAAAATACGTGTCAGCACCAGGCGATCCACCATCGTCACGGGATCGGCCGGTGCCAGTGAAAGCTCAAACTGACAGGAGCCATATTCAGCATGAAATTGTTCCAGGCCGACATTCGCTTCTTCAAGCGTTCTGACGAGATCATTGATCATCGACTCATGAGCCAGTAGCCCCCCTATACCGTAAGCGTGCCATCCGCTATGCCCCGGAACGTCCTGCTCTGGTAACAAATAGAATTCAAGCTCACCGGCTGCCAGAGTTTCGATACCCTGTTTTTGCAGCGCTGCGACCTGCTGGCGTAGAAAATGACGGCTGCACCAGGCGGCGTGCTGTCCTTCCTGTTCAAAAACATCCACCGGAGCCCAGCAAAAACCATCCTGGAATGTCACCAGTGAACTGATATCGGCACGCAGGCGATGATCGCCAACAGCCGTGAATGCCGGGATCCAGGCAATCGCGTTATCGGCACAGAACAGAGCCCAGGAAGGTGATGCTCCCACCCCTGACTGACAAAGGGTTTTGAGCCGGTTTACCGGGACAGATTTGCCTCGGATTACGCCCGCAGAGTCGACCAGCGAGGTAAAAAGGGTCGTGATCCCCAGAGCTCTGAGGTTCTCACTTATGCTTTGTAAATCAATGAGTTCATCATCGACACCTACAAATTGCTTGCCCATTAAATCGAAAACTCCCGTTAAAGTTGGAATAAAAAACACCGCTTGATTCTTTTTATGTATGTTACATTCGTTGAAAAAAAGCAAGATATGTAATATATATTAAATCCGTATGATTCAGACTTAACGCTTGTGGTAATGTTATTTGCCTGAAGTGGAATGAAGGAGAGCCAGGTGCTGGCACAACAGATAAAAGACAACATGGCGGAGCTAAGTCCTGCAGAGCGTAAAATTGCCAGGGCCATGCTGGCTGACTATCCCGGTGCTGGTTTAGGTTCGGTGCAAATGCTGGCCGATCGAGCTGGCGTCAGTCTGCCTTCTGTGGTGCGTTTTGCACGTCGAATGGGATATGGTGGTTTCGTTGATTTTCAGCAGGCGCTGAGGGATGAAATATCGGAACAGGCTAAAGGCCCTTTACAGCGCCTGGATAACTGGGTAACGACAGAAAGCGCATCGTCGTTGATAGAGGCCGCCATAACATCCTCGACACTGGCGATACAGTGTTCCTTACGTGACATAGCGGAATATGAGATCGCTGAAGCTACCCGTCTCATCGGTGCTAAAGAACATCATATTATCCTCGGTGGCGGTCGTATCAGCCAGTCTCTGGCAATGTATTTTGGCCGCAACCTGCAACAGGTGAGACGCGGTGTGGAAGTGCTCGCCGAAAACCATCACGATCGTATTCAGCAGATCATCGACGTTAATAAAAATGACGTATTCGTGTTGTTCGATTTTCGTCGTTACCAGCAGGATATGTATCAACTGGCACAGGAGATTGTGGCACGCGGTGCCACACTCATAGCCGTAACGGATACCAAACTTTCCCCTATATCTTCTCTCGCTAAAGTCGTTCTGGCTATCCATGTCGAAACGCCATGGCTTTTTGATGGGTACGCCGCCGGTATTGTCCTTATTGATGCCATTATCGCCAGCATTATGGAAAGCCAGGGTGATAAAACCGTGCAGCGCCTGCAGCAGTGGGAAGCACTTGGCCCCCTATCTTTAAATGCAAAATCCAAATGAGGTAATAGAGACGTGAGCGCCCCCCTTCTTTTTTCAGATGAACCTGCTCCGGTAATGGTGGAAAACCAATCGGGCATTTCTCCTTTTTTGATCCTTTGTGACCATGGTGGAAAACGTATCCCGCGCCAGCTTGGCGATTTAGGTTTACCGCAGCATGAAATAGATCGACATATCGGCTGGGATTTGGGCGTGCTGACTGTGTCCCGACATATGAGTCGTTTACTCAACGCCCCACTGGTGCATCAGATATATTCCCGACTGGTGATTGACTGTAACCGGCAACCAGGTATCCCCAGTTCCATCCCGGAGGTATCTGAAGCCACTACCATTCCGGGAAATATCGGCTTGACCCAGCAGGAGCGTGACCAGAGGCGTGACGAAATTTTCACCCCTTATCATGATGCTATACGCGCGATACTGACTGAAAGGAAGAAACACGGTATTCCGACCTGTATCCTCGCGATGCACAGCTTTACACCGGTATATCATGGTGAATCGCGGCCATGGGAGATCGGTGTTCTGTACCAGCATCAAGCTGAATATGCTCTGACGGTACTGGAGCGATTAAAACAAACCCGGCGATGGTGTGTTGGAGATAATCTGCCTTACTCCGTTTCAGATGTGACTGACTATGCTGTTCCTCAGCACGCCATTAAAAATGAACTCCCCTATGTTGAAATCGAAATTCGTCAGGATTTGATTACAGAACCAGAAGGACAACGAACCTGGGCTGAAGATCTGGCTCAAATATTCACAGATAGCTGGGCCATTCTCACCAGTCAACAATATAAAAAAGAGGCATAACGAATGTTTAAACCGTCCAGCCGTGAGATCCCAATTGAGAAGCAAGCCGCAACGCTGTTATTTATTGATGTACAAAATTACAATGCTCGCCGTGATGGGGGGGAATATGTTGGGATGTCGACAACCGAGCTGAATGAGAGGTTCGGCTACTTCTTTGATATAATTGAACGCGAAACAATTTCTAATATGCAAAAAATCCAGACTGCATGTCGTGCAAGTCAGATTGAAGTGATGTATACCGTTATAGAAAGTCTGACCAAAGATGGCCGTGACCGGAGCCTGGACTACAAAATTACCGGCTTTAACGTGCCGCGTGACTCCTGGGACGCGCAGGTTCTGGAAGCTATTGCTCCTGGTGATGATGAAATTGTTCTGTCGAAAACCTCTTCCAGCGTATTTATCTCGACCAACATTGATTATGTACTACGTAACCTTGGTACCCGTTATCTTGTGGTTGCGGGTTTTCTTACCGACCAGTGTATTGAAAGCGCAGTACGTGACGCCTGTGATCTGGGATACTTGGTAACCTTAGTGACTGATGCTTGCGCGACACTGTCGGCTGAACGCCATCAAAACTCTCTCAACGCTATAAAAGGTTATTGCAGGCAAATCACTACACAGGAGTTTCTCAATGAACTCTCCGCTGGATAAGCGGCAGCCGGCTTTGTTGAATAAATCGAACTTTTGCTGAGTTGAAGGATCAGATCACGCATCTTCCCGACAACGCAGACCGTTCCGTGGCAAAGCAAAAGTTCAAAATCACCAACTGGCCCACCTACAATAAAGCCCTCATCAACCGTGGCTCCATAACTTTCTGGCTGGATGATGAAGCTATTCAGGCCTGGTATGAGTCGGCAACGCCTTCATCACGGGGAAGACCTCAGCGCTATTCTGATCTCGCCATCACCACCGTTCTGGTCATTAAACGCGTGTTCAGGTTGACCCTGCGGGCTGCACAGGGTTTTATTGATTCCATTTTTACACTGATGAATGTTCCGTTGCGCTGCCCGGATTACACCAGTGTCAGCAAGCGCGCAAAGTCGGTTAATGTCAGTTTCAAAACGTTCACCCGAGGTGAAATCGCGCATCTGGTGATTGATTCCACCGGGCTGAAGGTCTTTGGTGAAGGCGAATGGAAAGTCAAAAAACATGGCCAGGAACGCCGTCGTATATGGCGAAAGTTGCATCTGGCAGTTGACAGCAACACACATGAAATCATCTGTGCAGACCTGTCGCTGAACAATGTGACGGACTCAGAAGCCTTCCCGGGTCTTATCCGGCAGACTCACAGAAAAATCAGGGCAGCATCGGCAGACGGCGCTTACGACACCCGGCTCTGTCACGATGAACTGCGGCGTAAGAAAATCAGCGCGCTTATCCCACCCCGAAAAGGTGCGGGTTACTGGCCCGGTGAATATGCAGACCGTAACCGTGCAGTGGCTAATCAGCGAATGACCGGGAGTAATGCGCGGTGGAAATGGACAACAGATTACAACCGTCGCTCGATAGCGGAAACGGCGATGTACCGGGTAAAACAGCTGTTCGGGGGTTCACTGACGCTGCGTGACTACGATGGTCAGGTTGCGGAGGCTATGGCCCTGGTACGAGCGCTGAACAAAATGACGAAAGCAGGTATGCCTGAAAGCGTGCGTATTGCCTGAAAACACAACCCGCTACGGGGGAGACTTACCCGAAATCTGATTTATTCAACAAAGCCTCGTCGAATTTTCCTGTTCTATTACCCCCATCCACGGGACGGGGGAATCTGTTTTGCTTTCCGTTGTGTTTATTATAATATATTGGTCTTTTGTACTAGTTTATAGGATCGATTTCGTGGAATATAGCTCTATAACTGATGTCAGAAATCATATCGATCAGATAGACAGTGAGCTGGTCAAACTCATAGCTCAGCGTGCTCAATGCGTTAAAGCTGCAGCGGCGTTTAAAACTGATCAGGCATCCGTGCGTGCACCTGACAGAGTACAACAGATCATCGACCGGGTACGTAAGCAGGCCACTGAAGCAGGACTTCCCGAAACGATTATTGAAAAAACCTATCGGGCGATGATTGGCGCATTCATTGATTATGAACTCGGGCAACACCAGCAGCTGCGGAAGACGAAATCCGGCCCTGAATAACCCGCCCCTTCACATAACCAACGTTTTCTTCTCCATCGCTGTCCAGCACGTGACGGCTGTGAAGTCCAGCGGAGTATCGCTTAGGCAGCATTCCGGTGCCAGGCTACACAGCATGTTGCTGTGTAGCTACATCGTGCCGTAACTCAGGCGTAGGCGGGTACCTTCCACTCCCCCTGTTCCGCACAGTAGAAAACCAGCTCATCCCTTTTAACCCGGAGAACGGACGTGTCAGCATTCTTCAGCCTCCACAGGCACAGCAAGTTGGATCTTCGTCTTTTTTTCTGGTGGGTTTTATTCTGCTCCCCCCTCTACCATCAGAGTGGGGAGCATCCTCACAGGATTTGAATGAGACGACGAAGAGGATGGCCAGCATCACCATTCTGATAAGAGGTTCCTCTCACAGGCAGCAAAAGAACATGCGTAAGACAACATACCCTTAATGGTCCTGACCTTCAACGTGCCCGACCCGGCCCCCGCCGCGCGGACGAAAAAAAGAGAAAAAATAAAAAAAAAGAAAAAAAGAATATGCCGAAAATGTGCACAGTCGCGACCCACGCAGAGCGTGGCGCTCCGGGGCAAAGGCTTTGCAGGGCTATAAGGCATGTTGTCTTACGTTTTGAGTGTGATGGTCCGCTCCCACCAGCTTTCATGAATTGTCCCGCCGTGTGGACTGCTATAAAGTGCATACCAGCACTGCAGCCCCTGCCGGTGATGATGAATAATTCCGTCCGGCGAGTATTGAGCAAGACCTTCACTACGTATTAAAACCTGGAACTCCGGGATGACGATGCCTGAGGTGCTTTACCACCGGGAGTAAAAATTCGTTTATGGCGCCAGCAGCTGGTACCTGGCAGAGTTAAGTTCTTATCGCAAAGGATGATAAAAATGAGCCATGGCAAATGTGAGCCGACAAACACGAATGCCGCCGATTACAAGCTGTACGCGCGATTCGATGCTGGTGAAACGCTTGAAAGCGTTTTAGCCTCTCCACCGACCACGAAGCACAATAAAGTAACTTCTGAAGGAAACATCAGGACAGAACACAGAATGTGGATGGCGTGGAGAAAGAAGCATCCCAGACCACTCTGATTATCAGTGACGATTAATAAGGATAAAACATGCGAACGACAAGTATCACCCTGTGTCTGGTTTTGGCGAGTTTTGGTGTATCCGCTAAAATCCTTGCAGACCCAGACCTTACTTACCAGGCAAATAAAACGTGTGCTAAACGAGATGTACTGGAACTGAAAGTCCCTTTAGAAGCCAATAATCCCTCCTCCCCCACATGGGGTTTGGACAAGGGCATGGTGCAGGCCACAATTGACGCACTGAAAGAAAATCCAGACATCGCCCCGGCTGACTCTGTAGCCTGCCAACAGGCTGCAATAAAACAGTATCGGGCTGGGCAAAAACACTACAGTAAGCTCAAGTAGCTGCCGTGATGCCCACCAGCTGAAACCTGTGTGTGGTATAAAAAACCCCGTAGCGCTGGTGCAAAACAGACCAGCGCATTCCAGTTCTCAATCCCGTTCTGTGCTGTAGGCCCCTGTCGCATTCAGACCTGAATTACCGTGCAAGGAAACATGTCAGTAAGCCATCTGGATACAAAAACTGGTGGTATAGCCATTTTATCTTAATGCTAATGTATGCGTACATTAGCATTAAATTTATGTTATTTACCCTTCTCCCTTCCTGGATGCCTTAACCTGGGTCTGATAGTTGCGCTTTACCCGCTCAATTTCCGCCAGAGTTGCCGCCCAGTGCAGCCCTGCGGCGTGACGATATCTGGTTGCCATTTTTTCAACGGCCTCCGGAGTGCTGTCATCGCTGCGGTGCTGCCGTCCCTTCACCCCGAAAATTTCCACTATAAGCCACTGGCTACCGGTTCTGCCGAACAAGGCCTGACACAGCCGCCTCACGGCAAGCGGGGTCAGATCCGGGTCGGGATCATACGCGATGGTGGCAAAAATAAAACGCAGCCTCTCGGAGGTTTTGTAGCGTTTTACCGCTGCCGCCAGGCGGGCAGCTCTTTGCGGCGCTTCCCAGCGGTCGTCGCTGTAACCTGCCACTTCAGAGAGATAGTCCTTCTCGAGTTGTTTAGCCGTGTAGCAACGTCCCCCCAAAAACATCCGCATAGCTTCTTTCGTTTCAGCTCTCACGAATCTTGTCCTCAGCCAAAGCTAATGTACGCATACATTAGCATTAGGTATCAGGTTAAACAAAAATCAGGAAACCGATCTGATTCAGTGCAGGTGGCTGTCTCTTTTGAATTATAGCTTTTGTGTTACGGTACTCAGTTAATCCGATTTCTGAAATCCGGGCGTATACATGTTATCTCTTTTCCCGGTGGTCTACTGTAGTAGACAGAAAATACAGGAACCTCGATATTTCCATATCTTAATAAATTCTGTTCTTATATCCTCCGAAATCTTGATGGATGATATGGTGCTACATCATACTATGGTTCTGTTTTTTATGTAGATTTCATCTTTTACGCTTGACGGGTATGCCTGACTTTTAATTTATGAAATCTTTCAATGATGTAGCCCCCTGAAACACCAGACAGTAGCTGTATCTCCAGATAAGAGATAGGCTTGAATATATGTCTAACACTAACGCCAATTTTGAGATGACCGGGATCCTGTTAGGGCAAGAAGCCCGTAAACGTAAAACTCCTCAGGAGAAGATCGCCATTATCCAGCAGACGATGGAGCCGGGCATGAATGTCTCCCATGTCGCCCGCCTGCATGGTATCCAGCCCAGCCTGCTGTTTAAGTGGAAGAAGCAATATCAGGAAGGCAGCCTCACCGCCGTTGCGGCCGGAGAGGAAGTCGTTCCTGCTTCTGAGCTTACTGCTGCTCTGAAGCAGGTCCGGGAACTTCAGCGCCTTCTGGGCAAGAAGACGATGGAAGTTGAGATCCTGAAAGAAGCCGTGGAGTACGGCCAGTCGCGAAAATGGATAGCGCACGCGCCCTTGTTGCCAAAGGACGGGGAATAGCCCTGGTCAGCCGCACCATGGGTGTGTCGCGTGCGCTGCTGTCACTGCGAATTAACCGTTCTGTCGACTGGCAGGACAGACGCTGTAACCTGCGTAATGACGAAGCAGACGCTGAAATACTGTCGGATATTCTCGACATCATCAGCGATATGCCCAGTTACGGCTATCGTCGTGTGTGGGGTATCCTGCGTAAGCAACGCCTCACAGAGGGGCTCCCCCGGTCAATGCCAAACGGCTTTACAGGGTAATGAGCGAGCATAACCTGTTGTTGTTGCATGACAAGCCAGAGCGACCGAAGTGTAGATATAAGGCCAAAATCACGTTAGCAGAAAGCGAGATGCTCAGGTGTTCAGATGGCTTAGAATTCGTCTGCGACAAGAGTGAAAAACTGCGGGTCACGTTCGCGCTGGACTTCTGCAAACGTGGGGGCATAGACTGGGCAGCAATCACAGGAGGTTATGACAGTTCGACGGTGCGGGATGTGATTCTGAAAGCGCATCGGCGACAGGTTGCCCGATACAGCGGTGCAGTGGCTGACGGATAACGGTTCAGCGTATACCGCGTATGAAACGCGGAGGTTCGCGAGAGAGCTGAATCTGGAGCCCTGCACAACAGCGGTGAGCAGCCCGCAGAGTAATGGCATGGCCGAACGGTTCGTGAAAACGATGAAAGAAGACTATATCGCGTTCATGCCAAAACCGGATGTGAGAACAGCACTGCGAAACCTTGCAGTAGCGTTCACGCATTACAATGAAAACCACCCGCACAGCGCGCTGGGATATCACTCCCCGAGGGAATACCGGCGGCAGCGGACATCGTTAACTTAAGAGACAAAAGCTGTTCGGAGATGGCGGGTCAAGATCATATGAAATCTTTCAATGCCAGAGCTGTTGCTCTGGCATTAAATATGGCATGTGTCATGGTTATGTAACGAATGAAATGGAACAAATCATCCTAATCAAGATTTTTTACTTAGAATCGATATTGCAGGCCCGCTGTAATCGTATAGTTTTTATTTGATATCCCGGCGGCATCTCCCCCAATGGAGGCGGACTCGCCACTGTTAGTATCAATAATCTGAGTCCCTCCCTTAGCCTCCTCATATTTACTGTAGGTGAACTCAGCAAATACTTTGGCGTTCGGAGTTACGTAATATCCGGCATCAATTGAAGTGCCATAGTAACGTGAACTGGTCGTCTTCTCACGGAAAGTTAAATCCCGCATGTAGTGCTCATCGTTATCGTGCGCCCGAACCCAGTCACTGAATTTAAACAATGCATTGAACTCAAAATCATTAATACGATACTGACCTACAAGGCCAATGTACGGCATGGAAAACCGCTGGCTATAGCCAATTCCACGTTCACCAGCAGGGAATTCTCCAGTATATGCACCATTATCGTAGTTATAGGAACCACCGGTTGCAGTCCAGCTGAATCGAGTCTCCTGATAACCAGCCATTACACCCGCTTTATAGTTTTCATTCTGGAAAACCCAGCCTTTTGCGTTCAGATCGAATTCATTGGCATAGTTGACGTTCGTGCTGGGGTGGGATGAGTGGTCAGTCCATCCTGATTGATTATCGTTCATCCAGTCATAGTCGTCCATATGACCAGCCCCGGAAGCCAGGGATGTCCAGCCTCGTGCATTCAGTGTCAGAAACGAATATGCATCCCAGGAAATGTCGCCTTTTAAAATGGCTACATTCTTGATCTTCCAGTCCAGCTGGCTGACCTTTCTTCCTGTACCAGCATCATAAACCATTTCATGAGATTTACCGCTTAACATCCCGGCGGAGGTAGATACAGTTACACTTTCCGGTGAGAAATTTGGCGTTAACTGCGTAGAGTCAGCATAAGCAGTACCTGAAAGCATGGCCATCATCAATGCAATTGTACTTTTGTTCATTTTTTATTCCCATAATGAAACATTTTTCCGTGTGTTGCAAAGATAGTTTAAAACTCATACAAATAAGTAGCAACTGTAAATTTTTGTAATTTTAGGTTTCTGGAAACATATCCAGCATCTCTATTCAGGTTGCTTAATAGGTATATAATTCAGTTTCTTATAGTTAAAATAGTTAGTGTAATCTTCTGATGGTTCTTGGACTGCGAACTCATATCACTCTCGGACGGCAGAATAATACAGACCACTGGAGCTGTATCGATGGTCAGTAAGTGATCGTTCCTAACCATCGAGTACAGTAGACCTTTACCCACGAGGCTTCACAGGTTGCCTCACACAGTAGACACTTAACATGGGTTATATGTCGACTCTCGCATACAGTAGACCCTATTGGTGCATACCCGGCGATGCTCGGCCATTTAACCGGGCGTCGAATAAGTAGATAATTTGACCTGCCCCCAGGATTAGATACAACCATCAGTTAGTAAGGTCGGTTTGTTTACCTTCACATTTTTCATTTCGCCACCGTGCTGCAAACTCTGATGGCGTCTGATAATTCAGTGCTGAATGTGGACGACACTCGTTATAATCCTGCCGCCAGCCATTAATGACTTTCCTGGCGTGAACGATATCGCTGAACCAATGCTCATTCAGACATTCATCGCGAAATCGTCCGTTAAAGCTCTCAATAAATCCGTTCTGCGTTGGCTTGCCCGGCTGGATTAAGCGCAACTCAAACCATGCTCAAAGGCCCATTGTTCCAGTGCGCGGCAGGTGAACTCCGGCCCCTGGTCAGTTCTTATCGTCGCCGGATAGCCTCGAAACACTGCAATGCTGTCCAGAACACGCGTGACCTGAACGCCTGAAATCCCGAATGCGATGGTAATTGTCAGGCACTTCTTCGTGAAGTCGTCCACACAGGTCAGGCACTTGATCCTGCGACCGGTGGCGAGTGCATCCATGACAAAATCCATCGACCAGGTCAGGTTGGGCGCCACCGGGCGGAGCAGCGGCAGACGTTCTGTTGCCAGCCCTTTACGACGTCGTCTGCGTTTTACGCCCAGTCCACTGAGATGGTAGAGCCGGTATACTCGCTTGTGATTAACATGAAGCCCTTCGCGGCGCAGTAACTGCCAGATGCGGCGGTAGCCAAAACGCCTGCGCTCCAGTGCCCGCTCAGTGATGCGCCCTGATAAATGCGCATCAGCCGCCGGACGCTGAGCCTCATAATGGCAGGTCGACAGGGACAAACCTGTAAGCCTGCAGGCACGACGTTGCGACAGACCGGTCGCATCACACATCAATACCACGGCTTCCCGCTTCTGGTCTGTCGTCAGTACTTTCGCCCCAGAGCCACCTGAAGCGCCTGCTTATCCAGCATGGCTTCGGCAAGCAGCTTCTTGAGTCTGGCGTTCTCTTCCTCAAGCGACTTCAGTCGCTTAACCTCAGGCACTTCCATACCGCCATACTTCTTGCGCCGGGTATAAAAGGTGGCGTCGGAAATAGCGTGCTTGCGGCAGAGCTCACGGGCAGAACCCCCGGCCTCAGCCTCACGGAGAATACTGATGATCTGTTCGTCGGAAAAACGCTTCTTCATGGGGATGTCCTCATGTGGCTTATGAAGACATTACTAACATCGCGGTGTATTAATCATCGGGGAGCAGGTCAATTGCAGTAGTTGATTTCAACATCCATTGAAAAATCCTTCTAACATGCTGAGCTGGAGAAGACTGCATCTTTTTATTAAACCCATAATGGTGGTCTTTTCATTTTACCATCGCATCAGGGAAGCCAAACAGATAGCTGACTACCTGCCCTGGAGGATTAATATACGAAATTATTAGTTGTGAATCTTGAGATATGGTAACAATTTCGGACGTATGCTTTTAGTTCATTGTAATCTTTTAAAGCATGCATTATTTATATTGATTTTCTATTCCACATAAACGCCTCGATGTCGGCGCGCGTGATGAACTGCCTGGAGGTACTGGCCCCCAGGGTGGAACAGTATTCAATTGATGAGATGTTCCTCAACCTGACCTGCCTGGAGCACTGTATGGGGCTTGAGGACTTCGGCCGGCAGCTGCGTCAGCACGTGTATGACTGTACCCGCCTGACCATTGGCGTGGGCGCCGGACCAACCAAAACCCTCGCAAAATCAGCCCAGTGGGCCTCAAAAGAGTGGAAACAGTTTCGTGGCGTACTCGCTCTGACCAGGGGAAATCCGCAGAGAACGCGGAAACTGCTTTCACTGCAGCCGGTTGAAGAAATCTGGGGGGTGGGTAACCGTATTGCACGCAAGCTAAATGTGCTGGGCATAAAAACCGCGCTCGATCTGGCTCTGACGAACCCGGCCTTCATCCGCAAAAATTTTTCTGTCGTCCTTGAGCGAACGGTACGGGAACTGAACGGGGAAAGCTGCCTTTCGCTTGAGGAAGCCCCTCCGACGAAACAGCAAATTGTCTGCAGTCGCAGTTTTGGTGTGAAGATCAAGGAGTACGAGTCGCTCCGCAGGCTATCTGTCAGCACGCTGAGCGGGCCTCTGAAAAGCTGCGTAAAGAGCACCAGTATTGCCGGCATATTTCCGTTTCCATCAAAACGTCTCCGTTCGCCGTTAAAGAGCCTTACTACGGCAACGTGGCCACGGAGAAACTGCTTACACCCACTCAGGACACCGGGGACATCATTGCTGCCGCCACAACGGCTCTGGAGCGTATCAGGAAGGATGGGCACCGGTATGCCAAAGCCGGAGTTATGCTGAATGATTTCACCGGGTCTGGCGTTTCGCAGCTGCAGCTGTTCGACGAACGCCCGCCACGGCCTCACAGTGCTGAGCTGATGATGGTTCTGGACGAGATCAACAACTCAGGGCTGGGTAAAGTATGGTTTGCCGGTAGAGGGATAGGCCCGGAATGGCAGATGAAACGTGAGATGCTTTCATCGGCATATACCACCCGCTGGAAGGAGCTGCCGGTTGCCTGTTTCTGACCGGCGAAATGACAGACGGAACTTGCCGCCAGATCATACTTTACCGATCATGCAGATGACTTGTCTCAGGGGGGAACCATGACAAATATCATTCTGTGTGATGTAACAGCCAGCGTCAGCGAACTTAAAAACGATCCGGTGGCCAGCGCCGGTGCCGGCTGCGGCTACTCGGTCGCTATTATTGACAGCAACCGGCCTGTTTTTTTATTGTGTGCCCGCGGTTCTGTATGAAAAAATGCTCCATCTTCTGGACGAAAAAGACCTGGCGCAATTGATAACAGAACGTCAAAACCAGTATATTTTGTGATCGGACAACGTGACAAACGACATCACAGTGGAGACACTGCTGACGAGATGATCCCAAGGTCGTAAAAACGGCCGGAACTGGTTACCGGCCGAACGAAGGACCGGCCTACGCGCAGCGGCGGCAACTGGCTTTAAAAATTCTGGCGGAAATTTAAAATTAAGCCGCATACCCTGCGAAATTTTGCAGATTTCACTCAACATGCATGCTTCGTTCATTTCCCAACAGAGCTTTCACCATCGCCTGTAATAGCAGTCCTGCTGCGTGATTACTCCGCTCAACGGGTCACCGGCGCCATGCCAATACCTGTTCGTGACAGGCATTGATGGAACTGCGGTCCCAAACTAATAATGTAACGACGATGCAGGTGGGACCGTGGTCCCAGGCTGAAAACCTAAACGACGATACAGGTGGGACCGTGGTCCCAGGCTGAAAACCTAAACGACGATGCAGGTGGGACCGTGGTCCCAGGCTGAAAACCTAAACGACGATGCAGGTGGGACCGTGGTCCCAGGCTGAAACCTAAACGACGATACAGGTGGGACCGTGGTCCCAGGCTGAAACCTAAACGACGATGCAGGTGGGACCGTGGTCCCAGAGAGAGTATTCAGGCCAGTTATTTTTTCTGGCCTGTGAGAAAGGAAATGAAGTAAAGGGAGATAACCGTAGACTAAAGCGTGTCCGCATCAGACTCCTAGTTTCTCAAGCTCCTTAAGAATGGCTTCTATTTTCTCTATACACTCCGCAGGAATGCGGGACCTATCCAGGTTAAGCACCATTTTATCGCCCTTGTACAATGCTGTTGCCCCTGGAGCAAACTGATGACGTGAGCTCAGATTAACTCTTGATGCGGAAGATTGTTTCAGTACGGATGTTAAAAGACTAATGACCTCTTCAGCTTCGAAGATTAGTCCCGCTTTCTTCTGATCGTGGAGAGTCTCAGCCTGCTGCTTCAGTAATTCTTCTTTATCTGCAAAAGCCTTCTGAAGGGCTTCACCTGACCGGGCAGACAGTTCTCCAGGATGTGCAAACAGGGCAACAACGGATTTAGGCAGTTTGGCCGTATTGATACAGCGGGTAATGATCTTACGAGAGATGTTTTCCGCATCGGCAAGTGCAGAAATATTTCCAGCAAACTCATTCTGCAGCCGGCTTGTATAACGCAGACCACGTTCATAAGCACTCGTCGGCCGATAATCGTTACCCAGTCGGGACAATGCTGCCATCTGCTCATCGTCCAGTTCACCAACCAGAATGCGATAATTACTTTCCGTCAGGATTGCGGCTTTACGGCGACGGCTGCCGTCTGCAATTTCAATGACATTGGAAACCCGGCGGCCGAAAGCTGGAGTCTGCTGACCAGTCAGTAAAAATGAAGGAATGAGATCATCCAGAGCATCCTCGGTAAGTAGTTCCTGATCGCGCTCATTGCCTGACCATACGCGTGAAGCGCTCTCAACAGAGTCTCCCCGGAGCACTTCAAGGGTAAATTTTACTTCCCGTCCACATACCGGAAGAGAGATGGCATTACCGCGGGCCATAGCACCCACGCGCGCAATTAATGAATCCACCATCGGCGCAGCCGGCGCCGGTGATGAGGTATCTTCAGTCGATTGAGTATGTGTGGTATGTCTTGGAATGACAGGGGCACGCTTCATTATCTAATCTCCCAGCGTGGTTTAATCAGACGATCAAAAATCTCATTGCAAACAGGCTCCCAGATAGAGAGGGCATTACGCCAGGCACCTGTTGAAGAACGTTGATCAATAGCCTGTTCAAAAACGGTTCTCATACGGATCTGACCTTTACCGACTTCATCCGTTTCGCGCACAACATTTTTAAGGACCATGCTTCCCCAGGCATCCCGAATTTGTTCTTCCATCCACGGGGACTGCGAGCCGTTATTATTACTGTATTTGGTAAGCAGAATACGGACATCTGGCTCGAAGCCTTTAAGATCCACGTTCTTAAGCAGGTCACGAAGCATATCGAAAAACTGCAGTGCGGAGGTGTAGTCGAACAGCTCTGCCGGAGTAGGGACAATCAATACATCAGCAGCGCATACAACATTTATCGTACCAATACCAAGGTTGGGTGCACTGTCGATAACAATCACGTCATAATCATGAGCGACCGTTTCAATGGCCAGACGGAGCATCAGGTGCGGGTCAGCAGGTAATTTGCCTTCGTCAAATTTCCCCATCAGCTCAGTTTCAATGCGGTGCAGTGCCAGACAGGACGGGATGATATCAAGGCCAGGCCAGCAGGTGGGCTTTATAGCGTAGCTGGCATCATCCTTTTCCCCAAGATAAAAGGGCAGGAGAGTGTCCTCAGCATGAATATGAAGATCGGGCACCCATCCGTGATACATAGAAGCCGTTCCCTGTGGGTCATTGCCTTCAACGAGAAGAACACGGAGTCCTTTCAGGGCTAGGTCCTGAGCCAGGTGAACAGAAACAGAGGTTTTGTAAACCCCCCCTTTATGAGCGGCAACCCCGATCACCGGAGGGAAAGCATCTTCTGCACGCCGCAGTCGGGTACCGAACACATCCCGCATATGATTGATTTGTTCGATGGTATAACCAACACGTTGTTCAACTCTACCACGGGTTTCCATATCAGGGTGAGGTAACCGGCCGGCTTTCTCTGCATCCCTGATTGCCTGAGAAGAAACGCCAACCAGATCCGCCGCTTCACCAATTCTCCAGCGGCGGGTGATCTTCCTTGCTTCCGGACTGTCGTCATTAAACTGCGCAATGGCGATAGCCTTCGTCATCTCATGTCCAGCAGTAATGCACTGGTTAAGTGTATCCATCAGTCCCATTCTGAGCATCCTTTAATCATCGCTTTGCATCATTTTATTAAATCTTGGAATTATTTGCAAAGCAACAATAAAATCGCAAAGTCATCTGAAAATTGCAAAGCTGGCTGTAATGAAAGCTGTAAACCGGGGAAGAGAGGCTCAATCACATACCGCAGTCAATATTTCTCACTGCCGCTCGCCGCAGTAAGCGATCTCACTCAGTGAGAACACGGCGAGGAAGTGGAAAAGCACAGAGACTGCACAAAGCACGAACGCTACGATGCCGGATATTCTCCGGATTAGTCAATCTTCATGAAGTTGACTGTGATATGTGAAAAATTGACTATGGTATGAAACTAAAAGCCAAGGGCTGGTCAACAACAAAAGAAGATTCTACATATCGCAGTCAATATTTAATGTTAAATCAGGGAGAGTTACTCATGCGGCATTCAGATTACCCTTGCAGAACCCTGAATGTGGTGGGGTAGATCTGGCTGGGGATTAACGTTATTCGTTGCTTCGATCCAGTAATTGATCCCAAAGAGATCATATTGAGATCCTAAAGAGATCCCCGGATCGCTGCAGCAGGCGCTGTAACTGGCCTGAACGTCATACTGGATCGACTGTGGAATGTAAAAAGTTGACTGCTGTATGCGAAATCTAATACTGTGATATGCAACGGTATTTACTGAGGTATGTATATCCGTTGACTGCGATACGTATAACGACATTCTTTTGTGGATAACCGTTGAGGATCAAGATGACGAGCGAAAATAACAGCTTACCTCTCAATCTTCAGGAAGTGGACAAGACAACCGGCGAAGTTGTTAAGCTGGATGTCAACAGTACCAGTACTGTGCAGCCGGTAGCGCTCATGAGGCTCGGTCTCTTCGTTCCAACCCTGAAATCAACCTCCAGGAGTAAGGCAAACCGTAAAAACGTCACAGATGCCACTGAGGAGCTCGTACAGCTGTCCATCGCCAAAAGCGAAGGGTACACCGACGTTAAGATCACCGGTTCGCGTCTTGATATGGACACGGATTTTAAAGTCTGGCTCGGGATCATTCGCTCGATGTCTGAGTATGGGGTAAAAAGTGACACCCTGGAACTGTCGTTCGTTGAATTCGTTAAGATGTGTGGATTTGACTCACGGCGCTCAAACAAGAAAATGCGGGATCGCATCAGCAATTCCCTGTTTAAACTCGCCTCGGTTACCCTGAAGTTCCAGAGCGAGACCAAAGGATGGACCACCCATCTGGTGCAGTCAGCCTATTATGACATCAACGAGGATATCGTGGAGATCAAGGCTGAACCCAAGCTCTTTGAGCTTTACCATATGGATAGGCGGGTCCTGCTTCGGCTGAAAGCCATTGACGCCCTGCAGCGGAAGGAATCTGCCCAGGCGCTGTATACCTACATCGAGAGCCTTCCCCAGAATCCCGCACCTATCTCCATGAAACGTATGCGGGACCGGCTGAATCTTACCTCAAATGTCTATACGCAGAACCACACGGTCCGAAAGGCTATGGAGCAACTTCGGGATATCGGCTATCTGGATTACACCGAGTTTAAACGTGGCCGGGCGACTTACTTTAGCGTTCATTATCGCAATCCCAAACTCATCAGCGGGACGGTGAAGGTGCCGCGCAAGGAGGAAGAAGAGAAGGCGCCGGAGCAGAATTATGACGAAGTCATCAAGGCACTGAAGGCTGCAGGTATCGATCCGCAGAAACTTGCTGAAGCGCTATCGGCGATGAAGCCGGAAAATTGACTGCGATATGCATTACCATGACTGCCGTATGCATACGCAATTAGTTATTGACTGTGAGGTGCATCACGCATACTACAGTCAATATTCGCTCCCCTTTCTGCAAGTAAAGATCGGACAATATTGACTGCGGTATGTCATTTATGGCCATAATATGCTGATATTGACTGCAGCATGCAAGTTTGACGAGGGTGTTACCCGACCAATTGAGAGCTCTCCACGTGACTGCATCCCACAGTCAATATTTCAGTAAATCCCCGGTGCGCACTGAATGAAACCACTCAGCAGAGCGTTGATTCCGGCATTGCCATGCAAGAGCTGCTAAAACCAGTCCTCCGAAGTTCGTTAATCCTGTCGTACCCTCAGCCAGCTTCGCACTGATATCTGCAATCATGAAGAGTAAACATGATGGCTGTCAGAAATGGCCCGGGACGCAGTCACCGACGATATACTGAATAACGACCTGGCTTACCCGGTTGGAAAGGCCCTCAGGTATATCCCCTGTAACCTGCTGATATCCGGATCGCAGTAAGTTTTATTGTCTGCGGTATGAAGATGTCAGCTGGTCACCAGAGGACCGGGGCTCCTTAATACGAATGATGTCATGGTGCAATGAGAAGGTGAGGGGACACTGATGCGGTATGAATATTTCTCTCCAGACCCGGACGGAATGATGCCCGGGTCATACTGAATAAGCGTAACGCTTCTGCGGCCGGCACGGTGAGAGACTCAGAAGCGACTGACTGACTCTGCCTCGTCTGGAATGCGTTTGTCTTTATCTCCTTCACTAAGTGGCAAAGCCCCGGCCGCCTGCCCGACAATCTCAGCCGGCCGCTGGCAGGGAGCGAAAGATCTCCGCGGCATCTCGACCGTCACCGGTAAAGGGAACGGCCAGGGTGGCAGCCATGTCCAGCGCAAATACCCGGGTATAGACTTCCATCGAGCTCGGATCCTTATGCCCGGCCAGCGCCTGGATGACCTTCCTGGGCTACCGGTGATAAAGCATGTGCATGATATAGCTGTGCCGGAAGGTATGCAGCGTCACGGCGATCGAAAAATGCACGCCGTCAGCTTCAGCCCGCTTCACCGCCTGTTTCAGCCAGTTGCGCATTGTCTCATCCGTGACCGGCCATAACGGCTCCCGCCGGCGGGGGCGGGTGATGACCATCCAGTTTTCCATCTGACGCACAAAACTGCCATCCGTCAGCGGCACCAGGCGCACTTCATCTTTTGGCGGCCGCCCGCGGCGCGCCCGCACTTTCTCCGAAAGCACCCTAACAAAAGGGCGCAGACCATCCAGGTCGAAGGATTCCGGGGTGAGCGTCCGGGCTTCACCGACACGGCTCCCGGTATTCCACATGGTGGCGAACAACATGTGGTGACGCTGGTCCGGTATATACCAGAGGAGGGCGCTCACTTCCGGCGCCAGGAGGTAAGCCGGCGTGGCACCTGTTGAGGTGGCCATCCGCCGGAGTGCCACCGCGGTCGCAAAATCAACGCCCGGGGCGGATCGGCAGCAGGGAGACGCGATCTGGTGAATTCTGCAGGGGAATGATGCTGTTCATGAGTTATTTTTCACGTAGCGCACAACGGGTTTGGATACAGCTATTCTGGCCTGAAGCGGCTGATCCTGCCATGACAATAAATCGCAGCGCGCTGATCCTTTTGTTGTCTTATCCCACATTATTGCGGGTAAAATCAAATACGTAAAGGATCCTTTTTCAGCGTAGATCCACGCTGAAGCCAGTCACGACGCGGACTGAGGCGCGTTTTACGGTTTTTGGGAGAAATGGGGTAATGCCATGACAAACAGCTATGTTGACACTGGCATTAATGAAGACGAGAAACGGCTACCTTCCAGATGCGATCGGCAGGAATGATCTTTAACATGTTCCGTCTGTGGTTGTGTAAGGGCAGCCAGTACGGCAGTGACGACTGGCACCGCTTCTGCGGGCCAATAACCTGGCACCGAGCATGAACAAGCGTGGCAACTGCCAGGATAATGCGGTGGCCGAATTGTTCTTCAGTTCACTGAAAAAATAACGCATTAGTAAGAGAATATACAAAAACCGGGATCTGGCCCGGGCGGATGTCTTCGATTACATTGAAGTGTTCTACAATCGGGCCCGGCGCCACAGTCACCCCGGCGGCGTCAGTCCGGAGGCCTTCGAACAGGCCTCGTCGTGAGGACAGAATTTGTCTACAGGCATGGGGTCAGTCCATAGTTACATCTAATGTATTCTATGAACCGAGCGTATTTTCCCCATTAAGGGAAGTATCTTTTTTTGAAATTCCCGTAAAGCGGGAATGATAAGATAGAAAAGTTACTTTTGTAGTTGAGCATTTGCATTAAGACGCATGCACGTTAGAACCGCGTCAGATGGAACCCCTGGATTTCGGGCCAGTATGACGGACAAGAGGAAAAGACCTAAGCGAAGGCAAGCGGCAGGATCAATACTAATTTTATGTATAAAATTAATGTCTCTCTCGTCTTTGTTAATAGCTACAACTCCCCCCTCCATCATTGCTGTGGATTTACCATCAAAAGTAACTTTTACGTTTTTGTAGACTTGCTTATTATGGTGCTTTGTTTTTTTATCTTTCAGAACAGCCTCATGAGTAAGGCGAAGAAACGCCATACACAAGGTGATCACTTCATCATCACTCAGCTTTGTTGAAAAGGCCTTTGGACCAGTCCAGTCAAAACTTCCCGGCTTCGATACTAAAGGCCCCGCAAGGATAAGATTCACACTGCCATTTTTCTCAGAAAAATTGAGCTCAAGTGCTGTCTTACCGGAATTAAATACCTTTTCATTTCGGTAAGGTTGATGCTGTGGTACATCGTTATTTATATTTTCCACCAAATATGTCCTTCATCTTCGTTGATTAAATTCTTCACCAGACCAATGTAGGTATACCATCCAGGTTGCTTCATCGCAAAAATATAAGCACTGGTCTCCAGCATTAGATAGTCTCCCGAGGGAGCACCAGGAGGAACCCCTGTAGAGCTAAGGCTTTTAGTGTGCTCCTTTTTAACTTGTAAGCGCACCCGTTTTAGTTCCACGCACTTTTTGAGATTTCCGGGGTTTCAGCCATCAGCCGGTATTCTTCCGGCGTCAGGTTATTCAGGGATTCGTGGGGGCGCTCGCCGTTATATGCAGCCACGCATAGTACCCGGCCCGGGCGACATTCAGTACCCGATACATCGTCATGACACCACATACAGTGCAGTGCTCATTGATAAAGCGGTACTTCAGTCGGGCTCCCTTGCAAAGTACCGCGCGGCCTTTTTCAGGATATCCCATTCTTCTTCGGTTCGTTTTAGCTGCGCCCGGAGTTTCAGGATCTCGCTTTTAGCTTCCAGTATACCCCGGGCATACTGCTCGCTGTTATCAGGTTTGATAGCCCGTAGCCACTTGTAGAGGCTGTGTGCAGAAACACCCAGACGGTCAGATACTTCGGCGACGGAATAACCGCATTCCGTTATTTGACGGACGGCATCTTCCTTAAATTCAGGTGTAAATCGTGGTGTGCCCATAGGCTCCTCCTTTGCTCACATTATAGGGCAGAATCATCTACCGGGGCGGGGGCAGTCCAGCATTAGTCGGCGTAATGGCTATTGTAGCCGTTGCATCTACCTGGTATCCAAAAGACCGTAAAATTAATTTTTATATTTTCCTGTTGAGTATAGTTACTTTTTTGGGACTGGTTGTTTTGGGATTCCTCTACTGGTTTATTGAAGGCTCAGTTTATGGGGCTATTGTCAGCTGCGTATGTATTAATTTTCCTTTGCATGACACGGCTCCGGTTGATTGTGTATCGCTATAACGTCAAGTCGAGTGTTAAACGAATTGTAGCTTCTGTTAAGGAGGGTAAAAGAGTTGCTTTCATTGCCCACCAAAATTTAGAGTTGAGGTATGTCGTGGTATCAATGTTCAGCTCAATGCTTCCAGAACAGTCTCGCGTGATACATGGTCCATTTGGTTTTGGCATGGATACTGAGATTGAATTCATTAAGAAGCGAAACAGTGCTGACGAAGGTTATCTCGTTATTTTTCTTAATCAGCTAGACTCTTACTCATGGTTAAAACTTATCGCGGGTGATTCACCTGAAAAAGCAATTGCGTACAATTTTGACTTCATTCCTGATCTGGAGAGTGAAAATGAAACTAAATGAGACGTCTGGCGCATGTGATGATGTGCATCTAAATACATTTGTCATCGACCCGGCAACAGCCCGACGTTTTGAGTGCGTTAAAGAGATGGTTCGTAAGCAGGGGTTCCATAATATCACGGAGCCAGAAATTATTGATGCTATATTGTCTGAAATAACAACAGCAGATGCTGCCGAAATTTTTATTGAGTACAAGTTAAAAACCACAAAATCTCTGCTTTCTACAGACTAGGGCTTTACAGAGCATTTTTTTATGTTTTCATATTCATAAATGAGAAAATGAGAACCAGTAAATTGAATATGATTTTAAAAGAAGAAATCGTTTTGGGCATCTACAGCTGGCTTCAAATGACTCCAGTCAGCATGCTGGTAAGGAACATAACCAGCGATCATGGAGGGGATTACGCAATCGTCCGCTTTACCGTCGATAGCCGGGGGGTTCAGATGGGGCCTAAGGCTCAGGGCCAGCTTCTCTGTTCATTCGGATTCAATGTTAAGGAATCCTGTGAGGCCGACACAAAAGACGGTCCAGCCCTCATAAAGGCAGAAATGATGAACGGCGTTATGCAGCTGGTACCGGAATGCATTGAGCTCACTGACAGCCAAACCCAGGCAATCAGGAAAGAGGTATCCGTGCTTAACAGGGTTTGTGCAATGCAACTCCAGGGGGGGCATGGGAATTCAAGGTCACTGTGGGAGAAAGAAATTCTTCCCCGGATGAAAGGCTGCAGACAACTACATTGAGGCAAGGCGATGAGCAAAGTGCATTGTATTAGTGGTATTACCTGGAAAAACTCCGATAGCGCGGCTTTCAAAGTATATGCCAGCATTGGTGCGGTATTAAGCCTTGGCCTGATCACTGCTACCGTAAGGAACTATGAAATTCTGCAACTGACTGTTCCGTATACCTGGTATGTCTTCTTCACTGTATTTTGGCTCTTGTTCCCGTCCTTTACGGTCTCTTTCCGTGAGCAGGAAGGGCGTTTATTCACCTCGATGGGCTTTTACGGGTTGAAACTGCTCACGCTCGACCGTCCTGTCTCCGATGGGTACTGGCTGGTCACAATGGAGAAAAATCGTTATCGCCTTGTCAGAGTATGCAGGGATGGGCGACGCCTGTCTGTATGGCTGACGTTTAAGTCTTTACCAGAGTTTGTTTAACGATTACCGTCGCACGTTCAGGAACACGATACGGGAGACGATATGAATACTGACTTTGCACATTACAACGAAGAGCAACTACGCAAACTCGGTGAGCTGCACAGTTTACTCGGTCATAGCGATATCGGATCATCTTACCTTGCCACGCTACCGGAGCCCCGTAGTGTGGAGGAGTTGAATCCTCCACAGGAAATCAATGTGACTCATTCGGTGCCCGACGTAGACACCCTGGTGGATATTTACCGGCAGCAGCGGGTTGATAAAGTCCATGTCAGGGATGAACATTATTCAACCAAAATTACCCGAAAATATCCCGGGTTTGTTGTGGTTAAAAATAATCATGACGAAGTGATGTCGCTGGTGGGTGAAATCAACCGGCTTCGCGACAAATTTGCTGATGCTGTAAAAGGTATCACTCATTACCAAGACTCACGGTCAGAAATTCTGCACCAGATTTACCCGTGGCTGGTGACTTTACAGGTGTCCCGCAATATCCGGATCGTTACCGAGAAAATTAGGTCCCTGGGGTTCACCTGGCAAATCCCTGTCATTCATAAATTCACCCGGCTGGAAACGGTAATAGACCGCCTACGCAGGGAGATAACTGAGCTTCAACCGGATATCAATCTGACAAAACAGGATGTAGAACGATTGAAACAGGAGCGGACCGAAGAAATCATGATGCTGTCGTTGTTGAATGATGAAGTGTGTAATGACGATGAATCTTCGAGAAAATTTCGGCTTATCCGGGAAAGTAACTTTCCTGCTGTTAACGTCAATATCCGGTACACCAGTCCTGATGATCCGAATGACGTTCATGGGCCGTACAAACTCAACTTCCGCGCGCCTTTACCTTTAATTTTGTTTAGTGAACCGGACCGATTTAATCCGTTAAAAAATTACGTAAAGGGTGAAAGGCAGAAGCGCGGCAGTTTTAATGAAAAATATCGTTCTGTCCTGCCCCGTATAGGGCTGGTGGAAGTCATCAAGGAGTCGAGAAGAGCCGGTTTCTAACCGGTGTTTGTGAAGCTGATCCGGCCAGGAGGTTATACAAAGTGGCCGTCAGCGGGGGAAACACTTTTCTGTCTGCAAAAGAACGTTTCCGCGTACAGGTCTGTTTCAAAAATGCCATAACACATCCAGATGAAGATCGGCTGCTGGCCGAGCTGTTGACTGTTCATCACTTCCTGGCTGACACCTCTATTTTATGGTACATGGAGCAAAAAACTTATGCTTGCTCCACGACCTGGGCCACCACGTCCACATGGCTACCTGATATCTATCAGCGTCAGGCCAGCACACCCAATGTGGTAAAGATTATCAAATTTATGCACGCCCGGTTTCCTGGCCTCAAAACGGTTGTAGAAACAAATGAGCAGGGCTATGAACAGGCGCTTACCAGTGTTGATTTTGAGATTCCTTACTGGCCAGTGCTGCCGAAATTTGACGCTGATATAGGAACGATACAAGTAACGATTAGCGGGATGATCCGTTACACAGAAACGATGAGCAATAAAAATTGTAAAAGCCCTCTCGACTTAATGATAAAAAGTTTTAAGTCAGGGTTAATCCCGATAGAGAAAATGCCGTTGAGCAAGACCGAAAGGCTTATGCCTCTGGATATGAAAGCCGTAGGTTTGATATTCACACACGCAACATGGCCGAGGCTTCGTTACATTTTTGTACCGGACGAGGCGGGAATAATGAAACTGGTTAGCGTGGTCAAATTAAGATTAAAACCTCTGGAGGAAAAATGACTTACGCGATTTTCTTGTTAGTAACTGCAGTTTGTGCATTCGGTTTAAATTATCTGACAAACAAAATATGTCCCGCCATGGTTGTGATTAATAAGAGTGGAGTCTCTAATGTACATGCCTTACGGTGTATCACATCGTTCCTCCTCCTTCTGGGGCTTTGTTGAATAAATAAGATTTCGTGCGAACGACCCTGTAGCTGGCTGGATTT
>ERZ1673695.1012-NODE-1012-length-33679-cov-5.238609_pt1 | contig 33679 bp, 35 predicted proteins | sample MGYA00580225_ERZ1673695 | MGnify/ENA primary metagenome ERZ1673695 (study PRJEB41218, sample SAMN15661739) | gut metagenome | host: Homo sapiens | place: Canada: London | collected 2015-08-20/2019-03-30 | study: EMG produced TPA metagenomics assembly of... | reverse complement strand
TCTTGGAAACCGCTTCATTTTCCATATGTCTATTCCTCCAGCACTCCTCAAATAAGAATAATTATAGGGATATTCCCGATATTTGTCAACCGGAACGCGCCTGTGTACGCTATTGCTCCTGTCCTTTTTCGGATTCCAGAATTCCGTCCAGCGCACGTGTTGAAAAATATGCAATCTGTTTCTTCCCGTTTTTTATTTTTTCTTCCGTTTTTTTCACTCTGTCACCGGTTCCGGATGATGCACTTTTTCCCAGTGTAGAAATTGTAACCGCTCCCTGTGCATATCCGCCATTCCAGTTCTGTTCCATATAGCGGCCATTCAGCTTTGCATCAAACAGCTCTGTATAATAAACCGACCACACACTGACAACCGAAGTCAGCGCGGCCTTTCCTGCCATCTGACGCATATCAGAGTTTCTTCCAACCGCGTATACGCATTTTCCGCTTTCTTTTGCATTTTCAGCCATCTGCATAACAGCATCCAGATCGGTATTGGATGCAAGAACCACACACCCGCTCCGGATCAGATCTCCGGCTGCGGTTGCCTCCGCATCACTGTTATTCCAGGCATCTATGTATTCTACCTGTAAAACAACCTTTTTACAGACGGCCTTTACTCCCAGGTAATAGGCATTAATATCTGCATGTGCATCATCGTTTGCCTCTGCCGCCACATATCCCAGTTTTACATTTTTCTTTTCGTCAAAACTCTTTGCGGGAATCTTTTTCTTTTCCTTCAGCTTTGCTACTTTCATTCCGGCCGTGACTCCTGCCACATAAGAAGCTTCGTAGGTATCCATATGTACATTGTAAAGATTTGTGAGTTCTGTTCCGTCTTCCGTTACCGTACTCTGTGTCTTTGAATCGTTGATAACTACAAAATCAACTTCCGGATTCTTTTCTGCTTCACTTTTTATTGCTTCTTCATAGATGGCGCTGTTTGCAATAATAATCTCACATCCCTGTCTGATAAGATCCTTTACCGCACTTTTGCAGCCATCATTCGCACCGACACGCTCTTTCCAGATGATATCCTGCTCCGGAAGACTGACATTTTCTGCTGCCGCCCGGATTCCGTCAATATGTGCCAGTGTATAGGCTTCTGTCTCATCTCCGTTTAAGATAACACCGATCCATCCCTTTTGTTCTTCCTCATTTTCCGGTGGAATTTCCACTTTCGTTTCCGCAGTCTGTTCGTTTTCCTGCTGCTTTTGTTCTTTGTCTGCTTTCTGTTCTCCTGATTCTGTCTGTGTTCCGCTGACACCTGCCATTCCTATCAGAACCGCAACGATAAGCAAAACACTTAAAAACTTTTTCTTCATGATTTTTTCTTTTCCACTCACTAAATTTTATTTTACATGCTGGTGGGTAAACAGATGATCCTGACAGTATTCACGATTTCCCACGCATTTGCTGCAATAACGGAACTGTAATTCCGGATTTGTCAGCTCGGTTCTACCACAGATGGCACATTTGTGACGTGCAATGCCGGACCCCGGACGAGGCTGACTGAACTGTGCCCGGAATTCTTTCTGGCGTTTCTTTTGTTTTCCGGACAAACGGGTCTTCATGGCATGGAAAAACCAGAACATATTGAGTACCGGAACCACAATCTGTACGCAGTTTAAAACACCCACGAGAATTCCCATTCCGGTTCCATAACTTGCAATTCCGATCGAGAATATACGAACCACCTGATATCCCAGATATACCAGTTCAAAAATTAACATCCATTTCATCCTGATCGGAAGGACAAAATACAGGCGTACCTCTCCCTCCGGCATGCACATGGCCAGCGCCAGCAGCATGGACATCAGAATATAATACGTGGACAGATACGGAGAAAAACCATATCCCAGCAGAATCCGCGTAACAACATATACGATCGCGCCCACAATGTCACACAAAATCACACTTCCCCACAAAAATACATTCATGCGGAATGTTCCAAGCATGGATTCCAGCGAACTGCCCCACATAAGCACACAGAACAGAAATAAGATTCCAAAAACATCCAGCGATGCCGTCGGTGTAAAAATCCATGTCACAATTCTCCAGATCTGTCCGTGCAGAATACTGCCCATATCAAAATTCATATAACTCATGAGTCCGGGTGCCGTCAGCTGTACCACGTATCCAATCACCTGCGCAAGTACAAAATATCTGCTCAGATTGGCGACCGCATGTCGTCCCCATTTGCGTTCCAGTTTATCCATCCAGTTCATAAATCTGTCTCCTGTCTACATAGAATAGTGTATGTATGGTTACGGTCACTTCTGACCTTTCTGTCAACCAATTATACGGTTTTCAAATCCCTCTTGTCAACGCAGCGGCACGTTCTTTCCAACATTTTATAAAATCTTTATGTTTTCAGTCGTTGTCTTTTGTCAATTCTTGTCGTATAATGTTTTAGGTTTTGTTTTGAAATCATACTTATTTATAATAAGTTTAGTTACTTACACATGGAGGTTACATTTATGAGTGACAAGCAGTTACATAAACTTGGAATTGATATTGGTTCCACCACCGTCAAAATTGCAATCCTCGACTCACAGGACAACATCCTGTTTTCCGATTACGAGCGTCATTTTGCAAATATTCAGGAGACACTGGCGTCCTTAATTGCCAAAGCATCCAACGAATTGGGGGATCTTTCTGTTTCTCCTGTTATTACCGGATCAGGCGGACTGACCCTTGCAAAGCATCTGGAGGTTCCGTTTACGCAGGAGGTTATTGCAGTATCCACTGCTCTCACTCATTATGCGCCACAGACCGATGTTGCAATCGAGCTCGGCGGAGAAGATGCCAAGATCATCTATTTTGAAGGCGGTAATGTCGAACAGCGTATGAACGGTATCTGTGCCGGCGGTACAGGTTCGTTCATTGATCAGATGGCATCCCTGATCCAGACCGATGCTTCCGGATTAAATGAATATGCCAAAAATTATAAAGCAATCTATCCGATTGCAGCGCGCTGTGGTGTATTTGCCAAGACAGATATCCAGCCGCTCATCAATGAGGGTGCAACTCGCGAAGATCTGTCTGCCTCTATTTTCCAGGCGGTTGTCAATCAGACGATCAGTGGACTTGCCTGTGGTAAACCGATCCGCGGACATGTGGCATTTCTCGGTGGTCCTCTGCATTTTTTATCCGAACTGAAAGCAGCGTTTATCCGCACGTTAAATCTCGATGATGAGCACGCAATTACACCGGAAAATTCGCATCTGTTTGCAGCGATCGGTTCCGCATTAAATTATAAAGAAGACGTAGAGACCACTTTGGGATCTCTGCAGCAGCGTCTTTCCACCGGCATTAAGCTGGAGTTTGAAGTTGCCCGTCTGGACCCGCTGTTTGCCAGCCAGGAAGATTACGATGCTTTTACCAGCCGGCACGGAAACAATCATGTAGAAACCGGTGACCTGAAAAACTATTCCGGAAACTGCTATCTCGGTATTGACGCAGGTTCCACGACAACAAAGATCGCACTTGTCAGCGAGGACGGAAAACTTCTGTATTCATTCTATGACAACAATAACGGAAGCCCGCTTGCAACTGCCATCCGTTCCATTCAGGAAATTTACCGTCTGCTTCCGGAGAGTGCGCACATTGTACACTCCTGCTCCACCGGATACGGGGAAGCTCTTTTGAAAGCTGCATTGATGCTTGATGACGGCGAGGTAGAAACCGTCGCCCATTACTATGCCGCCGCTTTCTTTGATCCAAAAGTTGACTGTATTTTAGACATCGGCGGTCAGGACATGAAATGCATCAAGATCAAGAACCAGACCGTAGATTCGGTTCAGTTAAACGAAGCATGTTCTTCCGGCTGCGGTTCTTTCATTGAAACTTTTGCAAAATCCTTAAACTTCACGGTGCAGGATTTCGCCAAAGAAGCACTGTTTGCCAAACATCCGATTGATCTTGGTACCCGCTGTACCGTATTTATGAACTCAAAGGTAAAACAGGCACAAAAGGAAGGCGCCTCCGTTGCCGATATCTCTGCCGGACTTGCCTACTCTGTAATCAAAAACGCATTATTTAAGGTGATCAAACTGTCCGATGCCAAAGATCTGGGAGAAAATATTGTTGTTCAGGGTGGTACTTTCTACAATGACGCCGTTCTGCGCAGTTTTGAAAAAATTGCCGGTGTCCACGCAACCCGTCCGGACATTGCCGGAATCATGGGTGCTTTCGGTGCCGCACTGATTGCCCGCGAACGTCACGAAGCCGGCTATCAGACGACGATGCTGTCCATTGAACAGATCAATAAACTGTCCTACACTACCAAGCTTGCACGCTGCCAGGGATGTACAAACCACTGTCTGCTGACGATCAATAAGTTTTCAGACAACCGTCAGTATATTACCGGAAACCGCTGTGAGCGCGGACTTGGAAAAGAAAAAAACAAAGAGAATATTCCAAACCTCTTCGAATATAAGAACAAACGTATTTTTGCTTATGAACCTCTGTCAGAAGCCGAAGCAACCCGCGGGACCGTCGGACTTCCGCGTGTACTGAACATGTATGAAAACTATCCGTTCTGGGCAACGTTCTTTAAGAAGCTCGGTTTCCGTGTGGTTCTCTCTCCGCAGTCCACACGAAAAATCTACGAACTCGGCATTGATTCTATTCCAAGCGAATCCGAATGCTACCCGGCGAAACTGGCGCACGGTCATATTTCCTGGCTGATCCACCAGAATGTAGATTTTATTTTCTATCCGGCGATTCCTTACGAGCGCAACGAGTTTCCGGATGCAAACAACCACTACAACTGCCCGATCGTAACTTCTTATTCCGAAAATATTAAAAACAATGTTGAGGAAATTACGAGTGGACAGATGCGGTTCTTAAACCCGTTCATGGCGTTTACAAACGAAGAAGTCCTTTCCAAACAGCTCGTAGACTGTTTTAAGAAAGAATTCCATATTCCGGAAGCCGAAGTACGTGATGCCGTATCCGAAGGCTGGAAAGAACTTGCCATGACCCGTCTGGAGATGCAGAAGAAGGGCGAAGAAGTATTGAAATATATGGAAGAACACCATCGCCGCGGTATCGTGCTGGCCGGTCGTCCATACCATGTGGATCCGGAAATCAATCACGGTATTCCGGAAATGATTACTTCCTACGGTATGTGTGTACTGACAGAAGATTCGATTTCCCATCTGGGGAATCTGGAACGCCCGCTTATTGTCATGGATCAGTGGATGTACCACAGCCGGCTGTACTCCGCCGCAAACTACGTTAAGACCAGGGATGATCTGGACCTCATCCAGCTGAACTCCTTCGGCTGCGGACTGGATGCCGTAACAACCGACTGTGTCAGCGATATTCTGACCAATTCCGGAAAAATTTATACATGCTTAAAGATTGATGAAGTCAACAACCTCGGTGCCGCCCGTATCCGTATCCGTTCGCTTCTGGCTGCAATTCGTGTCAAAGAGAAAAAACATGAAAAACGCGAAATCAAGCCGGCAAATTACGAGCGCGTTATCTTTACCGAGGAAATGCGTAAAGATTACACCATCATCTGTCCACAGATGTCACCGATCCATTTTGAACTTCTCGTTCCGGCATTCCGTGCCGCAGGCTACAATCTGGTCATCCCGGATGTTCCGTCCAGAGAATGTGTCGATGTCGGTTTAAAGTATGTAAATAACGATGCATGTTATCCGTCCCTGATTGTCATCGGACAGATTATGAGTGCGGTAATGTCCGGCAAATATGACCTGAGCAAAACAGCAATCCTGATCTCACAGACCGGTGGTGGCTGTCGTGCAACCAACTACATTGGATTTATCCGCCGCGCACTGACCAAAGCCGGCCACCCGGATATTCCGGTCATCTCCATCAACATGGTCGGTCTGGAGAAAAATCCGGGATTTAAACTCACACCAAGCCTGATCCAGCATGGTCTGTACGCTCTGGAATTCGGAGACATCTTCATGCGCTGTCTCTACCGTGTGCGCCCATACGAAAAGGTACCGGGATCTGCCAACGCATTACACGAAAAATGGAAAAAACGTGTCATTGACTTTGTTGGCAACACCAAGATTCTGTCCCACCGTAAATATCGCAAAATGTGCCGTCAGATCATCCGCGACTTTGACAATCTGCCAATGACGGATGAGAAAAAGCCGCGTGTCGGTGTGGTTGGAGAGATCCTTGTCAAGTTCCTTCCGGCTGCCAACAACTATATTGTAGACCTGCTCGAATCCGAAGGCGCTGAGGCAGTCGTACCGGATCTGACCGATTTCTTACTGTACTGCTGCTACAATCAGAATTTCAAGGCGGATTATCTTGGAGCTACCGCAAAATCCAAGCGCATCAACAATATGCTCATCCGCTTCTTTGAGTGGCTGCGCAAGGATGCAAGGGATGAACTTGCAAAGAGTAAACATTTTGAGCCAACTGCATATATTCAGGATCTGGCAAAACAGGCAGAGCATATCGTCTCCTGCGGTAACCAGACCGGCGAAGGCTGGTTCTTAACTGGAGAAATGCTTGAACTGATTGCACAGGGAGCAACCAACATCGTCTGTGCGCAGCCATTTGCCTGCCTGCCAAACCATATCGTCGGTAAAGGTGTCATTAAGGAAATTCGTCACGAATATCCGGGCGCAAATATCGTTGCAATCGATTATGATCCGGGTGCATCAGAAGTTAACCAGCTCAACCGTATCAAGCTGATGCTTTCTACAGCACAGAAAAACCTGAAAAAAGCAAATTCATAATTCTGCGATGTTTCATCATAAGTCGCAAAAATACCCCGGCAACGGAAATTCCGTTTGCCGGGGTATTCCTTTTTTATTTTTCCAGTCAGTCTAACACTTTTTCCAGTTCAGCAATCACAATCCTTAATGCTTTGATCCGTGCATATTTTTTATCTACGGATTCTAAGATATGCCACGGTGCATAGGTAGTGCTCGTCTTTTGAATCATCTCATTGACTGCCCCCTCATACGCATCCCACTTATCACGGTTGCGCCAGTCTTCCTCTGTAATCTTCCATTGCTTTTCGGGCGTATTCTGCCGATCGGTAAAACGGGCAAGCTGCGTATCTTTGTCGATCTGCACCCAGAATTTGATGATCACGGCTCCCCAGTCGTGCAGTTCCTTCTCAAACTCATTAATTTCATTGTACGCACGCATCCAGTCATTCTCGCTGCAAAACCCTTCCAGACGTTCGACCATCACACGCCCATACCACGTTCGGTCAAAGATTGCAATATGCCCGGTACGCGGAAGCCTTGTCCAGAAACGCCACAGATAATGTCTTGCTTTCTCATGCGGCTCGGGACTTGCAATCGGATGAACCTCATATCCACGCGGATCAAGTGCTCCCGTAATCCGCTTGATATTTCCGCCTTTTCCGGCTGCATCCCACCCTTCATAGGCAATGATGACCGGCACTTTCTTACGATACAGACGATTGTGCAGTTCTCCAAGTCTCTGCTGAAGCTGCTTTAATTCCTTTTTATAGACATCCTCCTCCATACACTTGTCCAACGGAATTTCACAAAGAAGCGGCATTTTTTTCAACGGAAATACATTCTGCAGAAGCGGAACCGCCATCTGGTGATTGCTCAGAGCAATCTCAATCCCCTGGGTAAGCGTCTCAAGAATCTGTACTTCTGTCCATTTTCTGGACTTTGCATCAATGATATACCAGGGTGCGGATGGCATATTTGTATTTTTCAGATATCCGGAAAATACATCCATACATTTCTCATAATGTTCATTCTGCCACAGATCTTTTTTGCTGACACGCCATGTTGTGTCCTTCTGATGCTCCAGCTGTGCAATACGCCGTGACTGTTCCTTTTTTGAAATATGCAGAAAGAATTTCATGACCAGATAGCCATTGTCTGTAAGCTGCCGTTCAAACCGGCGGACACTTTCAATCCGGTTGGCATATACATCCTCGGAAATGGTTCCGTGCAGACGCTCCTCCGTAATCTCATCCATCCATGCCGTATCCAGAAATACAAACTGTCCGGCTTCCGGAATTTTGGCAAAATGCCGGTACAAAAACGGTTTTCTCTTGTCATCCTCCGTCTTTTTCTGCATCGATACCACCTTAAAGAAACGCGGATCAATATTCTGGATGATCTGGCCGATTGCATAACCTTTTCCGGCCGTTCCCCAGCCTTCAAGCACAACAAGAACCGGTACTTTCTTCTCTTTGATCAAAAGCTGCTGCCGTGCCAGTTTCTCTTTTACCGCTTCCAGCCGTGCCTTAATTTCCTCCTCCGATGGTTTTTCGGATTTTTCCCACTCTTTTAGCATAAAAACCCCTCCTTATGCTTTTTTCTTATCATACCACAGCCGCTGATTTTCATCCACTTCTTTGCAAATTTTTTTGTTTTCACTTTTCACTGGCAAAAAATGCAATTCCGATGTATAGTATCCTATATATAAACTTTCGAAATCTGTGTTTTCGTAAATATAAAGGAGTATAAAAAATCATCATGCTGCAATTAGAACGTCAGAAACTTATATTGGAATATTTGAAACAAAACCGAAAAGCAACCACAAATGAACTCAGTGAAATGCTTGGAGTTTCCACCACAACCATCCGTACCGATTTAAACCAGATGGATAAAGAAAAACTTCTGACCAAAACACATGGAGGCGCACTCTACCACGATAACTCCGCAGACAATAAAGAACTTACCGGAAAAGCCTATTTCTTTCATGAACGTGCACTGGAAAATAAAAAAGAAAAAGAGGCAATTGCTGCAAATGCCATCCACATGGTAAAAGATCACATGTGCATCTTTTTAGATGCCAGCTCCACTGCCTATACACTTGGCATGAAACTGACCGGCTTTACAGAACTTACCGTTATTACAAACGGCATTGACCTTGCACTGGCTCTGAAGGATATCCCCGGGATCACCGTTATCCTGACCGGCGGAATCGTTACCTCTGCCTCTTCTTCCATTGAAGGTCTCCTCGGTGTGGATCTGCTGCAGAAAATTCATACGGACATTGCATTTGTCTCTGCACGCGGCTTCTCCGTTGAAAACGGACTTACCGATTTCAGTATCTACGAAGCAGATTTAAAACGCATGTGTATCAAGGCTTCTGCTAAAACAATTGCATTGATTGACCACACCAAATTTGACACCTCATCCATTTCCAGCTATGCCTCTATTGATGATCTGAATCTGGTAATCACCGACTCCGGATTATCCGAAAATACAAAAGAAATTTATGAAAAAGCCGGCGTTGATCTGCTCATCGCCGACTAATTATCAATTTTCCATGTTTAACAATTTTTGCATTGCAGCTGCCTGAACCGGTCTGGAATAATAATACCCCTGAAACCATGTGGCTCCAAAGGAACGCAGATAATTCTGCAGCTTTTCATCCTCTACCCCTTCCAGGCAGCTCTTTAAATCCGCTTTATTTGCAAAATCAACCATGCTGCGCACCAGTGCCTGTTTGGTCTGATTATCCGTAATTCCACGGATAAAACTCATGTCAATCTTTATCTCATCCATCGGGGTCTGCAGCAGGACACTTGAAGAAGCACTTCCCGTACCGTAATCATCCATTGCAAGTCTCACTCCATGTTGTTTGAGGTACAACAGTTTTTCTTCCATAACGCTGACCGGCATGCTTCTACACCGCTCTGTCAGTTCCAGACACAACTGCCCCGCCGGAAAACCGGTTTCTTTCAACAATGCCATGACAACACCACAGAACGTTTTCCTTTCCAGCTGTTTTGCGGACATATTGACATTAATAAAAAAATCCGGATTTGATTTTCGAAACTCCACAGCATCCGTCAATGCCTGTTTCAAAACAAAATTTCCCAGATCATACATACATGGATTGCTTTCCAGCCAGTCAATAAACATTCCCGGTGGCACAATACCATATGGCTCCTTTTTCCAGCGGACCAGTGCTTCCGCTCCGACAATCTCTCCTGTCTGTGCATGTACGACAGGCTGATACTCCACATAAAATCCGTCACATTGGTTCAGCACAGACTGATGAATTACCTTCATCAGATCCAGATCCACGTCCCCATTGATCTGTACCAGATCATTAAAGAACATTAACTTATGATCCCGTCTGGTACGCATTTTTCCTAAAACATATTCCAGCTTACTCTGTACCGTGGAAATTTCCCCCTCATAATGATCAAGAATTATCCCACTGGCATATATCTTCAGGTCAAAATGGTTGTTTTCTAAGACAACACTTTCCTCCAGCCGCGCGCGAATCTTCTCCAGAAATGCCGCAGCCTCTTCACGGCTGGCATCCCTCAAAATAAATGCGTAATTGGAATTTCCCATACGATAAACTGCTTTATCTGCATCCATCATGTAAATAAACCGGTATGCAAGAACCTTTTGAATCCGGTCGCTGTAATTTGTTCCGTACAATATATTGATATCATTCATATGATCAATTTCAATTTCCAAAACAGCTACTTTTCGTCCCTGCTGAATATAATCCACAATATCTTTTTCAAATTTGACCTGACCATAAAGATCCGTCAACGGATCAATTTCCGGAATCACATTCTGATTCCGAAGCAGAACAATAAAATATCTGTTTTTGCCCTGCTCTAAAATCATATCCGTTATAATCTGCGTCATCACATACTTTTTGTCTTTTCCCATACGGATGTACAGATCGTTCTCCAGATTGATCCCCCGCAGACGTTTTTTCATCTCTTCCGTATATTCCGGGCAGTCATATGGGTGTACGCTCTTTTCCAGCACTATTTTATATCCATCTTCACACCATCCCGATGGAATCCCCAGAAATTCTGCAGTACTTTCTGGAACAAATGTTAAATTATGCTGCATATCAGTAACCATTAAATAACTGTCCTGAGATAATTTTGAAATACGACTGATCATCTCCTGAAATATCTGAGATTTTTCCATGCAAAATTCCTGTTTTTCCATCGCTTCCACCCCATATACCTTCTGTCAATAGTCTATGTTTATGGTAACATATTTCTGCCATTTATGCAATTTTCAACTTTGACTGGTGCATACAGGGCAACAGCTGTTATACCAGTTAGTCAGTGTAAACTACATACATCGCCTACACCTGCATATCCACATGATCCTCCCGCGCCTTTATCCCATCGGTTACCTTTAAATCTTTTTTGGAAACATGCGCGGCACTCTTAAACGATACATTTGCTTCATCTGATCCGTCGACATATTTGCGGTTTTTACAGGTCTGGCATTCCTTCTGTTTCCCATTTTCATCTACGCTTCCGATGCCGTTTTCTTTTCCTGTGACATGTCTGGTATCGCTGTCCGAAATTCCATAATTATATAAATATGATAGGTTTCCTACTCCTGTTATATCCATGGCGGACTCCTTTCTGTTTTGTGTATGCATAAACGATCACATCATTTTATTTCCAATATACCATAAAAATCAGAAATTGCATCTTTTTCATTTTAGGTATGTATCTTATATAATGACAGTGTGTTGACATTAGACACGCATTTGAGTATACTATACTTGAATGGAGGTGTTCTGTATGGCAACAACTAATTTAAATATTCGTACAGACAAGGCAATCAAGGACCAGGCGGAGGAAATCTTCAATGAGCTTGGTCTGAATATGACAACTGCTGTAAATATGTTCCTGAGAACCGCTATCCGTGAGCATGGTATTCCTTTTGAATTAAAACTGGAAGTACCAAATGATACTACAGCCGCTGCCATTGAGGAAGGCCGAAAAATGATGAAGGATCCTTCTGCTCCGCGTTATTCCAGTATGGATGCGCTTAAGGCAGCTCTCGACGTATGAAATACGACATTCAGTTTACCAATCAGTTTAAAAAGGATTTGAAGCTTGCCAAAAAGCAAAATAAAGATCTTGATAAGCTGTTTGAGGTAATCGATATTCTGGCTAATGGCGGTACGCTGGATGCAAAATACAGGGATCATGACCTTACAGGAAACTACAAAGGTACGCGTGAGTGTCACATCGAACCGGACTGGCTGCTTATTTATGAGATTTGTGGAGATGTTCTTGTTTTGATGCTTTATCGCCTTGGTTCACATTCTGAGCTGTTTAAGAAATAAGTACAAATCGCAATTTGAAAGGAGAAGTAAAATGCCATACATAACAATTGAAAGTGGAGTATTAACAGATGCACAAAAGGAACAGTTAATCAAAAGATTAACAGAAGTGTCCTCTGAAATTATGAATGTACCACAAGAATTTTTTGCAACCACAATAAAAGAATTACCTGATAAAAATTTTGGTATTGGTGGTAAAACGATTGATAAAGTTAAAACTGAATATATGCAGACACACAAATAACCCCCAATTTTTAGAACTAGAGAAATTCCTGTTTGTAAATCTCAATAGAATAGCAATTTATTAGCATCGGTCGGAGAAATCTGATCGGTGCTTTCTTTATGCTCGGCAGAAATGCCGGGCAATTTTTATGCCCATTTTGCAGGGAGGAGGTGCGTTATGGCGGGAAGTAGAATTAAGGGTATCACGGTCGAGATCGGTGGCGATACTACCAAGCTTCAGAGTGCCTTAAAGGGTGTCAATTCAGAAATCAAGAATACGCAGAGTCAGCTCAAGGATGTCGAGAAGCTCCTGAAACTGGATCCAGGCAATACTGAGCTACTTGCCCAGAAGCAGAACTGTCCTCTCTTTATCATCGACAAGATAATACACAATAAAGTTGTCTACCGGAAGCTGATGCATTTTCATCGAATGCCAAGGCTCCCATTCAACTAACGTATAACGAGCTGGCATAAAATCCAATGAACGAACTTCCTTTCGTATGCGCCCCAGCTGAGCTGCGGCTGTCTCCGGAACAAGAAGTTCATTCGCAATATACGAATAGATTTCACGTAAATCACCAAGTGCATCTACAGAATAGCCGACATTGTAGCTATCCGTCATATGCCAAACTCCTTTGCAAGTACCGCGTCGACTTCATCTGCAGAATATACCTTTCCTGCTTTGATGGAATCAACACCCTTCTGGAGTTCTGCATCAAGCTGTTCTCTGGTCATTGCACCAACAGCTAATGGCTTAGAAGAAGGAAGTTTCAATTCAAACGGCATACCTTTTTTCAGTACGATCTGGCTATAAAGCATCTGAATTGCACTGGATGGAGAAATGCCAAGCTGAGAAAGAATACTCTCAGCATTGTCCTTGAGATTCGTATCTATTCTTGCATAAACAGCGGATGTATTTGCCATAGTATCGCCTCCCTTTTCTTTATTATGTTCGCTTTTGCTTGCAATTGCAAGCATTTGCGCAAATTATTTTGTGACGTAACTTTGAATTTTATACGCCTCTTAAGGCAGAAAGGAATATTTATGGGATTTTTATCGGGGCTATTTCATTCCAGAGACAAGCCCACCAACAGCACCAATGACAGCGCCTATCGTTTTCTCTTTGGTGGAAGCAACTCTGACAAAGCCGTCAATGAACGAAGTGCCATGCAAATGACTGCAGTCTATGCCTGCGTCAGGATTCTTTCGGAGTCCATTGCAGGACTTCCAATCCATGTTTATAAGTATACTGACTCCGGTAGTAAAGAAAAGGCAATCAACGGTATCCTATAGCTTTGCATCCTGCAGCTCCATGAATACAGTTACTCGCTCCACTTACTACCGAGTAGCCGGGACAAGCACATGGACCAACGCTTCTACCAGCTTCAATTCCGGTACAGCATTTACCTTTGGTAGCAGTAAGATTCCCACCGAAACATCCTATGAAGTCAAATCCGAATTAACAGACGCTTTCACTATTATTAGTATCACAGACATCGTATCTACAGCATCGGTTGTCATGGACTTCAAGAGTGGTGGTAAAGGCGTGGCGATTGGTAAGGTATCCGAAACAGATAACTGCTTTGAAGTATCTGAGAAATGGGATGTAAAGGTCTACGACATTTGTAACGATGCTAAACAAGCTCATCTACGAGCATCGCTTAATACTTGCTCCGTACCTAAAAGCTCTGGAGAATGCTTCTGGTGATGAAGCACTCCAGCAAATTCAGCATTTGGAGCTACTTCTCGACCAAAACAGTGAACAGCGTGAAACCTTAACAAAGCTGATGGCGCAGGGCTACATCGACCAGATTTTATACAATCAGGAAACAAATGCACTCCTACTGCAGGCAGAGACTTACCGCTCTGATATTGAAGCAATCACTATCTGCATGACTGGTGATTCGGCAAAGGTTAAATCTATTGTCTGGCGCTGCATCAGCAGGCTGGAATCCACCGGATTGGAATGCCATGCGAGAACTATTAACGAGCTAGTCCTTCAGGATGCTGTCGTCAAGGCAATCAACCAGATGCTAGGAGACAAAAGTAGCTATCAGGCACAGCTACAGCTAAACATTGCTTCAGTCATTCGAGCTTCGCAGGCAACCTCCGTTGAAAACATCGATGAGAAGCTGATGGCTCTACAGCAAGAGCTTATCCAGAAAGCCCAGAGCAAAGAAGCCTATAACGAAATTGCCGATGAAATATTCAGGCTTCGAGAACTGCGCCAGCAAACCACCATCGACACTGCCGCAAGGGATGAACAGATAAAGCGGATCAATGACCTACAGGATTATATTGCACAGCAGACTACCCATCTCACCGAATTTGACGAATCGCTGGTGCGACGCTGGATCAAGCAGATCACCATCTGTGATGACCACATCACCGTAGAATTGAAATCAGGTGTTAGCATCGATGTGGATGCATAAGTCCCATAGATGCACTAAACCCTCCTGACCATGACGGCCAGGAGGGTTCTTTGGTTTTATTCTACTTTTATTTCTGGTAGATAATAGATTTTTCCATCCTTGGCAATAAGCTGTACATCCTCAGAATACAACTCAGACTTATCAATATATAGCGTATTCTCACCAGAAGCCTGTGCACGAATCATGTCTGCCGTACTCTTTTCAATTGACCGATAATTGAAGTCTTCGTCAAATAATCCCGGAAGAAAATGAATTACTCCATCAACCCCTGCTCGTTTCCTTCTAGCTTCGTCTGTATCTATTTTTAGCCTCTCTGTTGTACCTTCATGCCATGCAGCAAGCCTGCTTTGTGTATCTTGAACCTGCTTTGTATATGTTGGAAGGATGGCGATACATTGTTCTCTCGAAACTGCTCCAAGGTGCAACGTATACCTCAAATCAGATATTTTGCACAACACATCCAGCAATGATTTTTGATACATAAACCAGTTTTGAGCATTTCCTACGACTTTTTCATACGAATCATAGTCAAGGTCTGTTTTCTTTGCAAATCCAGCTAAAGTTAAATTTGCCTGTCCCAGTAACTGAGTGCATTCCTCTTCAAGGTTGTCTAACTGGTTAATCTTCGATATTCTAAGCTCATTATTTTCTAGGATTTCTGTCTGAAAATCTGCAATCTTTTTTACATGAGCTACGAGAGATAACACACGACTTCTATACTCATTATCTTGGAAGTTTTGTATTTCAGAAATCCCATCACTAATTGCACCCAATTCTGCATTTATTTGTGTCATATAATACTGGCCAACAACCATTGATGCGACACCCATAGCAGCTGCAGCGGTGTTTGCTACCACTGCCGTTCCTTTTTGTGCTTCAACCACCACTAAATTGGCATGTCCTTGAATGCCATCTGCACCTCGATAGAATCCTCGAACCGCCCCTTCCATAGCCTTTGAATCAGTTAATTTAGCTCCAGCCGGGATAATTGCTCTATATAAAACACCGCCACTTGCAACTTGCACAGCCTGTGCTGCATTATTAGTAGCATTTACAGCTTGCGCTAACCCTGGAACAAGATTATTTACATGAGCAAGAACTTTACTATCCGTGATTTCAACCAGTGCATTCTCATCCTTGATGACTTCTGCAGGAAGCATTTCCATCTCGATAGTTAATTCAGTAGGTGCATCATCAGAAACAGCTATCGCATGTTTCTCTGCGTTTGTTTTGATATCCGCGCTTGCATTTACCTCTTGATTATTCTTTTTTCGTTGAATAATGAATATGCATATTGCCACCACAACTATTACACATATTCCAATACCTATGTACTCCATTTTCTAGTACCTCCTATCATTTTCTATAATAGGCCTTGTAAATTTTGCGAATCAAGAAACCGTATACTTCTCAATTGAACCACATGGTTTCGCTATTTCCTTGTCAAAAAGTACAATGTTTCGGCCAACTTCCGACACAGTACTTCCATAAATAATACCAGAATATCCAAGCGATCTATAATACTGAGCCATAGTCTGAAAAGGTGCGTACATTATACCCTTATCAGCCGAATCATCTATTGGTTCAAATATCTGCTCTGAAAGTAGTTTTGAATATGTATAAACAGCCCACTCTGTAAATATTCGTTTGAATTCAGTCTTATTCACACTATATTGAGGAACTCGACCTAATATTTTTGCTATCTTAACTCCTTTTTTTACTTGTGCATTACCGTATGATTCAAGCATATGATTTAACTGTTCATAACTTTTATCGTCTGCAATTGTTAAATCAACAATCTTTATATCACCATAAGCCTTTTCAAGTGCGAAATTGCAGAATCCAAATTCATCCCCTACATGTGCTCTGCATTCAGCTTGTGCACATTGATGTATATCTGATTCATTTCCGAGCGCTAAATACAGCCATTCTACTCCCGGAGGACTGAATCTATTATCATTTTTAATAAATTCTTTCTTCGGTATAAATCTTTCATATTCAGGCATCTCGTCTTTTTTAAGAATACACCCTCTGCCAACTAAAGTCCCATCAAGGGCATTCAACTTTAAAGTACTATGTTTAATCCCAAAGTTATCATAAAACAAATCATGATAGACCTTAAGAAACGTGCATTTTTTCGCTTTTTCAATATCATCATATGAAAAATTTCCCATAGCTAGCGCATCTCGAAACTCATCCCATGTCTTCCTTATTGTTCTCTCATTATTTTTTATATTTCCAAAATCAAAAAAATGACCCATGTTTAAATTCTCCATTAAATGTCATCTATTACACTGCCAAGTCTGTCTCTTAATATCGAGTAGCCTAAACTGCGGTCGTCTCTGACAACAATCCCAGTGCCACAACCCACTACATCTAATCCACAGCCTAAACCCTACCGCATTTTTCCGGTCATCGACTTTTTCTCCGGTCGAGCTGCAAAGTAGATATGTTTCCATACAAGAAAACCGAGCTTTCCGCAAGGCTTCCCTGATGATACTAACCTTACAAAAAGCCCGGAAATACGCCACTTTTCAGCCTTTATTTATCTTTTCTTGACAGCAAACACACCGTCTCCACATGGCTCGTCTGGATACGTTGGATTTCTCAGCTATTTTAGGTTCGAGGGAACATATCCACAGCCTTTTTCGTATTTGAGCCGTTTATGGGAATATGTCAAAGTAGCTTAATCAATTCTCTTTAGATATCTGTAATCCCTCGGCAAAGGAACTGTTGTATTTGAGCATACTCTTTCTCGCAACCTTCATTGCCTCCACCGATTCTTCTGCCTTTTTTATAGATTCTGCAATAGCTTTTTTCTCTTTGCCCTTTGCAACATCTTTCTTTAATCTAAGTTCCACAAGACCCTTTTCGATTTCAGTAATGTTCTGAAGATACTGCTCATATACGCTGTTAGAAAACTCTACATCATGTTCATCATTAAGGAAGATTTCTCGTACAGACGTAAGTAATTTCGCCGATTGCATAATGGTACTTTTCTTACCTAAAAGTCCTGCTGAACCAACAGCACCACCGACCCCGGCACCAACACCTATTCCAAGTGCGGCTCCGCCACCAACAATAGCAATTGTTCCACCAAGCATTCCAGCGCCGCCTGCTGCAATAGCACCGCCACCAAGATATGCAAGGCAGGCGCTGGTCAATGCTGCACCACTAAGCCCAGCAAAATTCGAGCCTACCAACGCCACAGCAATTGGTCCCGCAAAGGCACCCGCAGTTGCAACGGTAACTATTGCAATAACCGCAGTGATGGACAGAGATGTAATCACAGTCTTAAGAACCTCATTAAGTTCGTTCATTCGCTTGTCATAAGACTTACGCAGTCGTTTCACATATTCTTTTTCGCAATATTTTCCCGTGAATTGCTCGTTTAAGAAACGGTCGCCTTCACCTTTCTTAAATCCGTTAATCGGATTGCTCAGATGCTTGTATTTTTTGGATGGTACATCATTACCTTTCTTATCCTTCTCCATTCCAAGAGGATAATAAGGTTCAAACAACATTGCCTCAAAAAGAATCAAACGATACCACGGTTCATTAGGATTTTGTCCTGCAATGCACTGCTGCAATTCATCCATACTGTACCAATGCATTTTTGCTCCAGGAACCTGCGTAAAACTCTCAAAACCGTCAGAGATAAACCTCGACCATTCTTGGAGCCATGCAGTTTTCAGTTCTTTAACGCCTTCTCCGATTATAGGAATGTTGGTACGCTCTATATCATTGAGCGTCTTGTAATATTCAAGGTTATAAAGTATCTCCGTCTGCTCCAACGAAAGACCGAGTTTATCCGTCTGTATATCCATGTCTGCTCCTATTCTTTTATAGATATCTGCATCGGCTTTTCTGAATGTCTGCTGTTTTATGTTCTCGTACACACCTCGAACTTTTTTAACATTTCGAGCCTTAAGTCCCCAGCTCACATCAAAACCGATAGCAACCGCAAATCTTCCTACGCCGACATAATTGATGGATACCCAATATTTTTGTGTTGCAATTGCCTTACTAACATCAAGGGCAGTAAATACTCCTGTGGAAACAGTGAGCATACGCGCAATTGTCGGGTTGTTGACAGGTTTAACAGTGTTCCAGTCAATCCTTTTCATGTCTGCAATGCAACTCACACTATTTTCTTTCATTGCCACTGCAAGACGCCTTATAAAATAAAATGCACGTACAATGCACTCATTGGCAATTACCGGAACAGCCTGCTTACACAATTCCACGGCAACACCAAGTTCACCGCGCAAATCAAATTTAATAATGGACTCCTTGATAATCTGCCCATTCTCGTCACGCTGCATCATAAGCGTACCGTTAAACAACTTTGAAAGAAAGAGAGACAATGACATATCATCATCGACCTTTATATTCTTGAATAACGGTATTGCTGAAATTTCCTTTGCTAATGCAAGAATTGGTCCGGGAATGCCTGTACCGCCAGTAACACCCACTGTGCTGCTTGACCCAGCAACATCGCTTACGAGATGGAAGAACTAGGTTATAGTTCCCATTAAAATCTTCTGCGGTACATCCTTTCCGATGAAAGGTTTGCTCTTTTCTGGAACATCCACAACAAGGAATACCCCATTAACATCTGTTCCGTATGATTTCTCCGTAAACTGTGTCCATAAAGAGAATGCCAATCCCACAATTGTTGGATGGTGGGCAAAATCTCTCAGATGATGTTGCAGTCCACCACCGAAATCAGGCGTATTCCCATCACTTGGAATTGGGAATCGTTTCTCCAAAACTTTCACGGCGGATTTTACATCATCAAATTTCTCGCCCTCTAACATTTCTGCCGCCTTTTTTACGAAAGCATCTACTTTATCACTGGCAATACTGCGTCCGTTTGCCAGATCAAACTCTTCAACCCAAAGAATATCCAACAGACCACAAGCAATACCACTTGCAATTGCTACAACATAATCAAGGTTATCTGCCTGGCTTGATAATAATTCAATTTGGCTATTTAAATCATAGATGGCTTTATCAAAATCAAACTCTTTTGACCCAATGAACCCATCATAAGGTATCAATTCATATTTTATATCTGCATTTTCTTCACACATATATTTTCGAGCCTTTCCCTTACTCCACAGGCGGGTCAAAATCATCATCTGTACACTTACGGATGATGCGTTTGGTTTTTTCTGCAGGTAACGGAGCATTCTCATCGTTGAAATATTCAATGTTCACTACCTCTACAACCGCCTCATGATTGTCTTTTCCTGCTGGGACAATGACAAAATCACCCACTTCAATGCTGTCATCGTTCGTCAAATAATAGTAACTCTTGTATTCCTCATCAAAGGTGACACTACAGAAAATGTATTCTGATTGACAGCGTTTTACCTTGCCGTAAACAGATGGGTCGAAAATTTCTCCCATTCCATAAAAACAAATAAAATCGAATACCGTCTCTGCAAAATCCGCAAAGTCCTCCGGAAGACCATTTTTATCATAGCTGCCTTCGATAACACGCTGTGGACTCTTTTTGTAATCAATGGTAATTTTATAATCCTTGGTTTCGTTTGGAGTATCTATCACATCGTCGGGATTCCCTTCAATGTGTGAAAACAAATCCTCTGCATTGAAATTTTCAAGCAGACTTTCAATTCCTCCTTCAATTTCATACTTACGAGAAACCTTACAGCCAGACCCTATGTTTTGGATGTGTTCAAGGGTTTCTGTTTCTCTGTCAATAATTAGATGCTCTGTGTAATCCCATGTAACAAATTCCCAAGTTGCTCCTTCCGGCACTTCCTTAGGTTTTATTTTTGTGACTCTGTGATAGTCCAATGCGATTCTGTTTATCACATCCGGTTTGCAATTTCCGTCAAAGACATACAAATCATCCATACCAACAGTATCACGTACAAGGTCAGATAAATCGATGCCCTCATAGTCAAAATCAGCACACAGCGAACCACGGAATTTATAAACTGTTCCCTCGGTATTTGTTAGTTCCATCTCCCAATTGCCAATATCTGTAGCAAAAATTTCATCGTATTCGTTGCCAAAATAAGCTGCAATTGCACAGAGTAATCTGTCAGTAGCGGCTTTTTCAATTTTAAAATTCTTACTACGTGCTTTTTCGTATCTTTCTCCACTGTGACCAAAGTTATATCCAGAAAACCCAACGCGACCTTCATCATTGATGGTAAGGTGTTGTTCCACTTCGTCATCAGAATCCGGCATGGGACCGTAACAGATATTATTTGATACAATACGAATCTTTTTCAGTGTGCCTTGGAAAATAAATGGATTCTCCCCGGAAAGCAGTGCCAATCGGCTTAATGCCAGAATAAACCACGCTCGGTTTTGGGGTTCCAATATTTCTGCTGCGTCATATGCCCAATGGTTGAAATATCTCCATTGAGAATAAATTGCAGACCCAAGCAGGGAGATGTCTGTGACATCATCAATGATGCTGTCCAGAGCCTCATGGTTGTTTGCTGCCTGTCCATATCTTTCAGAAAAAGCATGACCACAGTCCATCTCAAAACCAAGAGCAGCACAATCATCAGCCATATAGTGGTCAACCAAATCTATGTAATTAATGTTCTGATCACGAAATTTATCGCACCATTTGACAGCAAAATCATGTATCTGTTTCATGTCTGGCACTGTGGTACACCTCCAATCCTTAATTATCGTTGTATCCGTTTCTGATGGTATCCAAGCATTTTTTCCAGTATTGCTCACGTTCCAGTATTTTTATCGGATCATACGATAAGCCAAAATACTCAAGCAATGTATATGTAAAATGCTTTTCAAAATACTCGGAACCCTTTTGTTCATACAAAGCAATCAATTTCTTGTTTCCACCATGTTTGGAATCAAGGTAGTTACCCCATCTTTGAGCAACACCTTCTTCACCTGTGGCAGAACCTATATATAGTTTTCCAGTGTGAGTGTCTGTCAGGCAGTAAACCCCCGTTATTTTCTTCAATGCTTCATAATATGTAGGCAGTATTCTTCCGTTGAAAATATCCGCCAAACGATGATAAGGAAGATGTACCCTGTCATAGCCTTCAAAGTTTTCGCCACTGTATAGGCACGACAATATTTCTTATACACTCGCTTGTTCAAGATACTTACTGAGGTTGATTTCATACCTTGAAAAAGTGTTACCTTTCCTGCATTTAATAATTAGTCTTCCAAACAACGGCACAAATCTCTCCAGCACATTTACCGTTGCCCACTCATCAGCGGGAACATCCACAATCTCTGCTGCGGAAATCAGCAACCATTCATCGTCAGTCATTCTTGCAAAGCTGAATACCCACTGTCTGGGATAAAAATTACGCTGTTTTCCATACCAACCCCAATAGGAACAGTCAGTACAAGTCCCAGACTTTTTTTCATCCCCACTGTGCTTAAGCCATCTATCAAGGAACGGCTGTCCGCCACTACCGGCTTGCATATTAAATTCGATTTTACTGTTTTCAATTTCTTCCTTAGTGAGATTTAAAACATTATTCAATGGCAAATCCATAATCTCACCCCTTTCAACTGTGGTTCTATCTTATACTCCAAAGAATGCTATCAATCTTCTTTATTTTTGATATTCCTTTGTAATCAGGCAACACTTGGTCAAACTCACTAATACATTCTTTTCCTTTTTCTGTTTCCAAAAAATCGGCATACCACTTTTCTATATCAGCATAAAGCATAATTGCATTCTTCAATTTTTCTTCCTTCGTTGTTCCAGTTAATTGCATATTCAGATTCTGAACAACGTAGCGATCCCATATCGGCTTTTCAGGAATTATTGTTGCAAGCATTTTACTCGAAAAAGACGGCTCGATATTTCCGGTACATTCATAAAGATATGTAATAATATTTTTGAAGGTTGGCTTACCATTCTTAACACTTTCAAAATACTCATAATAAGATTTTCTCCAACTCTCATTTCGCCTTACTACATAAAACCCATTGAAAGTTCGTTGAAAATCAGTATCAATAGCAACATTCGTGATACTGACTTGTTCCATTATATATCGGTATTTATCAAGTCCCATACTTGATGCCAAGCGTTCCTGAAATACTTTCCTAACATCAAAACTCATATCCATAACCTTTACCCCATCAGGAATCAAACTAATCTTCTCTCTTTACATAGGTCAGTTCAATATCGTATCCCAAAGCCTCAAGCATCTGCACGAAGGTCTTATTCACAACACTATCCTGCTTTTTGATGATGCGGTTGACATACTGACCTGTCGTTCCGATGGTTTCCGCAAGCTGTGCTTGGGTGGTTCCGTTCTCTATACATTTGACTTTTACATCTACTTCAATATTGTTCTTTATCATATATTTGCTGCTCCTGCTCGTAATTCTTGTTAGTTCTAACACAAATCGGATAATTTATTATACTACAAAACTCAACAAATTACAATATTCGCAGATGAATCAACAATGAATTTTTTGTAACAAAAAACACCCCGCCGAAGCGAGGTGCCAATAATCTGAACTGTATTTACCTGTGGATATCCACATTTGTTCCGGATTTGAATTCCACGATAACTTTCTCATCGTAGACCGTGATTTTCTCAATTAGCCTGCGAACCAACTGCTCATCGTATTCTGTGATGTCCTGCGTCTGCTCTGCGAGAAACTGCTGCATTTCACTGATTCGCTGTTTCATACCTTCACGCGTTGCTCCCTCCACTTGGGCATTCTGTTTTGCCTCACGAAGCATATAAATCTCATCTACAATGCTGTCGTAGTTTCCTTTGGCATTTGCTACATTCAGCAGTTCTCTCTGCAATTCTTCCAGCCTTGCGTCAATCTCGTCAAGGGAAATACCATCTGTTCCCGTAAGCACCGCCTCTACATTTCTCTGCAGAACATCGTACATAGTATCCTTTTGACCAAGTGCCATGTTAATGGCTCGAACCACAAGGTTTTGTAATTCTGATTCATGGATAGCGTCGGCATTGCAGGCTCCAGGACCATGTTCCACCCTGGTGCAGCAGCGCCACACGATAGAGTGCTTTCCTCGGTTATTCCATACAACCCTGCGGTAGATGTCCCCGCATTTGGAACAGTACACAATGCTGGACAATGCGTACTTGCTGCTATAAACACGTTTCTTTCTGTTCTGACCGCTGTGGAGATTGGCTCGTCTCACCATCTCTTCCTGCACCTGCATATAAAGTTCACGGGGAATAATGGCTTCGTGGCTGTTTTCCACATAATACTGTGACACCAAGCCATTATTTGGAACACGCTTCTTTTCCAAGAAATCCACCGTGTAGGTCTTCTGAAGAAGGGCATCTCCGATGTATTTTTCGTTTTTGAGGATTTTCTGCAGGGTTTCCGCTCGCCATTTCTTTTTCCCGGCACCCGTCAGAATACCATCCGCTTCTAAACCTCTGCCTATACCCATTTTTCATCAGATAATTTAACTGTATCTATTATTTCCCAAATCTTTATATAACAGGAGCCTCCAAGTTGTTTAAACTCAAAGGCTCTCTTTTTCTTACATAATTTTATGCAAGTGCGGGTTCTTTTCCTGCAATAATCGTTTTCACTTCTTCTACGTTTTTATCTGTAGCCATAGCAATCTGCTCTACAGTAAAACCATTGTTATGCATATTAAGAATAATTTTTTCTTCTTTTCTTGCTTCTCCAATCGCAATACCCTTTTCTTCAATTCCCTGACTCAAGTTACACATAACGCTCACATCCTTCCTGAAGTTCTCCTCAATAGGAATATCGTATTCATTTCCAATTATGTTTAGTTTTTCATCTATTGTAAGTTCCTGTGACAGCAACGCACCTAACAGACGGTGCAGTTCATATGTCTCATCATGTTCCGGCAGATTCTTTGCCAGTCCAAGCATGATGATATTCAGCAGATCAAGATTTCCCTTCCATTCATAGGAACCGATCAAATCTTCTTTTGTGAGATGCACATGGCTCATGCTGCTCTCTTCCATGTTCATGCATACCCAGATCGAATATACACGCTTAATGTCATCGTAGCTGAAGTTCTCAAAATCACGTTCTTTTTGTGATGAGATCAGTCTGCTCACATAAAAGATTGCCCGGTTTAAGATTTCGTATCCCGTTGGCTCGTCTTTCTGTGCTTCTACATTTATGATAATCTGTGACAATCCGTCTCTCATACGCACATAGAAAACGATATCAAATCTTACCAGTCCTTCATTGATCTCTTCATTTTCTGTGTTGAAACCGACCAATCGCTCACCATTTTTTTCGCTGGCTGCATTTGTAAGTCCAGGCTCTACCGGTACCGTACTGATATGTGGTGTCCCCTCGATGCAGTCGACCACATTCTTGGGATTCATGCCCTTAAACTCATCAACTGTTTTTACCAGTATATGTGCCAGTATGCTCTTCTGTCCTAACAGACGCTTTGCACTCGTATCATACTGTGCTTTTGAGTCTGTTGCTTTCACTGCATTTTTCAATTCTGTATTCACTGGCCTTCCTCCTTTTTGTAACAGATATCGTCATCCCCAAAAAGGCATCTGACCACATCTATATTATAACTTACCCATTTCTTTTATACAATCAATTTTTACATTTGGAAGATGAACAAAAGAAAAACTCCAAACCTGTCATAGACTTGGAGTCTTGATTCCATCCATTTTTCACATTGTCTGCACCGGTGCATGTTGTTCCTGCTCCTCATGCTCCAAAGCATCCTGCTCTGGCACATGCTCTATATTTTTTGCTGCTTCCTGCCCTTTTGCCATATACCGGATTTTAATGCTGCTATAATCAACCCCTGCCGGTTCCAGCACTTTTTTCTGTAACATATTTAACATCGCTTCTGTGTCAAATTTTCCCTCAAAATAAAGTTCCTCATCCACCTTTATCGGTACATCCATTTCTTCTGATGAACTGCCAAGGATCGTCCTCCAGCGTCCGGCTACTTTTCCACACATTTCCATAAATCTTTCATGGATATCCGGCTGTTCATTACAGGTCTGCAAAATCTTTTGTGCCACCTTTCTCCATGTAGGTGTCTCTATCCATTCTCCCGGTGCGAACTGGACTGCCAGCGGTCTTTTCCCTTTCAGTTCTGCCGGGGACACTGTAATAAGACTGCTTTCCCGGATCGTATCTTTCATGTCTGTCCGCAGCTCCCCACTCCGGTACATCTGGAGCAGTGCATCACATTTCGTGTTCACAAGCTGTCACATTTCCTCCCTCAGTTCTTCTATCAGTTGCTCATAATTCATACGCTTTTTCCTCCTGTCGCAAACTTCATGTGCTTTTTGCTTTTTCTATATCCACTTTCTTTTGCTCATTTTCCGTTATATGTTTTCTATTCCTATTGTTCTGCACTTATTTTCTATTTTTATGCCAACAATAAAACGCCCGGAGCATCGGGCATTTTATTCTTACCATAAACTGGCAGGAACAACGTTTCCTATTTACTTGCTACCATTCCTGCCGCAGCCTTACTCATATCGAATCTCCTGTTCCATGACAATACCTGACTGGAACTGTATCAGCACCTTGGCAGGTATCATGCTGATCCTTTTGCTGTTTCTGCCATCTGCTCTCCCTCCTAATCCTTGTACCCGACTGTGACACGGCTCCCATTGATAAACTCCACTTGTATTACAGTCAACCTTCTCTGATCTGGAAGACTTCTATGATACGATTGTGCTCCCACCACCGGCTCGTAAGCCTAAGGGAAAGCCGAAGGTCGAGAATCATGTGCGTTACCTTGAAACACATCTTATAGAAAAGTTAAAAGAAAAGATTTACACATCCTTTGAGGATTTGAATGCTGATATCAAAAAGATAGTAGCCGTCCTCAATGCGAGACCTTTTCAGAATCAAGCTTTTTCCAGACAAGAAATGTTTATCAAGTATGACAAACCATGTATGAAACCACTGCCAGGCGGAGAATATACAACTTGTGATTACAAAGCAGTACTGAAGGTGCCTAATAATTATCACATCGATTATGACGGCCACTACTACTCTGTATTGTATACTTACTGCGGAAAACCAGCAATCCTTAAGGCTACACCTTCTGAGATTCGTATCTGTGATCAGTACAACCGTCTGATCTGCACGCACAGAAGATCTTATAAGGATTTTCCGTTGTACATAACTACGGATGAGCATATGCCTCCGGAACACCTTTATTATCAAGAAATCAATTCGAAAGATGGAAACTATTACAGGCGCTGGGCGTCTGTGTTCGGTCCTTCCATGTCGGAATTGATTGATCGAATCCTAAAATCTTCTAAGCACGAAGAGCAAGCATTCAATGCATGTGCCGGGATACTACATCGAGTAAAAGCAATCCCTAAAGGCATTGCAGAAGAAGCCGCTCGTAAATGCATTGAAATGAACTCCTGTCGCTACTCGACATACAGGCAGGTGCTTAAAAAGATGGAGTGCGATGAGCATCCAGAATCATCACTGGAATCACTTCCATCTCATGAAAACATCAGAGGAAAGGATTACTACAAGTAAAGGTGAATGATTATGGCATACAGACAGAAAGAATACAATTATAACGACAAACTTACAAAGGATCAAAATCTTCTTATGGACAAACTCTATAAGATGCGTATGTCCGGCATGGCAGAAGCTTTTGAAAACCAACTTATGAATCCGAATTCGGGATTGGAAAGCTTTGAAACAAGGTTCTCTGAAATCATCAACCATGAGTGGTCAGGGAGAGCAAACAAGAAGTTCAATCGGCTCTTAAAACAAGCAACACTAAAATATCCGGCAGCTGACCTTGATAGTTCTCTTTATGATCCAGAGAGGCAGTTAAATACACATGTCATTGAATTACTGGCCAAAGGTGATTGGATCGATGAACCGAACAATCTTTTGATTACAGGTGGAGCAGGAGCTGGCAAAACGCATGTTGCATGTGCACTTTGCGTCACAGCACTACATCAAATGAGGACTGTTAAATATATCCGTGCGAATTATCTGCTTCAAGAATCCGCCCATGCGCATAGTGAAGATAATTACTATGAGTATTCAAACAAGATGGCCGGTTATGATCTTCTTGTTATAGACGATTTGGGATTGATGGACTTAAATCTTGACAAGTGCCGTGATCTCTTTGAAATCATCGAAGCTAGAGATTGCCGAAAATCAACAGTCATCATCTCGCAGATGCCAGTAGCGAGCTGGTACCAATTGTTTGGTGATAACACATATGCAGATGCATGTCTCAGCCGCATGACCTCTAAAGCATATCGATTAGACTTTCCAGGTCGCGATAGACGTGTAGAAAGCAAGTAACTTTATTAACCAACAGGGCAATGATCCGTTCCTAGCGGAACAGCGCTCCGCTCATGCGGAGCGAGTGCTCTGTTTTTGCGGAATATGCAGATAATACTGCTTGCAAGTCAAATTATAACATGTTACACTTCTTTTATGTAACGCAAGATATAATGAGCGTTAGTGAGGGGGAACATGCTTTCATGCTCATCCCGAACGGTGAATGATATAAGGTGATCATATGATAAATAAAAAGAAAAGTACCAAAAAAAATGACACTTCCAACAGTATGGTTATTAAGGTAATGCTGCTTGGATTCCTGGGTGGAAATATGATATATGCGGTCATTGCCTTTCTGATGGGAGATATGCAGTATATTCCTGAAGTTTTGACAAAAACAGGCGTCTGCCTGGTCATTCATACTATACTATTATTAGGTGTAACTGCTTTGGAACACATTGAGAACAGAAACTGGAGGATTAAGAATCGTGTTGGAACCGATCTTGGCAGTGAATATAAAACGCTCAAATGCAGTGCTGCTTACTATATGATTTATGTTTGTACATTTCTGCTTACTCTGATGCTTATTGCACTTTTATACTTATGGTATCAGGATGAGAGAGAAACTCTCATTGAAAGTTATCACAATGGAGGTCTGACAACGGGTATTGTTTATATCATATTTATGTATCTTGTCTCCATTTATTGCTTTTTCAGATATACCTGTCAAAAAGTATTCTATACAAAACTTTTTATCTACCATGTGAGCTTCTTTAAAAAAGAAAAAGTTACATGGTCACAGATTCAAACGATAAAATACCGCTATAAGAAAAAGAAACAAAAATTCATCTTTACAACACACGATCATAAAACAATTACTTTACGTTCTGATATATTATATGATGGCTGGGCTGATTTTGAAGAATATGTACTTGATATGGCAGACATCTATGAAATAGCGATAAATTAATTAATAAAACGTATGTCTGCAGGCTCTCCACAGGCATACGTTTTATTATATTCTTGGAATAACTGTTTAATGAAATTCTTCAATATCCTTATCAGGGAGCTTCTTCTCAGCAGTATTCTTAAAGGTCTGTAACTCCTTGGCGGCTTTCATGATTTCATCATTGCCAATCCAGATAGATGCTTTTGCAATAGTTTTTATTTGTCCTTCAAGTTTATTTACACAATTCCCAAGATCCATTTTGATAATAGTATCTTTATCTTGATGTTTTATTTTTTCTTGTAAATACGGATATATCCTGCTATCCACCTTTTGACCATTCGATAATTCTGTTAATTCCACTCTATAATCTTCCGGTATTTCATTCCAACGGTTTACTACAATTAAATACCACTCCTCCGAAACCGGAATACTATGTAAATTCCCTAATCTTGAAGGAAATTCGTGAAATAGATTACATAGTATCAAAAACAAGTAAACTATGATAATTCCTCTCAACCATTTCCCTCGCAACTTATTTTTTTTATCTCTTTTCTTTGCCATATTGTTATTTATGCCTTCATCCTTCTTGACCAGCTCTTTATAGCGAATGGCATACATAGAATACCAATCAAGACAGGAATAATAATAATTAGATATGGTGACCAGATAAGCTTCCCAAAAATACGAAAAGTATTAGTTCTGAAAATATCTGTTGAACTTCCTACCAATGGTATTAAATCTAATGCTTTTTGCATTCCATAAGGAAGATATTCTGCAATCATCATTGGTCCATATACAACAGCCAGACTAAGCAGTAAAGTAAGTACATTATTTTTTACAGCCGCTGATATAAACATAACAATTCCAGCAAAACCTATTGCTCCAAGCAGTACAAAAGCATATTCATAAATTTCTGCCTGCAGCATATTCATAGGTGCAACAGCAATCAGCTTGATATTCTGAATCGGCATATCCCATCCGGCAGTTCCCATAAAAAACAACTGTGATATAACACTTGAAACAGCAAGTAATGCAAATAACTCCACTGTAAACGCTAAACCAGTAAGAATTTTGGCAAGAGCGATTTTCCCCCAACCATTTCGAGTCGTCAATACTAGTGTGCTTGTATTATCATGCCATTCGCCCGCAAATAAAGAGGATAAAACAATACCGAGAAACAAAGCCATCACAACTCCCAGATCCGCAACCATACTACCAAGAAGCGTTGACCAGCCTTCTACCCACTCATAACGAAATGGTTTTTCTACCTTTCTCTCTATCTGATGTAAATACTCTTTTTCAGCTCCTACCTGACCACTGACCTCCAAAAACTCATCAAGCACCTGCTGTCTTCTTTCATAGAAGCCTGTTAACTTATCCGGATCAACATAGCTTATCATCGTTTTATAATTACTGGTATCTCGAAGCTCCGGATACAATGTTCCGAGCCAACTATTAACTATCTGCCAGTCTGTCTTTTCCAGTTCTTCCTCCATACCGTCAACTTCCATTTGCTGATAATCACTTACTATTTTCTGCAAGGTTTCATCCGTCAATTCTCCACCAAATGAAAGTGCATATTCCTGACTATCCTGTATTACTGTATATCCATCAAAATTATTGCCAAACTCACTTGTATAGTCATCTGAACTGCCAAAACCGAACCATTGAAACGAAAGTATGCTTCCAAAAATTATAGAATAAACAAAACACAACAACACACATATTTTAACAATTTTCTTTCGCCATAACTTTTTATGCTCTAACCAAAATAGTTCCATTCTATTTCACTCCTTCCTCTGTGGAAAAATAAAATAAATAAAGATCTTCCAATGTAGCTTCACAAGGCACCGCTCGCTCACTAGGCATATTGTCTGAAATAATACGCAATATAATTTCTTTTCCTTCGTGCCGTAAATTAGCAACCGTTGTTTTTGTCTGCCATTGTCTAGCTTCTTGTGGAGAAACAGAAAGCTCCCAAACCTTACCATTTGCCTTGTGAATCAACTCAGGAACCGTACCCTGCAATACAAATTTTCCTTTTTTCATCAATAGCACTTCATCTGCTATTGCTTCTATATCCGATACAATATGTGTGGAAAGAATTACAATTTTATCGCCTGCATACTCTGAGAGCAGATTACGAAAACGGACACGCTCTTTCGGATCAAGTCCTGCAGTCGGCTCATCCAAAATCAAAATTTTCGGGTTATTAAGTAACGCCTGTGCAATTCCTACTCTTTGTTTCATACCACCAGAAAAAGTTTTTACTTTTTTGTTTGCCACATGGCTTAAATCAACCACTTCCAACAATTCAGTCACACGTTTTTTTGCAACATTCTTCGGTATTCCTTTCAGTGCTGCAATATACATTAAGAACTCCACCGCAGTATAATTTGGATAATATCCAAAATCCTGTGGTAAATAACCCAACACATTCCGGTAATCTGCCCCCATCGAAGTTACTTCTTTTCCATCCAGCAATACCTCCCCTGAGGTTGACTCCAAAACAGCACATAGCATACGCATCAATGTTGTTTTACCTGCACCGTTAGCCCCCAAAAGACCATATACTCCCGGCTTTAAGGTTGCACTAACACAATCTACCGCTATTTTCCTGCCATACTGTTTTGTTAAACGATCAAGCGACAATTCCATACATTTTTCCTTCCTTTCTCATCTCTGCAATATAATGAATTTCATTTATAAAGAACATAGCAAAAATCAAAAATGTAACAATCCACACCCCCACTGCTGATGTTTCATATAACCATGGCAATATTCTTGCTGACATCCCCCAACAAATGCAGGAACCCAGCATTACAATCGCACATATCTGTAAACTCTGTTTCTTTTGCAAACGGATCAAACGTAGCAACGCAACCATACACACTAAGTACGGAACCAGGCAGTATAGAACCATCTGTCCAATCTCTTTATAAGAATTTTGCAAATAAACTTCCATACACAAAAGAATTGTTATACACACCAAATTAGCAGCCCCAGCCAAAACCAGCTTTGCTAACGTGATTTGGGCACCAGAAGCTCTTGTTACCGCTTCAATCTCGCTCATTCCATAATACTGGCTTTTAAAAATTGCTGGCATGATAGCCAATACAAACAGCGGCATAAAAATTGGTATATTCTTTGGCACGTCTGCAATACTGGCAATTGTTAAACAAACTATAAATAACGTTACTGCCTGCAAACCAAATATTGGAATACCTTCAAAGCGAAATACATCTGAAAGATAGTGAAAGAAACCTGTCCTCGGTTCTGCCCTAGTCACTTCCTGTTCTCGTACAATTTCAGTGCAAAGCTTAATCGTTTCCTCTAATCTTTTAGGCTGTACTTCCTCTCCTAAAGATTGCTGTAAATATCCCTTCAACTTTTTATCTTTCATTTTCCTGCTCCTTTCTCATAATTTTTAAAGCATTACGAACCCTGCTTTGTGCTGTTCGCATATTGCATCCCATCACTTTTGCAATCTCTCCAAAACTAAGTTGTTCTCCAAAGCGTAGAATAACTGCTTCCCTTTGTTCTGATGATAAAAAATTCAAAAAATAGCTTATCTCTGCCCTATCCTCTAGCCGAACTATGTCGTTATACTCATGCACTATATTTTCTTCATCTTCTAATGGATAAAACTCAACCTTCCTACTTTCATCAATACATAAATGATTTGCAATCGTGTATAGATAAGCCTTAAATTTCTTTTTCCCTTTATATCCGGATAAATTCTTAAACAACTTCAAAAATGTTTCCTGAGTCAGGTCTTCTGCTTTTTCCAGATTAGAGCAATGCCACCTACAGTAACGTAAAATAGATGTATAATAGCGTTTTATCAATTCTTCTGCTGCATTTTCATTTCCAAGTAGAATCTGTTCCACTAATTCGTCATCACTCAACACGCATCAGACTCCTTTCCATTGAATATCTGTATATATATAATAACGGGTTATGCACTTAAAATGATTAAAAGATTCCTCATTTTTGAGGCATCATCAGAATGTGTGAGCAGGTAGCTGCCTCTGGCAACACACTTATCCTTTATTCTGCTTGCACTGGTCATTATATTGTATCCTGTTCTTATCATTCAAAAAGAACATACAGATTGTAAATCACCTGATGCTTTAATGCGGCATCTTAGGGATAATGGAATTTCCATCTCAGGGAGTTCACAAAAGCAACAACTAATCAATACCGGATATTTTCATGGATATAAATGATATCGTTTTTGTATCTTCCCCTAACAGACTTCCATTCACTTCATATAATGAGATTAACGCAACCATACAATATGATACAAAATTAAAATCTCTTTTATATGGAAAAATGATGTTTATAGAAACTGCGCTTAAAAATATTGCTTTGAACACCATTATGTCAGAAATTGATTCCAGCAGTATCTATGATATGTACGATAAAGCAATCAGCAGCTACAAAAATGCACCAGCCGGAACCCGTGAAGATATAAAAAAGAAATACCAGAACAACAAACTAAATCTTCAAGGCTCCATACAAAATGCCATTGCTCACAACGATGTGGTATATGATACCCGTTTCAAAAAAATGGATTCTTCAAGACCAATGAAACAATGCCTGATTTTAGAAATGGGGGATGCCGTACATAAATTTCAAGACTATCGGTGATTACATTATCCTTATCTGTTACTACTTAAAAGAGCCCGTGAAATAATCTCTGTAAATTCAACACTATAAAGGTCTTCTATGATAAA